>Ga0210016_1001019_pt1 | contig 25833 bp, 39 predicted proteins | sample CryGeyCG2014_300_FD_185454 | JGI IMG/M metagenome (GOLD analysis project Ga0210016, IMG submission 185454) | Groundwater microbial communities from aquifer - Crystal Geyser CG02_land_8/20/14_3.00 (SPAdes) (version 2) | ecosystem: Environmental > Aquatic > Deep subsurface > Groundwater | place...
TTAGAATTTTAGAAACCGCCAATAAAACAATAACAGAAGTAGATAAAATGAGTTGGCGAGATTTTGAGAAATTCGTTGGAGATTTATTTGAGAGAACAGGGTATAGAGTGGAAAGACTAGGTGGTTGGGGAGGTGATTATGGAGCGGATTTAATAGCCACTAATCCCAAAACAGGAATACGTTATGCAGTGCAGGCTAAAAAGTGGACTACATTTAGAGTGGGAACTTCAGCTATTAAAGAAGTATTACTTGCTTGGTCAGTTTATGATTGCGATGCTGGGATTGTGGTAACAAACAATTATTTTACTGAACGAGCAGGAATTTTACCTTGCAAAATCAAAAAACTTAGAGTGGATTTATGGGATAGAGATGTTTTGATAGAAAAAATCGAAGAAGCCAAACAAAAAGTCGTATTTATGAATAATTTAAGAAAAAAATTAGAGTATATAAATGAAAAAGCACCGCCAAAGGACGAAACCTAAGAAGGTGCTTTTTCCTGTAAATTCTGTCTATATCTTATAAAATTTGCAAAAATTTGTCAAGGGATAGTACCAAAATTTAGCCCCGCCTTCGCCAAGGCTTCGGCGGGCAGGCCGAAGTTGAGAAAAAAAATTTAATAAATCATGGGGAAAGGAGTTAATATTATTATTACAGATGATAAAAATAGGGTATTGGTTCTAAAAAGAATTCCAAAATCTAAGCTTTCTCCATCGCTCTGGAATTTACCAGGTGGAAATGTTAAGAAAGGGGAAAATTTGAATCAGGCAGTTATTAGGGAGGTAAAGGAAGAAACAAATTTAGAAGTAAAATCATTAGGTAAACCTTTTTATATTTATTATTATCCTAAAACTACGGTCTATGTCATTAAAACCCGAGTAATCAAAGGAAAAATTTTCTTGAATAAAGAACATTCTAAATTCAGATGGGTTTCAAAAGACGATTGGGAAAATCTTAAATATACCCCAAGCGGATTAGCAACTCTTAAGAAATTTTTTAAACAATCAACCCAAAGGAGTCGCTTCGCGACCCTACGGGGCAAGCAGAGCCCTTAAGGTCAAAAGCTAACAGAGAACAGTTCTCTGTTAATGTTGGCTCGCCGAAGGGGCGATTTTTTTGGTAAAATAAACTATGCTTATTGATGACGTAAAAATAAGTGTTACGGCGGGGCACGGCGGAAAGGGAACCGTGGCTTTTAATAAAACCAAAATGAGTCTGGGGCCCACGGGCGGCAGCGGAGGAAAGGGCGGCAGTGTTTTTGTCGAAGGAATTTCCGATTTAAGCGTGCTGAATAAATTTCGTTTTAAAAAAGATTTCAATGCCGAGAATGGAAAGGACGGCATGCCGCAACTTCACGACGGCCACGACGGAAAAGATTTGATTTTATCCGTTCCTCTCGGAACCGTGGTGCATAAATTAAATACGGGAGAAGATGTCGAGGTGACTAAAATAGGCCAGCGCGAGTTTGTTGCCCAGGGCGGACGCGGCGGAAAGGGAAATTATCTTTTCCGGTCATCCACCAATACCACCCCGAAAGAGTTTGAAGAGGGAGAAATTGGAGAATTGTTTAACCTGCGTTTGGAATTGAAATTAATTGCGGATGTAGGATTTGTGGGGTTGCCCAATGTCGGCAAATCGAGCCTGCTTAACGAACTGACAAACGCCAAAAGCAAGGTGGCCAATTATCCTTTTACGACGCTGGAGCCGAATTTGGGGGTTTATTACGAATTAATATTAGCCGATCTTCCTGGATTGATTGAGGGGGCTTCTAAAGGAAAGGGCCTTGGTATTAAATTTTTGCGGCATGTGGAGCGCACGAAAATCCTTTTTCATTTTATTGCCGCCGATTCGGCTGATCCTGTTTTGGATTATAAAACCGTGCGGGGCGAACTGGAGGTGTATAATAAACTGCTTTTGGAAAAGCCGGAATATATTTTTGTAAGCAAAAGCGATACGGTCTCGCAAGATGCGGCTGCCGGGATAATCGATAAACTTAAAAAATTAAATCAAAATGTGATGCCGATTTCGATATTTGATTGGGACAGCATTGAGCGCGTCAGGAAAATACTTAACGATTTGATTTCAGAGAAAACGGAAAAATAATCGCCAAGCGGACGATTTTTTTGTAAAATAAAGCAATAATCAAAATTTGAACCGAAGTTGACCCTTCGGCAGACTCAGGGTAAAAGAAATTTAATTATGTTTTTAGACTCCTTTTTATTTATTACACCGATGATAATCTTCTATTCGCTGATTCTTTTCGGTTTAATAATTTTTAGGATAAAGAAGAGAAAACTATCAAAAGATAAAATTATAAAATTCTTAATTATCTCAATTTTATTAGCAATTTTAACCCTACTATTATCTATTTTTTATCAAGAGAAACACATTGGCGGTAACTGTGTCTGGCATTATCATGGTCTCCCTCATTACTATTTGCTAGAAGGTAAATGTTTTGAAAATGAAGAAGAATTCCAAAGATTGTGGAATTCAAAAGACATATTTTTAGAAAGAGATTTTTCAAGATTAATAAATGGTATCAACTTGTTCTATTTTGCAGTTGATTTTATATTTTGGACTTTACTATCTCTTTGTTTAATGATATTTATAGTGCCCAAGGGAAATAAAATCGCCTCTACTTAAAGCTTCGGCCTGTCCGCCGAAGTTGACCCTTCGGCAGACTCAGGGTAAAAGAAATCTATGAAATGGGTTGGAATTAGTGGAAGTTGGCGAAAAACAAATAAGGAAATAGAAGAGAAAGTAAGATATGTCGTCCGCGAAATTATAACGCGGGGCGATGGCATTGTTTCTGGAGGAACTCTCGGCGTTGACTTTATTTCATTAGACGAAGCATTAAAACACGATTTAAAAGCAGAAAGAATTAAAATTTTTCTTCCCACGACTTTTGAGATCTATGCTGCTCACTATCGTAAACACGCTTCACTCGGAACAATTACAAAAGAGCAAGCAGAGAATCTCATAAGTCAACTGACCGAACTTAAGAAAATTAACCCAAAAGCTCTTATAGAAAACCTTGATAATAATTTTACCGAGGAGACAAAGAAAAGAATGTATTACGAACGAAACTCGGCTGTTGTAGATGCCTCCGATGAGATTATTGCTTTCCTCGTGAAAACAAAGCAAAGCGAAGGAATGGGGACCGCAGACACAATTGAGAAAGCCCGCAAAAAAGGCATTCCCGTGAAACTATTTCAATACGACTTAATTAAGGAATAATTTTGATTAAATTATCAGAGAACAGTTCTCCGGAAGTAAATAATTATGGCATTAAAAGTAGGTATAATTGGACCCGCTAATATTCCCAAAATAAGCAGACTTACTGGGAAACCAGCGGAGTTTTTTCTTAATAAAGGTGAACAAATAGGAAAAATTATTGCTGAAACTGGATATGAGTTGTGGGTAAATAGTGATAAAGGTATGTTGGCTAAAATTGCAAGGTCCTACAAGAAAAATAATGGTAAAAAATTAGTTATCCTTTATCCTGGCAAAGGTGAGCCCTGGCCAAAAGAACACGCCGAGCCGTATAAAAAATATGCAGATGAAGTTAGAAGAGAAGCCAACTGGTTTTGGTCAAATTATAATGTCGTTTCGATGCCAGATATATGTATTTGTGCAGGATTAAGTGCTGGTGGTTTGAGTGAATTGGCATATATTAAATGGAATTATTCATTAAAATGCGGGAATTTGAAAAAATTAATTGCAATAAAAGAATTATTAAGAGGTGGCAAACTACCGCCAGAAATTGAATTCGATATCAGAAAAATTTTAATTTATATCAATAAAGCTCAAGAGTTAAAACAACTTTTAGAAAAACTTTCCGAATAAATCTATTTTCAGCCAACTTTTAGCCGAAGCCGAAATGAAAATCGCCAAAAAGGCGATTTTTTGGTAAAATAAATTCAAATAAATTTATGGAAAAAATAAAGATAATTAATAACACAGATGAAGAAGTAAAAGAATCGGACGAATTACTTTAAAAATGACTCAAAAAGAAGCATTAGATATATTAAAACTAGGATACAATGTTTATTTAACAGGTCAAGCCGGAAGCGGCAAGACTTTTTTGTTGAATAAGTATATTTCGTATCTTAAGAAAAACAAGGTAAATGTAGCTATTACAGCGTCGACTGGAATAGCTGCAACACATATGAATGGAGTTACCATTCACTCATGGTCAGGATTAGGTGTTAAAGAGAAACTAACAGATAATGACATACAAAAATTGTTAAGAAAGCTCTATTTGAGAAAGAGATTCCTGATCACTAATGTCCTTATTATCGATGAAATATCTATGCTCCATTCTTTTCAACTTGATTTTGTAAATCGTATATGTCAAGCGTTTAAAAAAAACCTAGAACCTTTTGGGGGTATGCAAATAATATGTTCGGGAGATTTTTTTCAATTACCTCCTGTACAGAAAAACAAAAGTGATGATGTAAAGTTTGTTACTGAATCCGAAGTATGGCACAACATGGATATAAAAATCTGCTATCTACAAGAACAGCACCGACACAGAGATCCTAAATTATCAAAAATACTAGCTGATATAAGGAATAACAATATCAACGACGAATCACTCAAATTATTGTTGAGCAGAGAAAACAAAGAAGTATCATCTATAATTAAACCAACTAAGCTCTATACACATAATATAGATGTTGATGCTATTAATAATCTTGAGTTAGATAAAATAAAGGGAAAAGAGTTTGTGTATAATATGCATTCAAGTGGAAAAATTAAACTTGTAGAACTTTTAAAAAAAAGCTGTTTAGTACCAGAAGAATTGGTACTCAAAAAAGACGCTAAGGTTATGTTTTTGAAAAATAATTTTGATAAGGGATATGTCAACGGTACACTTGGTAAAGTAGTTGGATTTGGTGATAACGAATATCCGATCGTGAAGACATTTTCTGGTAAAAAAATTATTGCCACTCCCGCAAGTTGGACAATTGAAGAGGGCGATGTGGTAAAAGCGAAAATTAGCCAGATACCACTCCGTCTTGCATGGGCGATCACTGTTCATAAAAGTCAGGGAATGACCCTAGACGCTGCTGAAATTGATCTCAGTAAGGCGTTTGGAAAGGGGATGGGATACGTTGCGCTATCAAGGGTAAAAATGTTAGAGGGTATAAAACTTATGGGCTTTAATGAAATAGCATTAGAAGTAAATTCAAAAGTTATTAATCTAGAAAAAGATTTGCTTCGACAGTCGGAGGAGGCACAACAACATATTAAAACATTGGGTATTTTAAGGAAAAAGAGTTTACAAAAAGACTTTATACAAAATTTGAGAAATTAAAAATTAATCAAAATTTAGGCCCATCACCACCAATTTTATTGGTGTGAGGGTAAACCGAAGTTGAGGAGATCAAAATATGTTAATCAAAAAAGATAAAGCAAAAATTGTAGATAAAGGGGCTAAGAAGATTAGAAAATACACATCGCCAGGCAGAAAGTTAGAAATTAATCATATGATTTTGAATGGTAGAACCCCAGAGAGAGAAGGAACATTTCTCTGTGAAACTAAAGTTCACTTTATGGTATTTGTAATTAAAGGTAATGGAAAAATGTATGTTGGGGATGAAATTTTTGAAGTTAGTGAAGGTGACTGTGTGGATGTTCCAGCGGGAACTAAATTTGCAGCAGAAGGTTATGATTTTGAATATATAACTGCCGAAAGCCCAGCCTGGTATTCCGAACAAGCCACGATTGTAGATAAAGACGGAAATATTGTAGAGAAATAGTCAAAATTTAGCCCCGCCTTCGCCAAGGCTTCGGCGGGCAAGCCGAAGTTGAGCCCCATTAGAGAAACCAATATCTATATTTAATAACCAATGCTTAATAATTCTCTAACGGGGTTGAGGAAAAATTAAATAAAATGCCCAGTGATGGGCATTTTTTATTTTATTTAACGATTGAGAATACTTTTAATTTATGATAAAATATGATTATGAAGTCAACCCTTCAATCTTTTAAAAAATATTTTTGGGATATAAATCCCTCAACATTAAATAAGAGAATTCACTCTCAATTTATTATTGAGAGAATTTTAGAATATGGAGATGAAAAGACGTTTAAATGGTTGAGAGAAAATTTTACCCTGGATGAAATTAAAAGTATTCTATATAAATCAAAAAATCTTTCTCCAAAAAGTGCCAATTTCTGGCAAGTTATTTTTACTTTAAATAAAGATAAAATTTTATGCCTCAAGAAATCCTCTCGAAAAAGACAAAAACTAATTTGGAAACATTAAGAAAAGCAGGCATCCTTAGAGATTTTTACCTTGCAGGTGGCACAGGTTTAGCTTTACAACTGAAACATCGAGTTTCTTTGGATTTCGACTTTTTTATTAAAAAAGAAATTGACTCCAGCATTTTAGCTCAAAAAATTAAAAAATTGGGCAGGTTCTCAATAGAAAAAGAAGCAGACAATACCTTAATCGGAATTTTTCGCGGGACACGAATAACTTTTCTAACTTATGAATATCCTTTACTATTTCCCTTGAAAGAGATTTACAAAATTAAAGTATGTGATATTAAAGACATCGGTTGTATGAAAATCGCTGCAATTTCTTCTCGAGGAACAAAAAAAGATTTCATTGATTTATTTTTTATTTGCCAGAAGGAAATACCTCTTAAGACTCTTTTGAAATTGTTTAGAAAAAGATATAAAAGCGTTGATTATAACATGATGCACATTTTAAAAAGTTTAGTTTATTTTGAGGATGCCCAAAGGGATCCAATGCCACGAATGATAGTTCCTATTTCCTGGACAAAAGTTAAAAATTTTTTCAAAGAAGAAATTAAAAAATTAAGCAGAAGTTAATACAAGACCCCTTTTTTGTTAAAATCAAAAAACCCATTGCCGGGCAATCTTTTATCGCCCAAAAGGCGATTTTTTGGTAGAATAATAAATCAACAAAATTTAGGTCCGTCACTACCAATAATATGGTGTGAGGGCAAGGAAATAAAATTTGATGAAAATAAATCAAGCAATAAAAGCTGAGTCAATAGTTGAGGAAAAGATTTTTACGGTTTCGGAGTTTTTAGATTTTTTGAATAGAATTTTAAGACCTCGGAGAGTAGTTGTAAAAGGTGAAGTTGGAGAGAAAATGAATAATTATCCTGACTATAACTTTTTTAATCTTTTAGACAAAGATGGTTCAATTTTAAAATGCTTTGCCTGGAAAGAAGTAATTGAAAAATTAGGAATAGGACTTGAATCAGGAATGGAAATTCGAGTGGTTGGACATCCTGAGATTCGCAAAAATAAAGGAGAATTTAGGTTTCAGGTAGAGAGAATTGAATTGATTGGAGAAGGGATTTTAAAGAAACAATTTGAAATTTTAAAAAAGAAATTAGCTTCGGAGGGGTATTTTAAAGAAGAGATTAAGAAGTCAATTCCTAAATTTTCTCAAAAAATTGGACTAATTACCTCAAAATACGGAAAAGGAGCAAAAAAGGATTTTTTAACTCATTTAGGTAAATTCGGGTTTCGGATTTTCCTTTACGATGTTCGAGTAGAAGGGGTTTTAGCTCTTTCTGAAATTATTGAAGCGATAAATTATTTTAATCAAAATTTTCCTAAAATAGACGTTTTAGTTCTAACAAGAGGAGGTGGCAGTTGGGAAAGTCTGCAGCCTTTTAACTCTGGAGAGATGGTCAAAGCCATTTTTTCTTCTAAAATTCCAATTATTACTGGTATTGGCCATGAAGACGATGAAACTTTAGCTGATTTAGTTGCCGATTTAAGAGCTTCAACTCCTACTCATGCGGCAAAGATTTTAAACGAAAATTGGAAATTAGCTTCAATTAAAATTTATGAATTTGAAAACAACCTTTCTGTTTTAATAAACAGGAATTTGAAAAATTTTAAGCAAAACATTTCTTTTTATGAAAAAACCTTAGAGAGGGAAATGAAACGATTAATGCTATCAATGAAAGAAAATATTAATGAGTTAGCAAAAAGAATAAACATTTATTTTCAAAAAGAATTTTTGTCAAAAAGCGAAAAAATTAATAATCTACTATCAAGCTTAAATTTCAAGCTAAATAATTATTTTAGAAAATTCCATAATCTAGAAAGCGGGTTTAAAAATAATCTCTTTAAACTTCAGATTTCGGTCAAAAATCACAAAGAAGAGTTAGTAGACTTATTCAATAATTTACTTAAAAATAGAGCTCATTGGACAACAAGAATTATGGGCCTGCTAAAACAAGAGGAAGAGAAAATAATTCCTTCAAATCCAATCTTAAAACTTAAACAGGGTTATACCATGACTCGTGATGAATTTGGAAAAATAATTAAAGACCCATCTCAATTAAAAATTTCTCAAGAAATTTTAACAAAATTTTACAAAGGTCAAGTTTTATCACAAATTAAAAAAATTAAAAAATAATATGCCAGCAGAAAAATTTAATTTTACAAAGGCTTATCAGGAAATAGAAGAAATTAATGAATGGTTTCAGGGTGAAGATATTGATTTAGATGAAGCTTTGCAGAAATACGAGAAGGGGATGGAATTAATCCAAAAATGCAAAGAGAGATTAAAACAGTCAGAGAATAAATTTGAAGAGGTAAAGAAAAAATATTCAGTTGAGGAGTAGCAAAGAGAACATAACTAAACCAATCAATTTTAGACCCCGAAGTATAAACTTCATTTCACTACGGGGCAAGAAAATTAGGAGAGGCAAAATAAATTAAAAGTTAAAAATGAAGAAAGTTGATATTAAGGATTTTATTTATTTTTGGGAGAAATATTATGACGAAGGAAAATATCCCGATAAAATTTATTTTAACTGCTTTAAAAAGAATCTATGGAAAATAGGAGATTTAGATGAAGTATTTGAATGGAAAAATGGAACAAAACTATCTAAACGTAAGCAAAAAATTTTACAAAGGGTTTACGACAAATTAGATGAGATTAACTCTTTTAGGAATCTAAAAAGTCCATCAGAAAAGGAATTCAGGAATTTTTATAATAATATTTGTTCCAGTGTTATCTCTTCTGGTCTAGTATGGCGGATCTTTTTAATTCATCTTACTCATCCAGAAAAGTATCCCATGATAGATAAATTTACTTATATAGCTTATGAGTTTCTAAAAAAGAATAATTTACTTAAGAAAGGGGAAACTGATAAAATGTTATTGAAATATCAATTAGAAGTTTACTTCCCATTTAGAATTTTTTTCTTAAATCTCAATACAAACATTCATAATCAAAGAAAAACAGATAAAGCATTAATGGCTTTTGGCCAATTTTTAACTAATCCTCGATTGAAATAACCAAAATTTAGTCCGAAGTTGAAAAATAAATAAAATGATAGTTCAAATTTACGAAGTATCAAATCTAGAAGAAGCAAAAAAACTCGAAGAATTAGGAGTTGATTATATCGGAGCTTTCGTTGGAAAAGGGAAATATCCACGCGAATTAAATTTTAGGCAAGCAAAAGAAATTTTTAAATCTTTATCAAAAGGCACAAAAGGAGTAGCTCTGTCTTTATCACACAACTTGGCAGAAATCTCAGAACTTGTAGAAAACACTAACCCTGATATCTTGCACCTTGTGTCGGAAGCCATTACTCCTAGTGATATTATTAAAATAAAACAGAGATTTCCGAACCTTAAAATTATGAAAACTAGTCCTGTAGTAGGTGAAGAGAGTATACAATTAGCCAAGAAATATGAGGGTATAGCGGATTATTTACTCTTAGACACTTTAAGAAAAAAAGATTCTCAAATAGGAATAACTGGAGAAACTCACGATTGGAATATCAGCCGTAAGATTGTAGATTCAGTGAAGACTCCAGTTATATTAGCCGGTGGATTAGGCCCTGATAATGTAGAAGAAGCGATAAAAAAAGTAAAACCAGCAGGAGTGGATTCAAAAACCAAAACTGATAGAGACGACGGAAAAGGAAAAGATTTAGAAAAAGTAAAAAAATTTGTAATAAAAGCTAAATCGTTCACCAAAATTTAGCCCCTCCTTCGCCCTTCGGGCTTCGGCGGGCAAGCCGAAGTTGAGCTGAATTTGACACAAATTTTAAAGAAGATATAATAAAAATATATGGTAAAACAATTTACAGGAATATATAAAAAAAGCGGAAAATGGTATTTAGGATGGGTAGAAGAAATTCCAGGAGTTAATACACAAGGTAAAACCCTTAAAGAGGTAAGAGAAAATCTTAAAGAGGCGCTTTTATTAATTCTCGAGACTAACAGAATTATTAATAAAAAAGAATTTCCTAAAGGAAAAGTTATTCGGGAGCCGCTTTCAGTTTCTCTAAAATGAAAAGAAATGATTTAATTAAACATCTTCGTAAGAATAGATGTATTTTTATAAGAGAAGGCGCAAGACACAGCGTCTTTTTTAATCCTTTAACGAAGAGGTCATCTACGGTTCCTCGGCATAGTGAAATTGATAATTTCTTAGCTAAGAAAATTTGTCGAGATCTTGGTATAGAACCACCAAAAAGAAAATAATCAACCCCGCACCAAAACAAGTTTGGTACGAGGCAAGAATTTAGACTAAAATTGAGGAACAAAAAGCCCATCGCTGGCCAATTTCTTGCCCTGTAGGAAGCCGAAGGCTTTCCTTCAGGGTTATTTCCTCCCGAGGGTTTTTCTCAGGTTTTTGTTTTGCCTTTGATTTTGTGATAAAATAAAAAAATGAAAAGGAAAAGTATGAAAATAAAAAAAACAGGGCAGGAAAGACAAGATGAAATTTTCCAGAAAATGTCAGCTAATAAGAAAATCAAACTTGCTTCAGAGTTAACATTATTTTGTTTAAAACTCAATTCTCTTAATGGGAATAACAAGTCAAGAAAAACTTCTTATCAAAATAGTTAAAATTCTCAACAATCTTAAGATAAAGTATTTTATTACCGGTGGTTTTGCTGTTTCAGTTTGGGGACGGCCAAGAGCTACTTTTGATATAGATATTGTAGTTAAACTTATTAAACCTCAAGCGATTCCCTTAACAAGAGCTTTGCGAAAAATTTCTAAAGAAGGCTATGCCGATGAAAATATGATAAAAGAAGCGATTCAACATAAAGGGGAGTTTAATTTTATTGATCCCAATAGTGGCTTAAAGGTTGATTTTTGGGTAGTTGAAGAAAAAATTTCGGCTCCGCCAGAGTTTGAAAATAGAAAATTAAAAAAGATTAATAATCAGAACGTTTATTTTATATCGCCAGAAGATTTGATTTTGAGTAAATTGCAATGGTATAAACAAACACAATCCAGCCGACATTCGGAAGATATCCAATCTGTTTTAAAAATCTCCGGTAAAAAATTGAATATGAAATATTTGAAAAAATGGGCAGAAAAATTAGGGCTTTTAGAGATTTTTAATGAACTGAAAGTATAAAAAGTTAACAAGTAATGAAATCGAAAAGCCCATCGCCCCGTTAGAAATTCAAAATTCCAAAACTAACAGAGAACAGTTCTCTGTTAGATCAGTCGCCAAAAAGGCGATTTTTTGGTAGAATTGAAAAATGAACAACAATAGACCTATCCAACTTTCGCCGAATTCCTTGAACTTGTATTATGAGTGTCCGCTTTGTTTTTGGTTAGAGAAAAGAATGAGGACTAGAAGGCCGCCGCCTTATCCCTATGCCCTTAATGCGGCGGTGGATTCACTTTTGAAAGAGGAATTTGATAAGTATAGGAACAAAGGAGAACCTCATCCTTTGCTAGTAGCCAACAATATTCCGGCAAAACTTTTTCCCAATCAGCAATTATTGAATGAGTGGAGGAACAACTTAAAGGGAATACGCTATTACGACGTAGAATTGGACGCCACTCTTTTTGGCGCGGTGGATGACATTTTGGAATTTCAAGACGGCAAATTGGCTCCGCTTGATTACAAATCTACGGGTAGTAATGTGGCTACGGTGTATGACCGCTTCCAGCTGCAAATGGATGTTTATAGTTTTTTGTTAGAGAAAAACGGGTATAAAACTATAAAAAAGGGCTACCTGGCTTTTTATGTTGTTGACAAAAAAAACGGCTTTGACGACAGATTGCCTTTTAAAAAAGAAATGCAAATTATAGATGCTGACCCTTCTTATGTGAAAGGAGTTTTTGAGAAGGCAGTCAATCTTTTAAGAAGCGACGCGCCGCTGGCGCACAGCGCCAACTGCCAATATGGCCAGTGGTTAAAAAGGATTGGAGAATTAAAAGAAAATTAGATGAATAGAGAACAACTTACAACTTACAACTGACATCTAACAACTAGCATCCAATATCCAATATCCACCATCTAACATCCAATAACCAATCTATGCTTCACTCCATCATTATTGAAGAAAGTTTGGAAAATCCAAAGGTTTTAGAAAATTATAAGATTTTAAAGACGAAGTTTTCCCCGAAGAAAAATTGGCATTTGCATATTATTGAGATTCCCGAGCCAGATGATGAAGCGATAGAAAAGATTCAAGAAGCAATGGTAGAGAATAAACCCTATTATTTTCATATTTATAATGAAGGGAAAACTTTGATTATCGTTTTCCAAGACGAAGTTTTTCATCTTAATCCTCAAGATAAATCAACCTGGAAAGAAGCCCTGGAACATGGTGCTTTCAAATTAAACATTCCAGTCGAGGAACTCGACTTTTATCCGTCAAAGATTTCTGAAGAAGAGGAGTGGTATAAGAAATAAACTGACAACTGACAATCCCGATGTTGCCGAGATAAATTCGGCATCCCGATAATTTCATCGGGAAAAGTCGGGATCCCGACCGAAGCGTCGGGACTGACAACAAACAACAAACAACAAACAGCAACCCCCATCGCCTTAGCGGCGATTTTTTGGTAGAATAAAAAATATAATCTAAATCAAAAAGGAAGGTCGAGCTGGACAAATGAGTTAGCTGGATTATTAGAGAAAAGAAAAGAATTACAGGGAGCAAAAGTCGGAAATGGTACTTGTTTAATAATTTATTATTAATAATACGAGAGATAAATTCGATATTATTATTATTGGGGCTGGGCCAGCTGGTCTAAAATGTGCCGAACAATTTAAAAATTCGTCTTTTTCTGTTTTATTAATTGAAAAGAATAAAATTATTGGTCCTAAAATATGTGCTGGTGGATTAACTAATCTCTGCGCTAAATATGATTTTCCCGAATCGAAAATAAGGAGTTTTACTAAAATAATATTTTATGTCTCAGATGAAAAATATGAAATTGAACTCCCTCTTCCTATCAGGATTATAGATAGATATGACCTCGGTCAATATTTATTGGATAGAATAAAAGATTCTAAAAATATTACAATTTTAAAGGGAACTTTAGCAAAAGAAATTAAAAAAGATAGAGTAATTACCAACAAAGGAGATTTTTATTATAAATATTTGGTTGGTGCTGACGGTTCTTACTCTTTAGTAAGAATATTTCTTGGTTTAAAATCGAAAATCTCAATTGGCCTTTATTACAGAGTTCCTGAAATCATTGATAATTTAAAAATCTATTTCTATCCTAAATTATTAAAGTCTAGTTATATCTGGCTATTTCCTCATAAAAATCATACTAATATTGGCATCGGTCTTCATTTAGATTCTAAAAATCTTACTTTTGACCAAAGCAAAGAAATTTTAGAGAAATTCTTAGAGAAAAACAATTTTACTTATTCTGAAAAAGAATTTAAATTCGCCCCTCTAAATTGTTATTACAAAGGTTGTATTTTTGGAAATATTTTTTTAATTGGAGAGGCTGCTGGTTTAGTTTCAAAATTTAAGGGAGAGGGTATTTTTTATGCCTTAATAAGCGGAGAAGAAATAGGCAAGAGAATACTTAACCCCGGTTATAAAATGCCGGAACTCAAAAAAGCTTTAAAAATTAAGAAAGAGGAAGAAAGGGTTGGGAAAATTTTTGAGAGTTTACCATTTTTCCGAGGACTTTTATTAAAATTTTATATTAATTTATCAAAAATACATTGGGTTTAATCACATTTTCCCATCTTTTGCTAAAATATGGAAGGTTTGATTAAGAGATCGAAAATCTTTTCTGCTATGTTTTGCGGTTGGATGGTCTTATCTGCCGCGTTTGGAATTTTTCTCATTCTTACCAAGGCTCATTTTGAAATAACTGGGACAAAAAAGATATTCGGTCTAAGCACATTTTTATATGTAATAATTGCTGTCTTTTTAGGTCTTTTAGAGTATGGTTTTATTAAACCTTTCGGGATTAAGAGGAAAGGAGCAAGATTCCAAATTTTACGAAATGTTTTAGTGGATACTCTCACAAAAGGACGTGCGATTTCGAGTATTTCTACTAAAGACCTGACTGAAGCATTTTATTCCCTAATCGAGACACCTCGGAAGTCGTTAAGAGATGGGGTAAAATACATTGTTTTAGTAATTTTTTCAAGCCTTTTAACAGAATGGTTAGTTAGTGGAAAAACAATAAACCTCCCTGTTATTTTATGTGGTGGTTTAATTTCGTTATTCTTGGTTTTATTATTTGGTCAATCTTTTGTCGAGCTTGCTGTCTCTCCCGCAATTATAATATGTAGAAAGGAACTTAAGGAGAGAGGTATAAAATTTGAAGAACCTCGACCTATACTTGGTAGTCTTAAAACAAAATTTAGTCTATTTTTTTCAGCCCCAATTTTAGTTGTTTTGATAATTTTAAGTTTTATAACTCCTATTAGTTTAAATATTATAATATTTTCTTTTTTCGGTTTGGCTATGTCTATAATAATAAGTTGGACACTATACTCTCGAATAATTGAGACTTTTTCAGCAATCGAAATTTTTAGTCGCGAATTACCAAAAGAGAAAAAGACTTCATTTCTTACAGGAAGCTTAGATGTAGAAATATTCGATTTATATAAAAGCCTTAATAAGGCAGCAGAAGAAGTTTATACTGCCAGAAGGGAACTTCAAGAAGCAAAGTCGGTTTTAGAGATAAAAGTGAAAGCAAGGACAAGTGAATTAGAAGAATTAACTCAAAACCTTGAAGAAAAAGTAAAACAAAGAACGAAAGAACTAGAAAAGAGCAAGGGAGAATTAGAAAAAAGAGTAGACGAACTAGAAAGATTCCACAAACTAACTGTAGGGAGAGAGTTGAAAATGATTGAGCTTAAAAAAGAAATTGAGAAATTAGAAGAAGAAAATAAGAGATTCAAAGAAAAGCTGGAGCAAGGAAAGGAATAGGAGTAGTTTTTTATTTTTATTCAACTCAATGGGTTCTAACATCATTTTGGAGGCAGAGCTACTGTTACCACCCGAGAATTTTTCTCGGGTTTTCTACTGACAGGGTTTGAATTAAGTTGTATGATTGAGCAGCAAAAAAAATGGAGATGAGAAAATGGGAGGTGCCAAATACGAGATATGGGTAGATGATTTTATTCGAAAAGTTTCCTTGGAAGAGTTAGCCCAGATGGCAATGGCTAAGGGAACGAAGGTAGCCCGGTTTATAGAGAGGCAAGGCAAGAAAATGTTGATAAACTTTTTCATGGACACTAGTAGCACAATAGCTCAAGACAAAACACACGTTGTGAAAAGAGCTGCCACAGGAGTGCTCTTTACCGAAGTAAAGGAATATAAACGAATGATTGTCTTTAACCATTTCAGGGGAATACTCTCATACACTAATGACGCAGAGAATTTAAAGAGATATGACACGACTTACGTCATACCGGTAATACAATATCCGGATGACGTAGTTGAGGCAGCTACCGAAACTATTCTCAAAAAGGGACTTGTCTTGAGTGAGACGAAAGAGGCAAGAAATCTTAAAACCAAAAAGGGCGGGTCAGAAACCCATTCGAAAAACTCAGGGTAAATTGATTCGCCCGATTTTTTCTATTTTCGAGCAAAGCGAGAAACAAGGTTCTCGCCGAAGGCGAGGTTCTTATTTCAGAGAAACAAGGTTCTCGCCGAAGGCGAGGTTCTTATTTTCGCCATCCTTCAATTCACTCAGGACAAGTTGGCGACCTGCCCCGTAGTGAAAACGTAGTTTTCTACTTCGGGGTTTTTTGATAGAATGGAAATATGCCCAAAGAGAGATTTAAAATAATCCCTACTGTATATTTGCTATTAATTAAAGACAAGAAAATTCTTCTTTCACGGAGATATAATACTGGATTTCATGATGGGGAATATAGTTTGCCCGCTGGTCATTTGGAAGGAAATGAAACCTTAACCGAGACCATGATAAGGGAAGCAAAAGAGGAAATCGGAGTAAAGGTAGATGCAAGGGATTTAAAGTTGGTTCACGTGATGCACAGGAAAGAACCGAACGAAGAAAGGATTAACTTTTTCTTCAGAGCAGAAAAATGGGAAGGTAAAGCCCAAATTTTAGAACCTCATAAATGCGATGGCTTAAGATGGTTTGAACTTAATAATCTTCCTAATAATATAATACCCTATATAAAGCAGGCAATTAATTCTTTTTTGGATAATAAATTTTACAGCGAATGGGGTTGGTAAAAATTTAAATTAAATAAGTTTAATAATATCTATGAAAAAACCAAGAAGAGACTCATCAAACCCCGTTAGAAATTCTCCAAACATCAATATTACAAAACCTCATAGACTAAAAATTTCTAACGGGGCAAAAAGAATCTCTAGGAAAAAGTCGACCCTCCTTTCCAAGACCCAACCTCGCACCTGGCATCTTGCCACACGCTTGGAGCATCGAAGAGTCGAAAGAAAAAGAAAAAAATTTAAATAAAAAATGTTTCCAAAATTAAAAACTCTGAGTTTTTGGGAGTGGTTGGTTTGCGCCTTAGGAATGTTTTTTATTGGATTAGGAGTGGGATATATAGATGTTGAAGTTTTTAATTATGGAATTGGATTTATTATCTCTGGGTTAATTTTGGAAATTCCAGCTTTTTATTTGGTATACAAACATAAATGAAAAAGATTTATTCGAAGAATTTAGGAATCAATCTTAAATCAGGCAAAGAAAAAGAAATTTTTAAATGGTTTTTAGCTTGTTTACTTTTTGGAAAACCCATTCAACAAAAGGTTGCCAAAAGAACTTATTTTGAGTTCAAAAAGGAAAAGTTGCTGAGCCCTGAGAGAATTTTAGAAGCCGGCTGGGATAAATTAGTTAAAATCTTAGATAGGGGCCACTATGTAAGGTATGATTTTTCTACCGCCACTAAACTATTAGATATTTGTAAGGAATTAAGAGAACGCTATGGTTTTTTAACTCACCTCTTTAAGGTCTCAAAAAACAAAGAGGATTTAGCCAGACGCTTACAAGAATTTAGAGGCGTAGGACCAGTGACAACCAGAATATTTTTGAGGGATCTTAAACCCCGTTAGAAATTTCAATTTCTAAACGGGGTAAACAAATCTGGCCCAAAAATAACAAGAATTGGGTCATAAAATGGCAAAAGAAAAATATATAAAAGAAATTCTTAAAAAATATGAATAACTTACTTAAAAAATCTATCAAAAAATATCAAAAAGTTCAGGATTTAGCTTACGGAGTTCAAAAGCTTTCCAATAAAATTAGAACAAAATCAAAAGAGGCGATTGCTCTTTTGCGAAGAGACAATATCAAGGAAAGTAAAAAGAACATTAAAGAGACAGAAGAACTTTTTAAGTTGATAAATAAAATTATTAAGAAAAATAGAGAATTATTGAACCAGAGTTTTTATAAAGAAGCAGTAGAAGAATATATTGAAGCTATTACTTATTTTAATTTTTTAACTAGTTCCAAGACGAAAATTCCTGATTTTATCAAAGTAGGAGCAGAGGAAATAATCTCTGGAACCTGTGATTTTACAGGCGAGTTGGTAAGGAGGGCAGTAACTATAGCCAATCTCAAAAATCTTCAAGACTTAACTTTATACCAAAAAGCAGTGGAGAATGTCGCTCAAGAGCTTACGAAAGTTGGCTTTCGAGGAAAGTTAAGGCAAAAATACGACGAAGTGGAGAGAAATTTAAGGAAATTAGAAGATATTTTATACGATATAAAATTAAAAAAGTGACAAAATCTCCGCAAATCTACCAAATCTATCGTTCTCTTTTGAAAAAATACGGAAGGCCCCGAAGGAGAACCCCGAAGTACAACAAGTTGACTACGGGGCAGGCGGGTTCCCTACGGGGCGGGCCAAAGGATTTTTGGGAGAAGTGGTGCAAAAGGCGGAAGACTAAAGAAGATAAAGAAGAAATTGTAATCGGAGCGATTTTAACTCAAAGGACTAACTGGAGAAATGTCGAGTTGGCTCTACGAAATCTCAAAAGAGAAAAAGTTTTATCAATTAAGGGAGTTTATCAAATTTTTAAGAAAAACAAGATATTGTTAGGAAAATTAATTAAGCCCTCGGGTTTTTATAAACAAAAAGCCAAAAGACTTTTTCAACTTTGTTGCTTTATTGTCAAAAATTACGGAACTTTAGAGAAATTTTTTGACCAAGATTTAAAAACTTGCCGAAGACAACTCCTTTCGCTTTATGGCATTGGACCAGAAACAGCCGACTCCATTTTGCTTTACGCCGGAGGAAAACCTATTTTTGTTAGCGACGAATACACTCGTCGCTTTGCCAAGAAGCACCATCTTTCGAGACCCCATAGCAAAAAATTTTTACTACGGGGCAAGAAGTTTTCCTATTTCCGAGCAAAGCGAGGAAACAAGGTTCTGCCGAAGGCAGGTTCTTACGATTATCTTCAACAATTATTTCAACAAAATCTTCCCAAGAACACTAAAATTTATCAGGACTTCCATGCCATGATTGTTTTGGAGGGGAAAAAGGGTAATAAAATTTAACAATGATAAAATATTTTAAAATTATTTTTGTTATTATAATCGGGCTTTTGATAGGAATAATTATCCACGGAGCCATTGAAATTCCAGTAATTTTTCTTCTAATCAGTACTTTTAAGGATTTCTTTTTGAGAGTTTCTTGGAATAATTGGCTTTTAATTCATCATATTTTCACAGTCATTATTGAAATTTTGGGAATATTTTTAGCGTTTCGGTCTTATAAAAAATTTAATAAGAGTTAGCATCTTAGATAACCAAAGAGCGTTACAATTATTATGTCATTGTATTCTGTTTTGATAGATCCTTTGTTGCGAGATTTGAGAGTTTATACAATAGAATTTTCAGGAATGAAGAAAGGAAATAAGGTGTTGGACCTGGGCTGTGGCACCGGAGACCAAGTATTTTATTACGGAAAAAGAGGAACTGAAGCTACAGGAATAGATTTAAATCCAGAAATGATAAAAGTAGCAGAAAAAAGAAAAAAGAGAGAAAATCTACCTAACCTCTCTTTTTTAATTGCTGATGCCTCAAAACTTCCTTTCCAAGATAATTCTTTTGACTTTGCCTCCATTTCTCTTGTTTTTCATGAAATAGAAAAAGATTCGAGGAATAAAATTATATCTGAGATGAAAAGAGTAGTAAAAAAAGATGGTTTTTTAATTTTTACTGATTTCAGAGTTCCCTTACGTTTTAATATGGTTTCTTTTTTTGTGAGAACTATAGAGTATTTTGCTGGAAAAAGTCATTATCAATATTTTAAAGATTATTTTGAGCAAAAGGGATTAATTCCTTTATTATTGAGAAATAAGTTAAGACCGGAGAAAAAAGATTTCTTGAAGGGCGGTCTTCTGGTAATAATTAAAGCAAAAAATAACAAATGAGGATTACTTTACGCTTAATTTTGGTAGTTTTAATTATCTTATTGGCACTTTTTATTTATTATAAGCGATATTCTGGTTCCTCTCTTAAATCTATTAAAATAAATGACATCGAAATTTTAGTAGAAATCGCTGACACGCCCGAGAAAAGAGCCAAAGGTCTCTCTGACCGCCAGTCCCTTCCAGAAAACCAAGGTATGCTTTTTCTTTTTGACAAACCGGATTTTCATTCTTTTTGGATGAAAGACACTTTAATTCCTCTTGATTTTATTTGGATAAGAGATGACAAGGTCGTAGGAATAACTCAAAACATAAAGCCAGAAGGCTATCAACCACCTCACGTCTTAACTCCGGAAGAGAAAATAAACGCAGTTTTAGAGGTTAACGCCGGATTTGTCAAAAAATCTAACCTTAAGGTAGGGGATAAAATCTCCTTTTGATTAGTCGTAATTTTCCTGATAAAATTAAGTGAAAAAGTCGATTATTTTAAAAAATTAATAATATGGAACCTAAAAAAAGTTTTACCCCGTTAGAGAATCAAAAGGCAAAAGAGAAGCACAAAGAAAACAAATCTCTAACGGGGTTTACAACTGAAGAAGCTAAAAGAATTGGTGAAGCCCTTGGTATTGATTGGAGCAAGTTTGATGTTGCAGAGTTCAGGAAGGGTATGGATGTGGAATTAGAGCATGGATTACGCGACCCGCAGACAAACGTTACTAATGACGATTTAATGACAACCGGAAAAATCGCCCTAGCCCATTTAAACGAATTTCCAGATTACTACACCAGGTTAGAAAAAATGGAGAAAGAAGCACAAAAGTCTCATCAACAATAAACCAAAGGTCAGAAAATTAATCAAAAATAAAATTTTATGAAACAGAAATTAGTTTATTTTATTATTGTAATAATCATCATTTTAATAGCCGCCGGCCTGTGGATATATTTAAAATCTCCTCAGATTGAGGTTCAAAGTTTTGATGAGTGCGTCAAAGCCGGCTATCCGGTAATGGAAAGTTATCCGCGACAATGCAAGGCACCAAATGGTCAGACTTTTGTTGAGGACATCGGTAATGAATTGGAGAAAAAAGATTTAATAAAATTAAATAATCCTCGGTCAAACCAAACAATAGCAAGCCCGCTTGTAATTGAAGGAGAGGCGAGAGGCTCTTGGTATTTTGAAGGGACTTTTCCAGTTAAAATTTTCGACGGAGGAGATAACCTTTTAGGGTCAGCCAACGCTCAGGCTCAAGGCGAGTGGACGACTGAAAATTTTGTGCCATTTCGAGTAGAACTTAAATTTTCCACTTCAACAACAAACAAAGGAACGCTTGTATTAGAGAAAAATAATCCCTCGGGGCTATCTGAAAACGCTGACCAACTTAAAATTCCAGTTAACTTTGTTAAAACCACAGTTCAAGAACCGTCCCAGCCCAAAGAAGGATTTTGCGGCACTTCAACTTACGGGAAATGCCAGAAAGATTCTGATTGCATTAGTGGAGGTTGCTCTAGCCAGGTCTGTCAGTCTCGCTCTGAAGAATCAATTATTACCACCTGCGAATGGCGAGAATGCTATAATGCCAAAACTTATAATCTGGAATGTAAGTGTCTCAATCAAAAGTGCCAATGGGACTAATTGAAAGGTATGAAAATTTTTCTTGCCGCTGACCATGGCGGTTTTGAATTAAAAGAATATTTAATTGAAAAGCTGAAAAAACAAAAATACCAAATAGAGGATTATGGAGCTTTCAAGTACAATCCCAGAGATGATTACCCAGATATCGTTAAAGATGCCATTATTAAAGTAGCAAAAGACAAAAATGCGCGAGGAATCCTTTGCTGTTGTTCTGGCATTGGGGTCTCAATTATGGCTAATCGCCATCCCAAAATTAGAGCGGCAGTCGCTTTTAATAAAAAAATAGCCAAAGAGACTCGTCAGAAAAATAATATCAATATATTATGCCTAGGAGCGGATTATCTTTCTCAAAAACAAGCTTTAGAAATAGTAAAAACATTTCTAAGTAATAAATTTTTGGGCGGTAGACACGAGAGAAGATTAGATAAAATTAATCAATACCATAGCAAAAATAGAGGCAATATTCCCAAGATCAAAAATTCGGATTTAAGATTAAAGGCAAAGAGAATTATTTTGCGGCCGTTGAAAAACTCTGACGCTAAAGATATTTATTTAAATATTCAAGACAAAAGAATTAGCGAAAGCACCCTAAAGATTCCCTGGCCTTATAAAATTGAAGATGCTCAAATTTTCATTCAAAAAACGAAAAAATCTTTACAAAAAAAATCTGAGTTTGTTTTTGGAATTGAATTAAAAAATAGAAAAGAGGTTATTGGTTGTATTGGGCTCGATAAGGTAAATTTTGAACACAAAAATGCTGAGTTGGGTTATTGGTTAGGGTCAAAATACTGGAGCCAAGGAATAGTGACCAAAGCGGGAAAGTTGATTTTAAAATTCGGTTTTGAAAAGCTTAAACTCCATCGCATTTGGTGCTGCATTTTTAGCGACAACCCCGCTTCCAAAAAAGTTGTAGAAAAATTGGGTTTTAAAAGAGAAGGACTGCATCGAGAAACAAGTTGGCGAGAAGGTCGCTGGAGAGATAATGTCCGTTACGGAATCTTAGATAGAGAATTTGAAAGAAGTTGATTCATTTTTCTTTTAAATATAATTAGTAAGAGGTCGTTTAAATAGCTCAATAAATAATATGGCATACAAAAAGAAAACTGCTTTAGAAAAATTACACGAAAGTCACGGCCTACCCAAAGTAGAAAAAATTACCAGAAAAATGAGTAAAAGGTGGGGAACCGGTACAGTGGCAATTCCCGCTCCTCGAGAAGTAAACGAGATTATGAAAAAAGTCTCAAAAGGCAAGCTTATTACCATTAATGAAATTCGCAAAGCCATTGCCAAAAAGCATAAGGCAACTATTGGTTGCCCCATTACCTGTGGTATTTTTGCTTGGATTGCTGCCCAGGCAGCTGAGGAAGAAAAAGCCCAAGGTAAAAAAGATATCACTCCTTACTGGCGAACTCTAAAAGGAGATGGATTTTTAAATGAGAAATATCCTGGAGGAGTAGAGACCCAAAAGAAACTTTTAGAAAAGGAAGGGCACAAAGTTATTCGAAAAGGTAAAAAATATATTGTCGTCGATTATCAAAAATCATTGGCAAAAATGTAGTTTTTATGATTAATCCGGAGAAAAAAGCTGATATTTTAAGACAAACCTTGATTAAACCCAGTAGTAGAGAAATCTCACTACCGGGTGAAAGGGTGGAATACCTAGTTGCTCAAATTGGAGGTCAGGGGCAAGACCCCGGCGAGAAAAAGATTCTTGATGTTTATTTTAGGTACAAAGATTGCCTTGACCCAATAGAAAATCCAGATTGGTTCTCAGCAACCCTAGCTAAAGTATGGTCGCCAAAGTTTTTGGGGCTAAAGCAAAACTTTTTCCATCTCCCAGTAGAACAAATTAAAAAGCTTGAGTTTCAAAATCCTTCCTATGCAGCTGCCTTTAGGATCTTTAGTAGAAAGGGAGATCCGAGAAAATATGCTAGGGTCTTCACTTTTCAGGTAGCAGGATGCAATTTTGATTGCAATTATTGTTTCGTTCCCCCTCAACTCAAAAGCGGAGATGTAAAATTTGGAAAATATTTTTCAGCAAAAGAAATTGTTGACCATTTTTTGAGAATCAAAAAAGAAAGGGAAAACGAAGATTGGAATATCTTAAGGATAACTGGAGGAGAAGCTTTGACAATTACTCCAGAGATTATCTTTAATATTCAGAAAGAGTTAGAACGAAAATCTCCTCAAACTTACCTTTGGGTGGAGACAAATCTATCTTGCTCAAAATACATTAAAAAATTCGAGCGAGAATTAAAAGAAGTTTTCAAGAAAAATGTTGGGATAGTGGGTTGTTTTAAAGGAGTAAATGAAAAAGATTTTTCGATTTTGACGGGCGTTGAGTCAAGATTCTACGAAAACCAATTTGAGACAGCAAGACTTTTAATTGATTTGGGCGCCGATATTTATTTTTATTTTCCTGCTTTAATATACGAAGATAATATCGAAGAAAAAATCGAAAATTTTATTAAAAAGCTCCGGAAGATTAACAAAAACTTGCCCTTGAGAACAGAGATTATCTCAATTATTGAAGATTATCCAGCCAGTAAAATCAACATTAAAGAAAAAGAAAAAGAAGGAAGACCCTTACCAAAGACCGACCAGAGGATAGTTTTTGACTTGTGGTATAATAAAATGCTTCCTAAGTTTTATTCAAAGGAAGATTTAGAAAAATATTGTTGCGAGATTAAACTCGATTAGATGCTAGAAATTTTTAAGTTTTATGGAATATTCTTTTAGCGAAATTTTTTATAACCAACCAGTCATTGCTGTGTTTATCTCTTGGTTTTTAGCCCAATTTCTAAAGGTGATAATAAACTTCGTAAAAGAGAAAAAACTCGATTTTAAATGGTTTGTATCAATAGGTGGATTTCCAAGTTCTCATAGCGCCGCGGTATCAGCCCTGGCAACATCCTTGGGATTAAAATATGGTTTTGGTTCAGGTTTTTTTGCCATTGCTTTAGTTTTGGCTGGACTGTTTATCTTAGATGCCAGAGTAATCAGAAAAGCAGCTGGAAAGCAAGCAGAGATTTTAAATCAGATTGTCGAAGATTTATATAAAAAAAGAGGACTAAAATTTGAACGGTTAAGAGAACTTTTAGGACACACATCATTAGAAGTATTTGTTGGTATAGTGCTAGGAATTGTAATAGGAATTTTAGTAACTTATTAACTATCGCTTCTATTTCTAATTTTGAAAGGTCGGAATTCTTAATAGTTTCAGTATATGGATTACAAGAATCTTTTTTATATTGCTGGCGCAGTCTTTTTTATTTTGACGTCTTTTTTAATTTTGATAATACTAGCATCAATGTTTTTATCGCGGATAGGGACTTCTATTCCCGTAACACCTCTTGATTAATAAGATCTGTCAATAAATTATAATTTTGAAATTCTCGATTATTTTTTCTATAATGGGATTGGAGGTTTAACAATTGAATCTGAAAGAATTGGAGGTGAGTTTAAGAAGTTCAGAAATGGATTATTCTCTTAAAGCCAATCGCTATCTTAAAGATATAGCATTTACTCCATGTGAGGACTGCTCCTTCAAAGGAGAAAACCCAGCGGTATCAATTCTGATTAAAACCCAAAGATGCTTTGAGAGATGCCCCTATCCAATAATGGTTTGGATTTTGAGCGAGCAACAACTGAAACTCTATGAGAAAGTAAGACCGTCGGAGCTTAAAGAAAGAGACCTTAACAAGGCCGTCAACGAAGAGCAGATTATCATAATCAAAATGATTCAAATTAGAGAAATCCAGATGAAAATAACTATAACCAAACAAGGTAGCACCTGCGAAGTAGAAAAAGAAACCCCCTGGGAGAGCCAAGGTTAGTTCCTCTCCCTCTTTTTAATTATGCCCAGTAGGACAGCTTCGAACACATATTATGTCTATGTTTTACTCAGCCTAAAAGATGGGAAATTTTATATTGGATTTACTAATAACTTAGAAAAAAGATTAAAACAACACTTTCAAGGCAAAAATTTCTCAACCAAACCAAGATTACCATTAAAACTTATTTATTATGAAGCTTGTGGAAGTAAAAAAGATACCAAAAGACGAGAAAAATACTTCAAGTCAACTATTGGAAGACGTTTTTTAAAAGTTAGACTTCGAGCTTACTTATCTTCTCTACAGAAGTGGTGAGAGAATCTCTGCTACTGGACTTGAGATAATTTTTTCGAAGTTGCTCTACTGGGTATGGGAAGCTTCTTTAGATCGATACTCTATATTTTAAGATTAATAAGGTCCAAAAGTCCTATTTTAGCGGTTGATGGAGTGATTTTGAAAGAAAACAAAATTTTACTTGTAAAACGGGCTATCCCTCCTTTTTCTGGTTATTGGAGCTTACCTGGCGGACATGTTAAGTATGGAGAGACAGTGGAAGAAGCTATCAAAAGAGAAATGAAAGAAGAATTAGGGATGGAATTTAAAATTAAAAAATTAGTCGGAGTTTACTCGGACCCAAAAAGAGACCCTCGATATCATTCCACCGCCGTCATTTTTCTTTTAGCAAAAGTTGATGGCAAAGAAATTCACCTTAATTTTGAAGGTTCAAAATATAAATATTTCTCCT
>Ga0210016_1001022_pt1 | contig 25788 bp, 32 predicted proteins | sample CryGeyCG2014_300_FD_185454 | JGI IMG/M metagenome (GOLD analysis project Ga0210016, IMG submission 185454) | Groundwater microbial communities from aquifer - Crystal Geyser CG02_land_8/20/14_3.00 (SPAdes) (version 2) | ecosystem: Environmental > Aquatic > Deep subsurface > Groundwater | place...
CCTGAGCCAAAAAGCGAGACCCTTCGCTTCGCTCAGGGTGACACATGGCGAAGGGCTCAGAATGACAACTGGGGACTTTCGTAATGTCATTCTGAAGAGCCTGTCCTGAGCGTAGTCGAAGGAAGCCCTAGCGACTGAAGAATCTCGCTGTATTTTCACCGAGAATTGCTGGCAAATCATCAATGGCCTTGACAGATTCAGGGAGATTCATTATATTAGCGTTATTCTCGGTAGAGAATAACGAGAGGAGCGAAACCATGAAGATCGGTTATAAGGTCTGGTTGGATAACAATGGAAAGGCATTTGGGGATGGCCCCTATGAACTTTTAAGTTTGGTTGAAAAAATGATCTCCCTTCACCAGGCAGCCAATCAGATGGGCATGTCCTACAGCAAGGCCTGGCGTTTAATCCGGACCCTGGAGGAAAGGCTTGGCTTTGCTCTCCTGGAACGGAAAGTCGGGGGCCAATCCGGAGGAGGCTCACACATTACTCCCCAAGCAAGAAATTTAATGAAACATTATGAAAGGTTTCGTAAAGATGTAAATACAGCCCTTGAAAAAATCTACCTAAAACATTTTGGGTCTGTGGAAAGAAAAGGATGGAAATAAAGAAGATCCCTTTTTTAATATCAATCTTTTTAGCATTCGCCTTTATTCAAAATGCCCACTCTGCATCAAAGAGAATTTTGATCTTCGCTGGCGCTGCAAGCAAACCTGCCACAGAAGAAGCAGTAAGAATTTTCAAGGAGAGATTTGAAATATCTGTCGATGTGGTCTTTGGAGGTTCTGGGTTTGTCCTCTCTCAGATGAAATTGACAAGAAAGGGCGACCTCTACTTCCCAGGATCCTCGGACTTTATGGAGATGGCGAGAAAAGAAGGCTTCGTTCTCCCTGAATCAGAAAAAATTCTTGTTTATCTCGTCCCTGCGATCAATGTGCAAAAAGGAAATCCAAAAAGGATCTATTCTCTCAAGGATCTGACAAAGGATGGCATAAGGGTAGCCATTGCCAATCCAGAAATGGTCTGCGTTGGGACCTATGCTGTAGAAATCGTCGAAAAGAATTTCACTCCTGTTGAAAAAGAAAAGTTTAAAAAAAATTTAGTTAATTATACAGAAAGCTGTGAGAAAACGGCTAATGTCATCTCCCTCAAAGCAGTCGATGCGGTCTTGGGCTGGAGGGTTTTTCAGCACTGGGATCCTGATCGCATTGAAACAATCTACCTTAGACCGGAAGAAATTCCCCGGATTGGGTACATCCCAATCGCCATTTCAAAATTTACCCAGGATAAAACGATGGCTCAAAAATTTATCAATTTCATTCTCTCCCCTCATGGGAAAGCCATTTTCCAGAAATACCACTACTTGATGGATATTCAGGAGGCACGACAATTTACCAGACCCGATACGCCTATTGGAGGGGAATATGCTCTTCCGAATGAATGGAGGACAATGAAAAAATGAGTTTTCGTTATACGATGATCGGAGCAGCAATCTGCATATTTATCTTCTATTTAGGACTCATTCTCTCCCTTTTCTATTTTGTCGGTGGAAAAGGATTTTGGGAAGCTTTATTACACCCCAACACTCTATTTTCTATCCGATTGAGCCTGATGGCTGCCACCATCGCTACATTTTTTGCTGTGCTTATCGGGCTTCCATCAGCCTATGCTTTATCTCGTTTCAAATTTGTGGGCAAGGGAATTTTAGATACATTTTTAGAAATTCCGATGATCATTTCACCCATCGCTCTTGGCGCCGCTTTTCTCGTCTTCTTCAATACTCCCTTAGGGGAATTGATCCAAACAAAAGGCATTTTTTTTGTTTTCGAAGTCCCAGGCATTGTCTTAGCACAATTTGCTACCATTGCAGGTCTGGTAACACGACTGATGAAGGCCTCTCTGGATGAAATCTCTCCGAGGTATGAAGCCGTAGCTCGATCTCTCGGATCATCCCCATGGCAGGCCTTCTATCGAGTCACCCTTCCCCTTTCATTTCGGGGACTCCTTGCTTCTATCATCCTTTCCTGGGCAAAGGCGTTTGGAGAATTTGGGGCCACGGTCACGCTTGCAGGGGCAATGCCAGGAAAGACAGAAACGATGCCTATTGCCATTTTTACTGCTTTAGCCTCGGCCAATATTGACAAAGCGATCGTCCTGATTCTCATCTTAGTGGCCTTCGGCCTCTTAATCCTTTACGGTGTCCGATTGACCGGGAAAAGATATCGATATGATTAGGATTGAAGGCCTTACCATTCTTTTTGAATCGTTTAAGATAATGAATTTCAATATCCAAATTGAGGAGGGAGGATTTCATTTTCTCCTTGGCCCAACAGGGAGTGGAAAAACCCTGATCCTTGAATCCATCATGGGACTCCGTAAACCCAAGACGGGCAGGATCTGGATTGGTGACAGGGAAGTTCAAGGTCTACCGCCAGAGCGTAGAGGGATCTCTTATGTTCCGCAAGACCTGGCCCTTTTTCCTCATTTAAAGGTAAAAGAGAACATCCTTTTTGGAATCAAGGCAAGAGATCTGGACATGAAGATCTATGAAGAATATGTCGCTGCCCTGATTGAAGTGATGAAGATCGACCACCTTCTCGAACGATACCCTGCCTATCTCAGCGGAGGGGAAAAAAAACGAGTGGCCCTCCTCAGGGCCTTGGCGCCCAAACCGAAGCTCCTTCTGCTTGACGAGCCCCTCTCTGGCCTCGATCCATCCATTAAAATCGATATTCAACATCTTCTAAAAAATCTCCATACCTCCTTTCATCCAACCACTCTCTGTGTCACCCACGACTTCGAAGAGGCATACTCTTTAGGCGATGGGATAACCATCTTTATCGATGGAAAGGTAGAACAGGTTGGAAAACGAGACGATGTCTTTTTGAGGCCTAAGTCTATAAAGGTGGCTCATTTTTTGGGTGCAAAAAATCTCTATAAGGCAAGGATTTTAAAGAGCGACGGATTATTACAACGATTGATTCTTAGGGTCAACGGCCTCCAATTTTCTATTCCAGCAAGTTTGTATCAAGATCAGATGGAGGTGGGGAAAGAAGTCGACCTTTTCATCCGGCCTGAAGAGGTGATGATCATCCGCGAAGGGAAACCTGTGAAGGATTCTTTAAGACGAAATATTTTTGAAGGGAAGATACTCGACATCGCCGATAAAGAGAGATATCACCTGGTTTATTTTCAAACGATGGAAGGAAAGATCCCTTTTGAAATCTCCATTCCCAACTATGCCTTTCGGAATCTAAAACTCTCGATCGGGAAAATAGTCAGAATAGCTCTTAGAGAAGAATCCCTCTGGTTGATGACTTGAATCCTCTGTGAAGGTGTGCAGAGGATGGAAAGATCGTTATTCTTCAATACGAATCTCGATACGTTGAAAAGTTTTACAACCTTTCAAGGAGGAAAGCATCCCTTTTACTGTCTTGGTCAGAAATCCTCTGACGAAAGGGGTCATCGGAATCGTTCTCCCATCTACCCTTAGGGAAACTTCTTTCTCTTCCTTTGATTTTAGAAACTCCTTCTCGATAAAGTTGGAAAGCCCTTTCATATCTTCAAGGGGAAAACAGGGAACGCCGACACTGAATTTTTGGCTCGAAACAATAGCAACGAGGCTATCCCTCTTTGTACAGAGAAGTTTTTTATGCTTCTCCTTCCGAAAAACCTCGATCTTAGGCTGTACATCCTTTTTGTATCCTTCTGAAAGGATGAGGTCCACATCCTGAATCCATCTCACCCGAATTTCATCCAAGGTTAAATCCTTTTCCACATCCCGAATCAAAGCGATCTTTTCGGGAGATGAGATGACTACGGTGTGCGCCCCTGCTTGCTTGTGCCTCCAGCTATCTTTCCCCTCCCGATCCACCTCAAACCCATGAATATCATGTTTGACTGTAGCGACCCGGTAGCCCCGTCGCGTTAACTCGGGGAGTAATTTTTCAATGAGAGTGGTCTTTCCGCTATCCGATTTTCCAACAATGGAGATGATAGGAATCATCCATAATCCCCTTGGAATACTGGAATGTTGGAGTAATGGAATAATGAGAAATACATGGGAGATTTCTTTCTACCCAATATTCCATCTTTCCATTATTCGCCCCACCCAGCTAAAAGTTTCGGTCCAGCAGTTGGACCTTTACCTTGTCCCCTGCCCTCACAATCTCCTGATCTTCAGGGATGACGATCAAGCCATTTGCCCTTACCATGGACTTCAAAATTCCGGATCCCTGCTCTCCAGTGGTGGTGACAAAATATTGATCCTTTTCAAAAGAGACAGAGCCTCTGATGAAATAACGACTGCCTGGCTTCTTCCCAATCTGTTCCTTCAAGATGGCCTCAATGACAGGCCGAAAGAGTTGACGACGACCCATCATCTTTAGAAGCGAGGGCCTTACAAATTGCTCAAAAGACACCATGGATGAGACGGGATTCCCTGGAAGGCCAAACATTGGTTTTCCTCCCATCGTCCCAAAGGCCAAAGGCTGTCCAGGCCTCATGGCCACTTTCCAAAAGACCATCTCCATACCCAAACGCTTCATGACCTCTTTAACAAAATCATAATCACCCACTGAAATCCCTGCAGAGGAGATTAAAACATCCGCTCGTGTTCCCTGACGCAGTTTCTCTTCAATCTCCTCTTTTCGATCCTTGGCAATGCCCAATTGAAGAGGTATGGCCCCACAATCCTTCACCTGGGCAGCCAGGGTGTAGGAATTACTTGAGACGATTTTGACCTCATCCAAATCCCCATCCACATCGACTAATTCATCTCCGGTGCAGAGGATGGCGACTAACGGTCTCTGATAAACAGAGACAAAAGAACGTCCTACGGAAGCAAGCATTCCCACCTCTGCCGGGCGGAGAGTATCCCCCTTGGAGATTACACGATCCCCTTTTTTCACATCCTCTCCAGACTTCCGGATGTTTTCACCCAAAACAGCGGCTTTGAAAATCAATACCGATCCATCTTCCTTCTTTGTCTCTTCAACAGGAATAACCGTATCTGCCCCTTTCGGAATGGGAGCGCCCGTCATGATACGGATAGCCTTTCCTTTCTCAAGTTTCTTTGTCGAAATAAAACCTGCAGGGAGGTCTTCAATCACCTCTAAACAAACAGGATGATTTCGGGAAGTCTTCTGGACATCTTCAGATTTCAGTGCATACCCGTCCATGGCTGAATTATCCAAGGGGGGAATATTCCTTTTGGCAAAGATATCTTCCGCCATGACCCTCCCTAATGAATCTAAAAGGAAAACCTTTTCGAATCCTAAAGGATGGATGTGAGAAAGAATTTTATCTAAGGCATCATCTACTGTAATCATAGCTATACGCGGCGACTCAATTCAGAGCTCCTTAATCAAGGCTAAAGCCTTGAGTTACTGTTCGATGTCGGGTTGTAACTCAGCCCTTCAGGGCTGACCGGACCTCCGAAGACTTAAGCGATGATATTTATTTCGCCCTGTATAAATATATAACATAAAACTGAATTCATGGAAATGTGTCGAGAAATAAAAATCTCAAGGATTAAATATTCTGGTCGTCTGACTAATCAACCTCTTTCACAACAGACGCCTGGGGTTCTGGAAATCCTTTTTTTCTCTCAGATTGGCATTATATTTAAGAAGACTCGAATCGTGGTCGCTGACAAAATTGTGAAGAGCCTTCAGTTGAAGCGGATATGAAGAGCAATCGAGGGGATTTTTTTCATCTGGATCAAGTTTTAAGTCAAAGGCCCAGCATCTATTTTTCTTTAATGAATACTGGACCTTTATGAGACGGGTGTCCAGAGACGAGATGGATTCTTCGTGTCCATAAAAGAAAATAGGTTTTCGCCTCAATTTTTGGCTAAAAAGGGACTCTCCGTCAAAGGCCATTGGGGGATATGAAATCCTCATCGCATCAAGGAGGGTCGGCAATATATCCACATGGTTTGTAGGAAACCTAAATACTTTTGGCTTAAAAAGCGCTGGTTGACAGAGAATTGCTGGAGTCTCCAGATTTTCATTATAACTATATCGATAATGCATAAAATTATTAGGATGGTGTTGACCAAAAGCCTGGCCGTGATCCCCCATGATGACCAAAATGGTGCGCTCCAATAGCCCTTTTTCCTGGAGATGATCATAAATACGCTTAATCATATGGTCGAGAAGATTTAAATTATTATAATAGCGGCTGATCAAACGCCCATCATCCTCCATGATGCGGTAATCCTCGCCATAGTCAAAATAGGGGAAGTGGGCGGCAAAGCTGATGTAGATCCCCAGAAAAGGTTCTCTCGCTTTACTCAATCTTTGAATAAAGAAGTCCACTGTTTGAATTTCGTCTCTTGCGATATAATGACCAAGGGAATGAAATTCTTCTTTTATTTTAAATTTCAGATTTTCATAGCTATGAATCTCTCGCAGTCCGTTATTTTTTACAAACTTCGTTGGAAAGTACCAGGAGATTGAAGAAGGGGTCACTAAAAAACTGTCGGTGCCCTCACCCAACCAATTATATATGGCAGGAACTTCAGCATCCGGACGTGTGCCGAATGTCTCGCGGTTGAAAAAATCGTAGAGTCCACTAAATAATGAAAAAATTGCCTTGGTGCTGACATTCGATGTGGTGTAGTGCTTTTTTAAATACCAGCCCTCTTTCGAAATCTTATAGAGAAACGGCATGGGCATTGGATTACCATTGCCTGTGTCAAAAATATATCGAGTGCCCACCGACTCCATAATAAAAAAGACAATATTCCATGGATGATTACTTTGGGCCGGTAGAAATTTTGCCGGCTCCATCGGACTGGATTCAATGGGACGAGAGAACTGAATATCTGATTTATTTCCCTTGGCAATATTACTAATTCGATCTTCAGAGGAATGTTTAAAGAAAACATTCTCAGCCGCATCAGATAGGAGAAAAAGCGCCGGATTTAAACGCACCTCATCAGGAACATTTTTGGTTCTGTCATCAACTGCCAATATAGAAAGGGATGAGAGAAAGATGACCAACACAATAGAAACCCTGGCCATCCAAATCCTTAAACTAAGCGGGGATTGGAGAACCAGCCAAAAAAGTGTAAACGGAAAAAGAAGAAATAGATAATCTCTTATCTCAATGAGTTTAAGGGTTTCAATAAATGAAATGTCTGAAAATGTCTCCTTGATCACAGAAGTGTCGAATCCGGTTTGAACATCAAAGAGCAGGCGACCATGAACCCCATGAACGAGAAGCAGAGCCATTAAAACAATATGTAAAAAGACAAGTCCTGAAATCTTTAAAATTGGAAATGTTTTTCTCCCTTTGATGAAATAGGTCACTCGGGACAGGAGCCAAGATAGCAGGAAACAGACAAGGACAAGGGCAAGGTCATAGGGCAAATAAGCAAGCGTAAACCACACTGGATGATGCGCCGGATTAAAATCAAAGGGTCTCACTGGATTGGTAAAAAGACCGATCGAGAGTTGAATCCGGTAGACAAACACCATTGCCAATAGACCTATAAAAAGCGCAAAGGATGCCCCGCTCGAAGTGACGATTCCTGTAAGCAAATGAGAGTATTTCCTTAAAAGGGCTTTAACTTTTATTTTAACCATGCCGAGAACTTTGGGCGCTGATCTTTTTTACCCCGTTAGATACATTGAGAGCAAAGCAAATCTGTGTAATCTTCTTTTCAAATCTCTGTAATCAAGAGAGCTCATAGTGGTTCTCAGAGCTCTCTCTTAAACTCCTTGACAACAATTCTGTGTTTTCGGATCAGATTCTGAAGTTGCCTCCGGTCCATTCCCACATCCAAAGCGGTCTTGGAAATATTCCCTTTGTTCCTCTTTAAAGCCTCTCTCAAAAAAGCCCTCTCCACTTCATTCTCTGCCTTCCGCCTTAATTGCCATTTCATTCGTCTCAATTCTTCACTGTCTCTCGGCACCGAAACCATTGCCTTTCCACCCTCCCCCCTCACTTCGGGTGGGAGGTCTTCTACTTCAATCCGATTGGATCGAGCCAAAAGCATGGCCCTTAAGATACAATTCTCTAACTCCCTCACATTTCCAGGCCATAAATGGTTTTCTAAGGTTTGAAGAGCCTTTTCCGAAATCTCCAGAGGTCTATCCTTCACTTCCTTCTTATGCTTCCCAATAAAATGAGAAACCAAAAGAGGAATATCCTCTTTGCGTTCTCTCAATGGTGGAAGTTTAATGGAAACGACGTGAAGTCTGTAGAAGAGGTCTTCGCGGAATTCTCCTGCTTCAACCGCTGCCTTCAAATCTCGATGGGTGGCAGCAATCAGCCGGACCTCTACATCAATCTCCTCTGTCCCCCCTACCCTCATAAAACGATAGCCTTCGATCGCTCTTAATATTTTGACTTGAAGTTCCTTGGGCATCTCTCCAATTTCATCGAGAAAGAGGGTTCCTTTATGGGCCAGTTCAAAACTTCCGATCTTTCTCTTTCCAGCGCCAGTAAACGCCCCTTTTTCATGGCCGAAGAGTTCGCTCTCAAGAAGTTCTCTCGGGATGGCAGAAGAGTTGACCACGATGAAAGGAAAACCTGCCCTCTGGCTATTGAAGTGAATGCCTCGGGCCACCAATTCTTTCCCTGTGCCACTCTCGCCCTCAATCAAAACCGTCGCCTTGCTATCAGCGACTTGGTGGACAATGCCCATCATCTCGATCATCTTTGGATGTTTACTGATGATAGTATCCATTCCGTAAAGGGACTTAATTTCCTCTCTCAACTTCCGATTTTCATCAATGAGGTCAGCCTGGAAAAGCGCCCTTTGGATCACCAGTTCGACCTCTTCCATTTTAATCGGTTTCAGAAGGTAATCCGTGGCTCCTTCTTTCATGGCATTGACAGCTGACTCAATTGTTCCATAGGCTGTGATCAGGATCACAGGAACCTCCGGGCGGAGCCGTTTCACATCGTGAAGTAAGCTGAGGCCATCCTTTTCAGGCATCTTCATATCGGTGAGGAGAAGGTTGACCTCGTTCTCCTTAAAAATACGAAGGGCCTCCTCTCCATCTTTAGCAAGGAGAAGTCGGTATTGGTCCTGAAGGTTCACTTCCAGAATCCGTCTCATCTTCTCTTCATCTTCTGCAATGAGGAGGGTCCTCTTCATCTCTTATATTTCCTTTTCCAAAGGAAGGGTGATCGTAAAATTACTTCCTTTTTCCTCCTCACCCTCCACACTAATATCCCCTCCATGTTGAGTGATAATACGATGGGCGATGGAAAGTCCTAAGCCTGTTCCTCCCTCTTTTGTCGTGAAGAATGGTTCGAAGACTTTGGGCTGCACCTCTTTGGGAATCCCTTTCCCTGAATCACTGAACCGAACCACCACTCTACCTCTGGCGTTTTCTAACACCATTACCTTCAGAACCCCTCCATGAGGCATCGCTTCCAGGGCATTGACACCCAGATTTGTAAAGGCCTGCCTCATCTGATCCGGATCGATCGAAACCTGAAGAAGCTTCTGAGGAATCTCTCTTTTAATCTCCACCCCCAGGGTTTTTGCCTGCGGAGAGAGGAGGAGAAGGGTTTTTTCCAGCACCTCCCTGAGATCGCAACTCACCAATTTCGGCTCCTTCGGCCTTCCAAAGTCCAGGAAGGTGCTAATCAATCCATTGATCCGTTGGGATTCTTCTAAAATATAGTTGGTCATCTCCTCCCGAATCTTCTGATCTTTATGCTTTCGAACGGTCTCCGCAGATCCAGTGATAATACCTAATGGGTTCCGAATCTCATGAGCGATTCCAGCAGCTAATTCACCGATGGCCGCCATCTTTTCAGCTTGCATGATCTGTTTATCTTTTAAGCTCATATCCCGATAGATGAGGGCTCTGGAGATGGCAAGAGTTGTCTGGTTTGAAAAAGCCTCCAAGAGTTCCAGCTCTTCCACAGTATAGTCCTTCTCTGAACGCTTCTTCCCCAGCAGAATAAAACCCAGCAATCTCTCCTTCAAAAAGATTGGAGCAACTACCACCCAACCCTTTTCAATCAGATCATCAATCTCCTCTACCTCTCCTTCGATCTCCCGAAGGTGTTCCAGATCCACTGCCCTTCCGTTTGATCCTATTCGCTTCACAAAGGGGTGTTGGGATGAATATTTCATTTCATCATTAAGCAAGGTCCCAAAAATTGAATGATATTCATTCACCTCATTTTTTTGGAAGAAAAAAGCAACGGAGTCAACATGCAAAGTTTGGGTGATGAAATGAACCGTTGTCCCTGCCACCTCGTCGAGGTCCACCAACTCCGTCAGCGCTCGGCTAAACTCTGAAAGCTTCGTCCGAAAACGAACTCTCTCCATATAAAAAAAGCGGTCGATCCAATCCCCTATTTTTTTCTGAAAGGGCTGAAGCATAAAAACCAGGGCAAGGATCAAAGCAGATTCTACTAAAAGAGACCTTCCGTAAGCCTTTTGAGAAAGTGTCTCTCCAATGTTTTTGATGATGAGGATATAGATGGCCAGGATCAAACCCGAGACAGAAGAGTAGAGGATTCCTCCCCGAATGAGGAGATGGATGTCGAGCAGTCGGTATTTGATGAGGGCGATGGCAAAGAAAAGACTGATCAAGATCGAGTAGAGGCTGGCGAGAAAAAAGATCGGCCAGCCCAGTTTGAGAAAATAATTGGAGAGATTGATAATCGTTCCGACAATCGCCATGGAGACAATTCCAAAGATAAGGTATTTGATCTGAAGTTTTTGTCTGGGAATTCGTGTCGTCCGGAGAGATTGGAGCAGATTTTTGATGCCCCAATAGATGCAGATGCCTGAAAAGAGGGCGATCAAACCGAGGAAGATCAGAAAAATGAGCGGTTCTTCAAAGAGGAGACCATAATAGAAGACATTTCTTAATTCTTTGAACCTTTCAATGTCAATTCGGAAGATGAGGAAAAAGGTCACCAGAATGGCTATGGGAACCATATAGAGGAGGAAAAGTTTGAATCCTTTTGGCCATTCACTCTTTTTCTTGAAGGGAAAGATAAAAGAAAAATGGAGAAAGAACAGGGGGGCAAAAGTCAATCCGACAAAGATGACCCTCACCCCAAAAATGGCATGGATGGGATTGACACTGCTGATCATGATGAGTTCGCCCATATTCCAGGCGGCAAAGGCAAGGACAAAGCAGGCAAAGAGCTGATGAGCTACGTTTTTAGGATTGCTGGAAAGGACGACCAGACAAAGGATGAGGTTCATGGTAAAGGCAAGGGCTGTGGGGAGGGCCAAAATGTTCATCCAATCACCTACTAAATTGACGCTATGCGCATAGCGCTAAGCGCTTAGCGCCTGCCTGCGGTAGGCAGGTATTTTGTTGTCTTGAGAATGATGATAAACAAAATGGCTCCAAAGGTCAACCCTTCGACGCCTCGGCTTGAAGGCCAGGGCCTGACTTCGACGTGGGCGGCTCGACTGAGCCTGTCGAGAGCCTCCAGGTCGAGCGACTCGCCGAAGTCTCAGTCGAACGCTCAGGGTTGACCCTGAGCGGGGCTTAGCTCCGTCGAACGGGTCAATCCTGCTTTGAAAAAGGCCATCCCCAGGATATCTATTGAAATCTGACCTAAAATAATCTATGTTGATACCATTCAATTCGTCTTTCTTATATTTGATATCCCGTGTCAAAAACTAACTCTAAGAAAATAAAGGACTGGCTCGCGGACTTCTTTGGCAATCTCTTATTGGCCTTCTCTGTCCTGACATTTCGTGTACTCTCTCCAAGAATCGTAGTCTTTGTTGCAAGGATTTTAGGGACAATGGCTTTCTATTTGATCAAAAAATACAGGGATAGAGTACTTGATAATCTCTCCTTGGCCTTTGGAGGAGAAAAAGATCTTAAGGAGATTACAAAGCTCGCCAGGGAGGTCTTCTTCAACTTTACACTCACGCCTCTTGAAACCATCTATACGGCTGCTGTTCCTTTTGGACGTTTCATCAAGAATATTAAAATAACGGGTCGAGAATATCTGGATGCCGCTTTGGCAAAGGGAAATGGAGTTATTGCCCTGGGTAGCCATTTGGGCGCTTTTACACTATTGGGAACGAGGCTTGCCATGGTGGAGGGCTATTCATTTAATATCATCATCAATGAGGGTAATTTCCCAAGGTTGATTAAAAGATTAGGAAACTATCAAAGAGGGTTGGGTCAGAAGCCCTTTTCCCCAAAACCTGTAACAGCTTCCGTCAAGAAATCTTTGAACTGTCTCCGTCGAAATGAGATTCTTTATCTTATCGCCGATGAACAAAAGAGGCGGGGAGGACTTCCTGTCCTATTCTTTGGCCAAACAGCCTTTACCCCTCCTGGGCCAGCCATCTTCTCTCTAAAGACAGGGGCTCCCATCTTGCCCATGTTCGTCGTGAGAGAAAAAGGAATCCCGCAGAACTTATTTATCGGGAGTCCCATCGAAATAGAACGGACATCCGATGAAAAGAAGGATACAGAACTGCTAACCGCTAAATTTACAAAGGCCATCGAGGATTCCATCAGACAATATCCCAGTCAATGGCCATGGTTGAATCGGCGCTGGAAATTGCCCTATCAAAAAGGAGAGCTCTGAAAAAATTTAAGGGGTTTTCGGAGACCTCAAAAGGCCCCCTTGACATGGAAAACCAGGAAGTATAATATTTTCGTTCAATGGAAAATATAATTCTGAAGCGATTTAAAGAAAGTTCTGAAGTTAAAATGCGTTTTCTCAAAGAAAATCTCCCTAAGCTTCTCGACGTGATCAAATTAATCTCTCATACATTCGAAGCAGGGAACAAACTCTTTTTCTTCGGAAATGGAGGGAGCGCAGCCGACGCCCAACACCTGGCTGCGGAATTTATCAATCGATATGTCATGGACCGCCCACCCCTGCCTGCTATTGCCCTCACGACAGACACCTCCATTCTCACCAGTGTCTCCAATGACCTTGCCTTTAACGAAATCTTTTCTAAACAACTCAGAGCCCTGGGTAAGGAAGGGGATGTCGCCATCGGCATCAGCACTAGCGGGAGTTCCCCTAATGTCATCAAGGCTTTTGAAGTGGCTAAAGAGATGGGGATGAAAACGGTTGCCCTCGCCGGAAATGATGGGGGTGTCATTTCAAAAATGGCTGATTTCCCCCTTGTCGTTCCTTCCACCAGCACCCCCCGCATCCAAGAAACCCACATTCTCATCGGACACATCCTCTGTGAAATGGTAGAACACTACCTTTTCTTTAAGGTGAACCCGTGATGGCTATTCCCTTTCTTCAAAAATTGAAGGGTTCGAGGGACCAAGCCTGCCTGCCGGCCCCGGTCCCGACCGAGGGCGGGGCAGGCAGGGGTTCAAGGGGTCAAGGAAAACAATAAAATATAAGTTCTGATTTCAGTGTGTCCACTGGAACCCTTGAATCCTAGGACCCTGGAACCCCATACATTATATTGAAGGGAAGGCGGAGAAAGATGTTGGAATGCCATTTAGAAAAAAACAAAACCCGATGCCCCTGTACTTATGAGCCCTGTGACCGCAAGGGAAAATGTTGCGAGTGCATCACTTATCATTGGAGGATGAAGCAGCTTCCAGGCTGTTTCTTCTCGTCTGAGGGAGAGCGATCTTATGATCGTTCGATACTTCGCTTCATTACAGAGAACAAGTGAAAGTTTGGAATGATGGAACATTGGAATATTGTAAATAATGAACTCCATCATTCAACTATTCCATTATTCCATTATTCCAGTTGTGTGGCGAAGCGGAACTGAGTTTTGTTTATGGAAATTAAGTTTGAGCGATTTCATCTCCAATCGGACCTCCGTTCTCCTCTCGAGGGATTTGAAACCATTTCAGTCCCAACCGAGGTCCGGATCGATCCCCTGACAAAACGGCGGAGCCGCATCATCACTTGGGGCCTTCCTTCTCAAGGGAAATTTGACTTCTCCAAGATGGCCGAGGAGTCAAAAGGATGCTTCTTCTGTCCAGAGAATGTTCTTCAAAAGACTCCCCAGTTTTTAAAAGAAATCGTCCCGGAAGGAAGAATTTGCATTGGAAGGGCAGTCGGTTTTCCGAACCTCAATCCAGTAGGATCTTATGGCAGTGTCGTCGTTCTCTGTCATGAGCATTTTCTCAATCTCAACCAATTCACCCCTGAAATTTACGAAGCGGGTTTTTCGGTTGCTATCGAGATCATTCGAAGAACAATGGCTTTTGACCCAGATACCCGCTATTGGCAAATCAGCCAAAATTTCCTTCTCCCTGGAGGAAGCACCATCCTCCATCCCCATCTTCAGGTCATCGGCGATCCCATCCCGACGAATGAGATGGAATGGCTGTTAGATGCCAGTTCCTCCTATTACAAAAGGAATGGGACTCTTTACTGGAAGGACCTCATCCACATTGAAAAAGGACTTGGAAAACGATATATCACCAGTATCGGAAATGTCCACTGGTTTGTCTCTTTTGCTCCCATAGGATTTAATGAAGTGTGTGGAAGCGTGGAGGGACATGGGTCAATCACTACACTCGCCAAAGAAGAGATTGCCTCTCTGGCCAAAGGGATCGTTTCCACCTTAAAATACTATTATGAAAGAAGTCTCAACAGCTTCAACTTTTCAATTTACTCCATTTCCGGCGAAGCCCATTGTCAGGTTCTCATCAGAATTATTTCCAGAACCCCCATTCAACCCTATTACCTCAATGACTATACGTCTTTTGAGGTCCTTCAGTCTGAATTGACTGCTAACATCATTCCAGAGGAACTCTGTCGTGAAATCCGACCCTACTTTCCCTAAAAGGGTTGCTTCCATTGATATCGGGACCAATACCATCCTCCTCCTCATCTCCGAAGTGAAAAGAGGAAAAATTCATCCTCTTTTTGAAATGGAAACCGTTGTCCGATTGGGTGAGGGCGTTCAAAAAAACAAAATGCTTTTGAAAGAGGCGATGGAGAGAGGCCTTCAAACACTGGCTCAATATTTAAAACGATGTCAGGCCATGGAGGTTCAGAAAATCTTTGCCGCAGGGACGAGCGCTCTTCGAGAAGCCAAAAACTCCGAGGATTTCTTAAAAGGGGCCAAAGATAAACTCAACCTCTCCATTGAGGTCATCTCTGGAGAAGAAGAGGCCCAACTCTCTTTTTTGGCTGTGGCAAACGATCTCAAGGAGGTAAAAAAACCTGTCCTTGTGGTGGATGTAGGGGGAGGAAGCACAGAGTTCATCCTTGGCAAAGGCGATCAGATCAGTCATTGGATAAGCCTTCCACTTGGATCAGTCCGTTTCACAGAGGAGTTTCTCTGTTCAGATCCTATTCAAGAAGAAGAATGGGAGAAGATGGAGCGGAAAATTCAGGGACACCTTGTCAATATCCCTCATTCACAAGAACCATTCTCCATGGTAGCCGTCGGAGGGACAGCCACGACCCTCGCCTCTGTTGAAATGGATCTGGAAGAATTTATCGCTGAAAAGATCCATCATTTTATCTTGAAAAAGGGAGAGCTGGGAAAACAACTCCTCCGTTACCGATCTAAAACCATTGAGGAGAGAAAAAAAATACCTGGTCTTCCCGTGGCCAGAGCAGATGTCATCTTGGCAGGAGGGACGATCCTTTATCTGGCGATGGAGGAACTTAAGTGCTCCTCCGTCTTAATCAGTTGCCATGGGGTGAGATATGGCCTTCTTTATAAAAAACTTAATCTATAGAGGACTAATTTAACCCCCTCACCCCTTCCCTCTCCCCTCAGGGGTGAGGGGAAGGGTGAGGGGTCAGGTTGCTTTAGAAACCAACTGTCTCAGAACTAAAATGACCAGGACCATAAACTTTTCCTGACCTGTATTTTTGGGGCCGACGGGAACTTCCCCCTTACAGAAGACGAGATCGCCTTTCCTAAAAGGTCTCTCCTCATCCCCGATCGCCAAAGTCCCCTCCCCTTCAACCCCGTAGAGGATCACCTCCAAAGCGCCCGGATGGGGGTGGAGAGGCATGGTTTGGCCAGGTTCAAAGCAGATGAGAACAGCTGCCCCTGCGTCCCCAATGTAGAGTTGCTTGGGTACGAAATTTTCTTTAGAAAACTCCGCCTTCTCAAAAAGATGAATGGGCTCCATAACCCTCTTTTTTAAAATCCCCCCTTACCCCCCTTTGATAAAGGGGGGAGAAAGGGGGGATTATTATCTTCACTCGAGAGCATTCAATTCTTTGACGATTACTTCTGGATCCATATTGTGCATCATAGCTCCGAATGAGATGGATTCCATCTTCATTCCAGGACAGGTGAAGCAGCCTGTTCCAAAATATTTTTCGATAATTTTGATCGCTGAAGGATTCGCCTTCAAGACATCCCCGATGACCGTATCTTTTGTAATTTTCTTATCAGCCATTGTTAACCCCCTTTTCATATTGCATATTGCGGAATTACATTCCGAAATCCACATTCCGAACTCTGAATTATTGCGTGGCTTGCGGAATCATGCTCTTCCACAGATTGAAAATAAAGATAAAAATAGCAACTGCCTGGCCAATTCCAAACAGGATTGCTAAATAATGCCAGAATCCCCCCTGGGATGTCTCTGCTATCCATGAAAGAGAAAGGCCCACTAATGTAATGTTAGCAATCCATACCTGGATGTTGCCAAGGCGATGGCTGTAAATTGGTCTCCCCATGAATCGCGGAAGGATATGATATCCCACGCCATAAATCATCATGGCCATAAATCCCAGAAGAAGAATGTGGGCATGAACCCTCGTGACAGTGAATCGAATGTCTGGGAATAAAACCAAACATACCCCCATAATAGCTCCAATTCCGAGATAGATCAGACTCGATTTGACAAAAGCCTTTGCATATTTATCCATCCCTATTCCTCCTTAACAAATCTCCTTTTATCCCCCTTTGTTAAAGGGGGAAATGAGGGGGGATTATCTGTTTTAGCCACCATGGATGAGCATAGGCAGACATCGGGTGGAAACCCAAAGGTCCTGTCCGCCTTTTCGACATGGAAGCAAAACACCTTCGTGTTCTGTTTTATGACACAAGAAACAAATCATTTCCTTTTTCTCAGCCATTTTCTTGTCTCCTTTTTAATTCAAATTTAACCCTTAACTCAGGAAAATACTTTGACTTAAATCAATTCTTAAATTTTTAATAATCTTCTCAATCCCCTATCTCCCCATCCCCACAATTCTCATAAATCATGTGCGAGGGAGGGTTATACGAAATAATGATAAAGCATATCCACCCGGCCATGTTTGATCATATACACCCCAGAAAGCTTCATGACCTCTCGAATCTTTGCTTTATAATCACCATGGTAACACTGAGTTTCACATTTCTTGCACATCGGTTTGGGATCGTGAGGGCACTTCAGCCTCATGGTCAGGCCATAAGTGAGAAGCCTTGTGCATTCCGTGCACAGGGAGATTTCCTTCTTCTCAATTTCCTTGATATCGAAAAGTTTGAATGAGAAGGGGGTCCTCTCTCCATTGTGATTCTCTCTGCAGTAGATCCCTACAAACCTCATCAATGTCTGAATATCATCTTTCTCCTTCTCTGAAATTTCTCTTTGCTTCACCATCTCCTCACTCTCCCCACTCTTTGTTCCAAGAGACAAACAATCATTCTACTATCCAATGTTCTAATATTCCGGAAAAAATTGCATTGATTTAAGTCAACCCTTCGACTCCCCAGCATAAATGCTGGGGCTTGCTCAGGGTTAACCCTGAGCGGCACTTCTTCACCCCGCCTTCAAAGGCGGGGCTTGGCGCCGCCGAATGGGTCAAGAGTAAGATCAGGTGAAGAATATTTTCGTAACCCATTAACTTTACAATGAAATTTAAGGAAATGGCGTGTGAAAATTCGAGGCTTGGGAAAAGGAAGCTTCTCTTAAATAATCTACCTGGTTAGAGATAACCATTCTCGACGGTGAGGGCATTGCCAATGACAATAAAAATAAAATAGAGTTGAATGACAAATCCGTAGGTGGCTTGAATCTCTTTACTGACTTTGCCTGCAATATAGACATCTGTGAGGCCAATCAAGAACTCAAAAAACATGATCAACGTCAAGGGCCAACTGACTGACCCGCTACGGGAAATAGAGGACATCATCTCCTCTCTCTTAAATAATGTGAGTAATCTCATCACTTCCTTCCTCAGGGAATCCAAATAACTGCCGCGCTATATCGGGAAGTCAGTTAAGGGTGGCAGGAGAAAATCCTCTCACTCCTGTTTCCGATAATCATAGACCCCTCTTCCACTCTTCCGGCCGAGGCGTCCAGCTTTAACCAATTTAACGAGAAGGGGAGCAGGACGATATTTTTCACCCAATTCTTTATGGAAAGTTGTCATACAGTTGAGAAGGATGTCCAACCCAAAAGCATCCGCCGCTGCCAAGGGACCTAAAGGGAAATTAAGCCCTCTCACACAGCAGCGGTCTATCTCTTCGGCGCTGGCGAGAAAGGATTCCAAGACATAGAAAGCTTCATTCACCATTGGAAGGTAAAGGCGGTTGATCACAAAACCCGGGGAGTCCTTGACGGTAACGGTTTCCTTGTCGCACTTAGTCAGAAAATCAACAACTTTTTTATGAGTCTCATCTGCAGTCTCTAAACCACGTACTAACTCAACCAGTGGAGTAAGTGCCGCCGGAATTAAAAAATGTATTCCAATACACTTTTCGGGTCGGGCCGTGACTGCTCCCATCTCGGTAATGCTCAACGTGGAGGTGTTGCTTCCCAGAATAGTTTCTTTTGGACAGATCCCATCTATTTTTTTGAACAACTCCTTCTTCACATCAATGTCCTCAAAAGCAGCCTCAATGACCAACTCCACATCAGAAAGGGCCCCCGTCAAGTCCGTTGTCGTGCTAATAAGGGGAAGAACCTGGTCCATCTCCTCATTCTTCATCCTCCCCTTTTTAACCTGACTGTTTAAAAATGATTTTATAGTACTTAGCCCCCTTTTTATTAATTCTTCAGAGAGATCCACCAGGGTGGTTTGAAAACCGCCTCTGGCACAGACAATCCCGATCTGACTTCCCATTGTTCCCATACCGACGACACCCACTTTTTTGATATCCATTTAAAACCCCCCTTTCTCAAGATATTCTACCAATGGAGTCTCTCTCATTGTCCTGTTGGGACTGAGAGCAATTTACCAACAATTTTTCAAATTATCAATTTGATCTTTCCTTTTGTTTCAGGATAAGTTAATAATTGAAAAAGTTTTACTTTCCAGCAGGAAGGATAGTCTATGAATTTCTTTTTTGAACCAAAGGGAATTGCTGTGGTTGGTGCTACCCCAGAACCATATACGGGTGGGCGGTTTTTAGTGTCCAATCTAACCCTCGGCTATAATGGACCCATCTATCCTGTCAATCCCAAATATAATGAGGTCCTTGGCTTGAAATGTTATCCCAGGGTCTCGGATATCGAAGGTCCTTTAGATCTTGCCTTGATCTTTGTCCCGGCCCAAGCTGTGCCTCAAGTCTTGGAAGACTGCATCACAAAGGGTGTATGCGGGGCAATTGTGGAATCGAGCGGTTTCGCCGAAGTTGGGCCAAAAGGAAAGGCCCTACAGGATCAGTGCCTCGACATCGCTCGGAAAGGGCGACTACGAATATGGGGACCGAACTGTATGGGGTTTATTGACACATCGAGGGAGTCTTAAGACAGGCGGGTATCCATCAAGCAGATGACTTTTTTGAGATGGTGGATATTGCTCGGACCCTTGAAAAAGATTTTTATCTGCAACATCCACCTGATGAAAAACCCAGGATCGCCATTTTGAGTTACAGTGGAGCCTCAGGGATTGTCACCATAGATCATATGGAAAAATATGGCCTGACTTTAGCTCGTTTATCATCCCAAACGCAGAAGCGACTGGAAGAATTATTCTCCACCTGGATGCCTGTTAAAAAAGAGTAGAGAGCTGGCGTAGTGGCTGAAGGCTCTATCTCCAGCTCCCCCTCATCAAACCGTACGTTCGGTTTGTTTACCTCCGGTCAAGCTTCGCCCCCGAATACGGCTTTCCGATTATCTTCATCCGGTTGCTTTCACAACTCCTGCTTGGCCTTCCGATATGGTTTCCTTTGAAGTTCCCGGATCTTTTCTGGAGTTTCCAGCACGCTCCGTGCAATCCCCTTTCCTTCCCTCCTTCAGAAACTCGATGAAAGCATTGCCCCTTCCCTCTCCTAAGGTTATTCTATCCTTAGAATCCAAACGGTACTATGGGCAACTCCGATTCCCTTGCAGACCCGGTAAAATTTCGTATCCTTATATCTACCGGTCGCCCTCCTGTTGAGCATCGAATGTTGCTTGCAGAAGGCGAACTTAAAGGAAAACTGATGTGGGCACCTTTCTATGGAGCCCAGTACAAGGACGACCTTGTGAACAAGATAGCCAAGCAGTGGAAGATTGATGCAGGAATTATTCATCTCAATCGCGTATGCGAGGGAACAGCTCAACATCAAATGGAGATTAAAAATGCCCTGGCGAAAATGGGCCTACCGGTGATGACCTTTGAAGGCAATATGGCGGATGAGAGGGAATTTGACGAAGTCCGAACAGCCCGGATGATCGATCTCTTCGTAACCGAAACATTGGGGCTCAAGAAAGTTGCTTGATTATAAAGAAAGGAGGGCAAGATGATAGTTGCAGGAATAGACGTAGGTGGTAAGAATGTTCATATTGTGATCAAGAAGGATGGCAAAATCGTTGGAAAAGGAGCGGCGCCTGCAGGAATGAAAAAAGCAGAGACTGTCGAACAACTCTATAATGAGGTTCTTAAAAAGGCCGGCCTGACCCGAAAGGATGTGGAACGAGTGGTTGCCACAGGGAGTGCAGCTAAAAAAGTGGCCTTTGCGAACGGCGCTATTCCCGATGCGACTGCCGATGCTCGAGGGGTTATTAAACTGATCCCAACGGCAAGAACTATCATTGATGTTGGAGGAGAGGAAGGCCGGGCGATCAAAGTTAGCCCTGAGGGAAAGGTCTTAGACTTTGCCATCAATGAGAAGTGCGCAGCCGGCACTGGCACATTTATTGACACCATGGCCAGGGCATTGGAGATGCCTGTGGAGAGATGGTTCAGACAGTCCGACCAGTGCCTGGACAGGCATGAATTTCGCTCTGGAGAAGACCGATTTGAAAGTGGAGAATATTGATTACTGTATCGGCACCGGTTATGGACGGGTGAATGTCCCCATGGCTCAACAGTCCCTCACCGAGATCTCCTGCCATGCCCGAGGCGCCAATTTCATGTATGGTCCAGAAGTCAGGACGGTCATGGATATGGGTGGCCAGGACTGCAAAGCCATCAAAACTGACGATCGGGGAAAGGTTCTCAATTTCATGATGAACGACAAATGTGCGGCTGGCACGGGGCGAGGAATGGAAGTCTTTGCCGACCTTATCCGGGTCCCTGTCTGGGAGATTGGACCACGCTCCTTTCAGATCCAGAAAGAGCCCCCCATGATCAGCAGTACATGTGTCGTATTCGCCAAGAGCGAGGTGGTCGGTTTACTGGAGGCAGGAATGCCTGAAAACGACATCATGGCTGCTTACTGCTCTGCGATGGCGCATCGGATCATGGAATTGCTCAATCGTTTAGGAATTAAAGAAAAGTTTGCCATCACTGGCGGTATTGCTAAAAATGAGGGCGTTGTGAAAAGGCTGGAGAAGGAATTGGGCATTAAAACGGCTGACCGTGTCTGGTACAAGAAGGAGTACATTGATCGCGGTTATCCATTCGACACTCAGCTCGCAGGTGGCATCGGAGCAGCCCTGTTCGGACAAGCTTTGTTGAAGATGGGAAAGGCAAAGAGCGCAAGGAAAGCCTAAGGAGCGCAGATCCCGAAACAAGTTCGGGATGACAGCAAATGGAATTCTCGGTCATGCTGAACTTGTTTCAGCATCTCATCTTTCGACTTTAAAAAGGATATAACATGATTGCCAATTATGGTTTTAGGGATGGGTCCGGCGACTGGTATGTCACCATCGATACGGACAAATGCAATGGATGCGGTAAGTGCCCAGAAGTTTGTCCAGCAAAAATCCTTGAAGCAGGGCCAGATGAGTTTGACATCTTTCGTGAAGAACCGGTGGCCTTTGTAAAGCATGAGGAGCGCAAGAAGATCAGGTATCGTTGCGCTCCTTGCCGGCCTGGCTATGGCGGAGAACCAGCGCCCTGTGTCGGTGTCTGTGAACCAAAAGCCATCTCTCACTCAGAAGGATGGAAACTCTTATACGGCCATAAATAATTTCTTTCCTGTCCATAGAATGATACAAACATGCCGCTCTATTCCCGGAGTGTAAAAATCACTTTGGAAATAGAGCGGTAATTTTGTATGAGTTAAAATTTTTGAAATTTGGGATTTAAATTTTATAATTAAATTAGGATTAATTGATCTGTATCCATGTTGTCATTCCGGACTTGATCCGGAATCCAGTCTTTTGCACCTGGATTCCCGCTGGAATTTATCCCGTACTTGATACGGGGCGGGAATGACAGCCCTATTAGTATTAAGATGGAAGACTTGTTTTAAAGCGTGAGGTGCAAGGCGTTAGGCGTAAGGTGTTAAGAAACAATTCCCCTAACCCCTTGCGACTTCCGACTTACGTTCTTGGACTTATTTCATGACGAGAGAAGAGGAACTGAAAAAGGAAGGTTGGGAAAAACGATTTACCATTGATGAACCCCGCCTGTCGGAAATGGTAGAACAATACAAAGAACTTGGATTCGAAGTTCTCCTTGAACCTGTTGACACTTCCTCTGAAGAATGCACGACTTGTATCACAGCTTTCCATGATCGTTACAAAACCATCTACACCCGCCAAAGAAGTTGGGATTCTTCGTTGTAACACTCCTTATCTCCCCCAAACCCCATTTCCCCATCTCTTTACAAATTAATCTGGGCCTCACCCCTTTCATCTACAAAGTCCGCTATGCGCTTTGCGCCATGCCTGCCTGCGGTAGGCAGGCGCTATGCTATTTGGACAGGGCCAACTTTTTTATAGATGACGCATCAATATTCATTTTCTGACATCTGAAGATGTGACCCCGATGTCCCCCCCGAATGACTACATTTCCTCTATTATTTTTAACAGTTCAGAATAATCATTAAAATGCCTATCGGGTTGAAAATCATTACAAGGCTTGAATTCAGACCTAAAAAGGATAAATTTCATCCCTGCTTTTTTGGCGCCCATAAGGTCTTTCTGTGGATTGTCGCCAATATAGACAGTCTCCTCATTTCTGATCATGAGTTTTTTCATGGCCATGTCAAACAACCTTACATCAGGTTTCTTGAATCCGAACCGTGATGATAAAATCCTGAACTTAAAGAATGGCGTCAGACCCAGTATGGCCATTTCAGGTTCAGTAAAAACCCACTGTGCATCAGAGATAAGGACAAGTTCATATTTCTCAAGAAGGGACGCCAAAACCTCATAAACTCCTTGAAAGACTTCAAAGCGTCTCATGGTCAATGACCTAAAAAGCACTGCGGTATCTACAATCGCAGATTTAGAATATGTTTTATTCCCATATCGATGCATCATACTAGAGAAGATTTTGTAAACATCAACTTCCGGGTAGGTTTCATTGCTTTGCTTCAACTGGGTTTGGATTTCATCAAAATAATTCTTCTTTAATTCTTTTGGTGCAATCTTAATGTCTCGGTAAGAGAGATAGCGGGATAAGGTGGAATAGACCCATGGGTCAACCTCATCCGTAAGGATGTCAATTAACGTCCCGTAAAGATCAAAAAATATTCCCTTTTTCATACGATTTTGAGTCCCCATTTCAGACATTGCAGCGCCTCATCAGCAAGTCTCTTCCTGTAATTCAAATCAAGATAGTCATTCCTCGCTATCCTTAACTCTGTCATCGCCATATAAAATGAATTTCTCATGGTGATCTCTTTAAATGCTTTCTCAAAGTCATGAAAATGGGATGCATAGCTTTCAAAAAAGTGCCTGATAAATGGCTCCGCTTTGTAGCGATTGCCTGTTCTCCAGAGAAAGGCATGTTTGATTTCCCCGCATACCATCCCGATGTCAAAAACGGCATCGGCATTTTTCATCCGTTCAAGATCGATCGCCACCACATCGCCTTTTTCAGTAAATATAAAATTGGTCGGGGTTGAATCCCCATGAACGATTCCATTCTTCGTCTTCTGAAGTAACGTCTTGGCCAACCATTGATCCATCAGCTTCAGATACTCTTTTTTATCTGAGGGGTATATGATTTCTTGTTGGCACAATTTATTGAGTATTTTCTGGAAATAGACATTGACAGAATCAAGCTCAACATTTTCCTCCCCTTCTGTTTTTTTATGTAAGATATATAAAAAGGATGCCAGCTTCGAAAGTTTCTTTTTCAAAGAAGCCCCATCCCCCTCATAGATCGCCTTTTTAAAATAATGATCAAGGTCTTTTCCATGAATAAATTCTTCTATAAGGGCAAGACCAATCCTGTTTTCCCTGGAGATGGGGCGAACGACGTAATGGGGGGAGGTATCGAATCCATAGCCTCTGATTTTTTGGAGGTTATCATATTCTCCTTTTATTCTTAAACTCCTGTCGTGTTTTGGATCATTCAGTTTAAAAAATTTACCAATCGTGGCAATGTTGGTCTTTTCTTCTGTATATTTATAAACACTTCGATTTGACATATTGTTGACATGAAAAATAGGGTCCTTTACGGCAGGGCATACCTTTGAAGAAAGGATCTCATAAAGGGGATCGGCGTGCTCTAATTTTCCAAGGTAGAGTGTATTCATAAGTAATTTTTATCGAACGTACAGAGAAATCTGTAGCAGCCTCTCTCCATCCTCTATAGACTGAATCTGAATGGAAAGTTTATTCCCTTTGAAGGGAGATTAACAGGAACAAAAAAGCCGGTGCCAATAATTAATTGGAAAAAAGTAAAACCCTTATCTTAGAAAAGTGAAGCGATGGTAAGCTTAGGACGCTATCAAAACATCTTTTGCAAGAGGTCTCCGGACCCTGGCCTTTTTGGGGATAGTCTCCTTAAAAGAAAAATAATCAGAAGAATTTTTATTGGGTTTCGATTTTGACTTCTCCTTATAAAGGCTTTCTAGTCTTTCTTCCTGATGTTCTGTTAACATTTCTTTTTGATCGAAATCCCCTGATGCAGATTTGACAAATTGGTCTTCATTCTTAGTTAATCTATACTGGCTTAACCCTGACATAACCCACTCAAGTCTTTCTCTATTCATAATGACTCCTTTCCCTCCTGATGACTAAGTTCTTTAAATTCTTATTACTAACTTCCTCGGAAGCCCCGTTTTTCCGTTGCCTCTTTCACCAGCAAATTTTTTCCCACGAAATTTGTCCGGTTCAGCATGGAAGCAGCTCTCCGGCCTTCCCATTGCGTGGACATCTCCACAAAGGAATACCCCTCGGTTGGCCAGTTTGCCTGTCCTTGACAATCTTGACAGACATGACACTTCCAGCTTTTGAAAAAAGGGCTTTGAGTACAGGTTCGGTTGCCTGGAAAGGGAGGTTAGCTACGTAAACCTTCTTATTCATCTTTCCTCCTTAGATATCTCTGTTGCTGAAGCACTCCATACATAGCAGTTTTTTGTCATTGGGTGGAGGAACCGGGGTGACGACTTCCTTTCCGCAGCCTGAACATATAACTTTGTAGGATTTTGGATGCCTTAAATGGCTCGGTCTTGAAACATGGGACCTCCCATGTCTTCTTCGCTGTATCATTAGTCAACCTCTTTTCTGCAGAATCCGAATTAATAACGGTTCCTGCCGCCGCTATAATCCATTCGCCCTCCCCCGGTTCTTCCCTGGTCGGTGCGAGGACGTGCCTCAT
>Ga0210016_1001029_pt1 | contig 25726 bp, 21 predicted proteins | sample CryGeyCG2014_300_FD_185454 | JGI IMG/M metagenome (GOLD analysis project Ga0210016, IMG submission 185454) | Groundwater microbial communities from aquifer - Crystal Geyser CG02_land_8/20/14_3.00 (SPAdes) (version 2) | ecosystem: Environmental > Aquatic > Deep subsurface > Groundwater | place...
GTCCGCCCCGGAAGGAAAAGATTTCTTTAAACCTGCTTCAAAACTGTTGTTATTCAGAAGCGTTGCGCCGGCTCCGAGCCTTTCGGCCGTTTCAAGCTTCTTCCGCGAAACATCCGCCATTATGACCCTGGACGCCCCGCTTTTTTTACACACCTGCATCAGCATCAGGCCTATGGGGCCGCAGCCGAATATCAGGACCTCATCGCCTGCCCGCAGGCCTATCCTCTTTATCCCGTGTATGACGCAGGAAAGAAGCTCGATCATCGAGCCTTCCTCAAATGAAAGGCTCCCTATCTGGTAGGCGTTCCTGTAGCTGACCGAGACAAGCTCTTCAAAACCGCCGTTGAAATGCAGGCCGTACGCCCGGAAATCCCTGCAGAAATTTTCCCGGTCCGATTTACAAAAATCGCATTTCCCGCAGTAAACACAGGGGTCCACGCACACCCTGTCCCCCGGCTTGAATCCTTCCACGTCAGCGCCGGCGCTGATTATCTCCCCGCTGAACTCGTGCCCCGGGACTATGGGATAAGAGGCTATGAAATCACCTTTGTAAACGTGCAGGTCCGTGCCGCAAAGCCCCGCGGCCTTTACCTTTACAAGAATATCTTCCTTTCCGGCCTGCGGCTCAGGTATGTCTTTAATGTTTATTTTACCGGGTGCTTCAAAAACGACCGCCTGCACGAATACCCTCCAAAAGCGTATCAACGTATCAGCGTGTCAACGCAACAACATGGAATTATTGTAAGCTTACTTGAAAATTAAGCAGTTCAACAACTTTAAATAAAAAATCCTTATGCATTTGCGTTGACACGTTGACACGTTGACACTCTGACACGATTTATCTTCTGAAGCTGCGCTTGTATTCTTCCTGCGCCCTGGAAATCTTCTGCCTCACCTCACTGCTGTCCTTGTAGTTCAGTGCCCTTCTGAATTCCTCTATAGCCTTTAAATAGTTATCCCGGTTGCTGCCTGCGGACGAAAGGTATCTCAGACCTGAATTATAATATTTCTGGAAAAGCGCTTCACGCTCCTCTTCTGCCCAGGGTGTGTTCCACACCCTTACTATTTCGTCCTCTCCGCCTGTTGCAAGGTATTTTCCATCAGGCGAGAAACACGCCGCGTAAACCTTCCCCGCCTGCCCCTGTACCGTCTTTACGCATTCACCGGTGTCCGTGCGCCAGATCCTGGCAGTTTTATCCGCGCTTGCTGAAATTATATATTTACCGTCGGGCGAACAGCTGACGCAGTAAACGCTGCCTGTATGCCCCGGCAGGGTCTTCAGGCACAAGCCGTCGCTTGCGCGCCAGATCCTGATCGTCTTGTCCCCGCTTCCGGAAACTATAGTCTTGCCGTCCGGGGAAAACTGCGCCGAATAAACGTTACCCGTGTGGCCTTGAAGAGTCGCTGCGCAGGAGCCATCGCTTATCTTCCATACCTTTATAGTTCTGTCCGCCCCCGAAGAAATAACCAGTTTGCCGTCGGGTGAAAAATCAACCGAATACACGCTTGCCTGGTGCCCATGGAATGACTTTATATTTTCCCCGTCGCTTGCCCTGCGCACCTTCACCGTCTTGTCCCCGCTTCCGGAAACAAGCATCTTGCCGTCACGGGAAAATTTCAATGCCTGGACCCAGGCGGTGTGCGCCTTTATGTTTTTCAGGCACTGACCGCTGTCCGCGCTCCATATTTTGATCGTTTTGTCGTATCCGCCGGTTGCCATCAAAGAACCATTCGGAGAATAAACCGCCGAATAAACAGGTCCGATGTGGCCGGTTATGTTACCGACGCGCTGGCCGTCGCTCACGCGCCAGACCTTCGCGGTCCTGTCGTTACTCGCAGAAATAATATATTTAGAATCCGGGGAGAAATCCAGTGATTCCACCCAACCGCTGTGCCTGAATGTGTTCAGTTGCGCGACCGCAGGCGCCTGCGCGCATACGCACAAAACAACGCAAATTAAAACAAGGATTTTAAGTTTTGTCCCGAAGGGATCCCTTTGGGACAATTTGCAATTTCCCGCCCAATCCATACGATTGGGCGAGGTCTCGCCCGCTGAAAAGACGGGCGGAGCCTTTTGACTTTTGACTTTTATTATCTTCATTTGCTACACCTTCCTCATCTCTTCCATGAAATCTTCGATCGTTGCGTATCTTTTCGACGGATCTGCCTGCAGGCACTTCTGCATAACATTGTCCATCCTGTCAGGAAGGCCTGGCGCAAGGTCAATTACGGGTTTGAACGCCATCTTCTCCTTCTGCGGCAGGTAATCCGGGCCTTCAAACGGGACTTTGCCGGTAAGCATTTCGTACAGGATGACTCCCAGAGAAAATATGTCTGAGCGCCTGTCGTTGAACCCCAGGTGCTGTTCCGGAGCCATGTAAACAGGCTTATCCGGCATCTCTCCCGTGGCAAGCATCAGTATGTCCTTGGCAATATAAGACACCCCGAAATCCATTACCTTGGTCTCGTCCGGATCTGTGTCCGCCTTGGTCCCCTTCGGTATCAGTATATTGGAAGGCTTAAGGTCGCCGTGGACGACGTTGTGAATGTGTGCGTAAAATACCGCGCTGCTGACATATTCCAGTATCCTCCACGTTTCCCCGAGTTTCATCCTTCCCTTCATCATCTTGTCAAGCGTGTAGCCGTCCACATATTCGTAGACAAGGAAGCAGGACTGCCCTTCCATAAGGACATCCACAAGACTCACTATGTTGGGGTGGTCGAACTTCGACACGATTTTTGCCTCTGCCAGAAATTTCTCGAATCCCTTCTTGTCATCGGCAATCTCAAACCTCATTTTCTTTATGGCGTATTTCCTGTTCGTCTGCGTGCCCTGGCCCTCGTAGACCATGGCGGTAAAACTGCGCGCGATCTCCTTGCCCACCCTGAACCTGCCCTTCCCGATCTCGCCGATCTTTCCGGTAATCTCAACCACTCCGCCTGCCGGGGCTGAAACATGCGCTGCCTGCTCTATTGATTTTGCGGTAACCGCCGATACCTGTTCTTTCGAAACAGCGGTTATCCTTTCAGCAGGTGATTTCCTGAGGTTCGCGAGGCGCGCGTCCACGTCCCTGTATAGTATCTTTTCATTTACAAACGCCTCATATATCGCCACCGCTTCCCTGATCTTCCCTTCCTTCTCGAAGAACGTGGCGAATTCGTAGTAAACATCTTTTGATTCCAGGAGCTTCACCCTTTCGCGGAATTGCTTGTAAAGATCGAAGACGTTGTCGTGCATGTCAAGGCCTTCATAGAGTTTCAGGCAGATCCCGAATTCCTTTTCCTTCCATTCGGAACGGGGTTTTTCCATCATCATGTCAAGTGCTTCCATGAACTTGCCCTTCTGCTGCTTAGCCTCTATTATTTTCATCCTGTATTTTTCAGGGACTTTCGTGGGCTGCATCTCGTCAAGCCTGCCGAGTTTTTCGTAGATTGAGAACATCAATTTGTAATCCACATCCTGTATGTCTTTTTTGGAGGAGATCTGATAGGCTATTTTCTTATCCAGCACGTCGCCTGCTTCACTGAACTTTTGTTTCTCGAGCATAAATTCCGCGATCTGGGAATAATATGAAGCGAAACCTTCCGGGTTCTCATAAAGTATTTTCAGTATTTCCGGGGTCATGCCCGCGAGCTCATAAATACCGACTATCTTATACACCGGCGCGTCCTTGGAGGAAGGATCGCCCTTGTAGAAATCCTGGTCCTTAATAACAGTGCCATTCTTGAGCATCTTAAAGGCATTCTCATAGTCGCCTTCCTCCGCAAACTTTTCCGCGTACCCCATAAGCCACGCGCTGGGCACGCCCTCCTGCATCATGTCGTCAAGGGCTTTCAGTCCGGCGAACATCTTCATAAAATCGCCTGCCGAGAAATCCTGCGCTTTGCCGCCTGCGGCCTTGTGTTTTTCATACATCCTGCGCGCGTCCGCAAGCTCTCCGAGTTTTATCAGCTCCCTGACAAACTGCTGGAAATAGTTAGTGGGGAACTCCATTTCAAAAAGTCTGTCAAATTCTTTCAATCCCCTGTACAGCGTAAGCGCTTCAAGAGGGCTTAAGACCGTTATTTTGCCCCCGGAATCCAGCAATTTTTTAAGGGACGCCGCCGCCTCGGTAAAATTCTTTGCCTGCACCGCCGCCTTTATTTTTTTCGGAAGGACCTTTTCAATGAACTCCCTCTTCTTTTTCTGCATCAATATCACGAAAAATACCGCGGTCCCGGCAGCACCTACGGCCGAAATGATCAGTATTATAACCAGCCATTTGCTCTTCTCAGCCCCAAGTTTGGCCGCACTGGCCAGGCCGTCTTCGGCCTCCTTGGTCTTAAGGTAGGTCAGGGCGTGCCTGAATTCCTTCTTGGCCAGGTCATATTTCTTCTCATCCAGGTGGACCATTGCCTGCGATACCACTGACCTGTAAGAGTCTATTTTGGAGATGAGCTGCTCCATCTCCTTCACCCGCTCAGGCTTCTCCTCCCTGGAAAGGCCCTGTTTGAAGTAGGTCTTTGCCTCGCTTATCCTGTCAAGTTTCAAGCTGCACTGGCCAAGGTAGTAGTCCGTCCCGCGCGGGTCTATCCTTGCGGCTTTTTCAAAATGCTCAAGCGATTTCCCATAGTCCTCCAGCGTAAAATAACAAAGCCCCAGCGAATACTGGTTATCCGCGCTATTGGGCTTGATATCAACGGCTCTTTTAAGGTATACCAGGGCTTCCTTGGGCTTGTTCTTATCAAGCAGGTCGTTGCCTTTTATCCAGGCATCGAAATCCGACTGTGCCAGGATATTATGCTGCAGCCCCACAACTGCCGATATTAACAAGAAAATTATCAATATCTTTTTCATCATATCCTCTTTGCGATGAACGATGCACGATGAACGATGTTACGAATCAGGGATTCACCACTATTGTCGTGTTCGCATTCGCGGTGTTCTTCTCGTCAAAGGCCACGCTCAGGCCTGCGCTGTAAATGCCCCTGGGCAGGTTGGACTCCCATTTGGAAACAAGGACCTTCGCAATGCCTGCCCCGAACTCTGTCCTGGCTATCCTTATTTTGTCAACTACGGCATCCGTGGAATCTTTCACCTCTATCATTCCCTCAAGATATATCGGCATGTTACCGGAATTTTTAAAAGTCAGCTTGCTTTCAAAGGAAGGAACAATTCCTGTTGCATCTATATCCACGCTGAAACCTGTTATCTCGCCCTTAACCACGGGAGTAAATTCATAGACCTTAAAGGTTGTCTCCGTGACAGCCGGGTCTCCCATGCCGCAGTCCACTTTTGCTATTATCGAATATTCTCCGGTGGGGAGCCCTCCGGGGAATGAACCGCCGTATTTCTTGCTGGTTTTTACCGGCACTGCTCCGCCCTTGAAAGACGTGGACGCAGCAACAATTCCCGTTGCCTTATCTGTTATTGAAATGTCGCCCTTTTCGGCGAAAAGGCCCATGTTGCCTTCATTTACAACGTTGAACTGGAATGTTATCGGCTTGAATTTTTCAACGTTGGCCACCCTAAGCTCCGCAAGGCTTATCCTGGGCTGCGCCATCTCAAGCGGCTGCAGTATCTGAAAAACCTTCCTTCTGGAATTTGAAAATGCACCTGACTGCAGAACGCTTTCTGCCGTGTAAGAACCCACGTAAAACATGTCGGGGTTGAGGATGGCCTTCAACTGAACCGAGTAACCGGGAAGTATGATGCCGGATTCGACCGGGACAGCGGCTATCTCCTTTTCATGCTGGTCCTTAACCCTGATCTTCCCGGCAACCGCGAAGTGGACGTTTCCCGAATTCTTGAATATGGTAGTGACCTCTATCGGCTCTCCCTTTGCCGACTGCTTCAGAAATACTTCCGATATCTCGCCCTTGACTATCTGTCTGCCCGGGAGAACCATCATCACCGGGATCACGGTCTCGCTTTCCTCGCCTTTTGAGATCGTTTTGTAGTTTACAAGGACCGCGGCGTATAGGCCGCCATCGGGCGTGTTACCGGGCACGTCCACATCGATATTAACCTCATGGATCTGGTCCGGCCACAGTTCCACTACATTCGTGTTCAGCCTGATGAACGCGGCTGCGGACCTGGGAAAACGCACGTCGGAAAAAATGAACGCCCCGTTCAGGTTCTGAGCTATTTCCTTTACGGTTAGAGTGACGCTGAGCACTTCATCGCCGGTGTTGGTTAACCTTATAAGTTTTGAGGCTTTTCCCGTGCGGCCCGTGATTTCTATCCTGTCCGGTTCAACGCTCAGTCCGATCTTCCCCATCGCATTGTCAGGGAACGCTGAAAGTGCGATAACTGCTGTCAGCAGCAGGATCTTCAATGAATTTAAAACTTTGACACTCTTGCACATAGACATTTTGCTGCCTCTTTATCATCGGTAAATTTAATGAATTTTACAATACATGAAAAACTGGACACTGGACACTGGCAACTGGACACTGCATTTAAGGATTTATTATTACTTTAAGCCCCTTCCCGCTCCTGGCGGTTTCCAGCGCCTCCCTGATCTTCTCAAGGGGGAACTTGTGTGTTATCATGTCTGCGCCTTTTATGCTCCTGCCTGCCAGCAGCTCAAGCGCCTGCCTGTACTGGGGCGCGGATGAAGCGAACGCCCCGAATACGGATAACTCCTTATAATGTATGATGTTACTCTCTATGGTAATAGTCTTTCCGCCTGGCAGGCCTCCGAAGAAACATATCCTTCCCCTTGGGGCTATCATCTGCAGGGCCTGTTCCTGGGCTTTGGGGTCCGGGCAGGCAGTGATTATGACATTCGCGCCGCAGCCCGCGGTCATTTCCTTTATCCTTCCGACCAGGTCTTCCTTGGCGCTGTTCACCAGAGCTGTGACCCCGAATTTCTTTGCCAGTGCGAGCCTTTCCTCGGAAATGTCGGCAAGCACGATCTTTGTCGCGCCTGAAAGCCTTGCAAGTTCAACGTGGAAACAACCGATAGGCCCTGCGCCGATAACGAGGACCATATCCCCGAAAGTTATACCCAGGTATTCCTGCGCGTTAATACAGCAGGAAAGCGGCTCGGCAAGAGTTGCCTCATCATAAGAAAGGCCAGCCGGTATATCAAGAAGGTTGCCCTGCATCACGCCTTCCTTTGGGATAAGTATGTATTCCGCAAAACCGCCCTGGTAATAGTATGCCATTGCCCTCAGGTCAGGGCAGAGGTTGTGCCTTCCCTGCCTGCAGAAACCGCACCTTCCGCACCCTACTTCAGTGACCATGTGGACCTTCTGGCCGGTCTTGTAACCCTCAACCCCGGCTCCGGTTTCCGCTATCGTCCCCGCAACTTCGTGACCCAGTATGTGCGGGGGCTTGATAGCGTGGTGACCATGGAAATATGTGCGTATGTCCGTGCCGCATATAGCGCATGATTCCACCTTGACCAGTACCTCGCCGTCTCCAACCTTCGGCTTATCAACGTCCTTTACTTCGATCGATTCTTTTCCCAGATATACAGCCGCCCTCATTATACCTCCATTTTTTGATTACGGTGATTTCTAAAAGAGATTACGGTGTTTTTAAAACAGTCATTAGCAAGATAAGAAATTTTCGTGTTTTCGTGATACTTTCGTGATTTCGTGGAAATCTTGTACTTTAAACTTTCAACCTTCAACTTTTAACTTGCTTCTTCTGCCAGACAAGCCAGATGCCCTTCAGTGTCAGGTCCGGGTCGATAATGTCGAAGATCTTTGTTGATCTTGCCACCAGCGATATATATCCGCCCGTTCCTATGACAACAGGATCGGACCTCAATTCCTTTTTAAGCCTTGCGACCATACCTTCTATCATTGAAGTATGACCGTTTATAATGCCGGAACGCATCGCGTCAACGGTATTCCTGCCCAGGATCCTGCCCGGCGTTTTAAGTGAGAATCTACGACGTAGTTTCGCGCATCTGGTCCAAAGCGCTTCTGATGATATACCTATACCGGCTGTTATCGCGCCTCCGAGGTATTCTCCCTTCCTTGAAACCGCGTCAAATGTTGTGGCTGTGCCGCAATCAACGACTATGGCCTCTCTTGTGGACAACCGGTGAGCCGCAACAGCATTCAGTATGCGGTCTGTCCCAACCTCAAAAGGCCTGTCGCAGAGCACCGGGATCCCGGCGTCTTTCAGTTTTATAAAATGCGGGTTTAATCCCGTTGCTTTTCGAAGGATCCCGGCAAGTAGAATATCCCTGCAGGGCACAACTGAAGAAACGTATACCGCGCCTGCTTTTGCGCCGTTTACGGTCTTCAGAAGGCGCACCAGTTCCTTCCTGAAATTTTTTATATCCGCCGATATTCTGTCTTCGACAAGCGTCCTGCCCCTGAAAATACCCGCAGTGACAGCCGTATTGCCCATATCCACCGCAAGTAATATTTTACTCTTATTTTTTTTCATCTCCCGCCATGCACTGTCACAGTTAATTATTAAACTCTGATACGCTGACACGGCGCCTGCCCGCCAATCTTGCTGGGCGGGACACGTTGACACGCTTTAGTATTAAATCATTTCCACGTTCCCCGAAAAGATCTCTATGACCTCCCCCGCATCTGTCTTCAGGACAAGCCCGCCTTTCCTGCTGATGTCCACAGCCCTTCCTGTCACCGTCCCATAATTACCAGCGCCGAACACCCTGATCTTCTTCCCGATAGTATAACAGCTCTTTTTTACTTCCGCAAGGATCGGACTGAAACCGTCCCTGGTAAAAACCCTATACATCCTTCCGGTCTCTTCAAGTATCCTGCCCATGAGCTCAAGGTTATCCACACTGCGCCCAAGGCCCTGCAAAGAAACCGCGGTGTCCCGGATCTGCGGAGGAAAAGCATCCGCAGGAACATTCGTATTTATCCCTATGCCTGCCACAACATACGCCGGGCCTTCTTTTCCGGTCCCCGCGTCCGCGATTATCCCGCCTAGCTTCTTCCCGCCGCATAGAATATCGTTGGGCCACTTGATAAGCGCACCGATCCCCGCGATCTTTTTTACCGCCCGTATGACCGAAAGGCCTATTCCGAGATTAAACGCGGCAACAGATCCTTCGATACCTGCAGCGGGCCTGAGGACGAACGAAAACCACAGCCCACCTTTCGGGGAGAACCAGGAATTGCCCCTTCTTCCCCTGCCCGAATTCTGCGCTTCGCTTACGACAAGGGTCCCTTCCTCCGCGCCTTCTTTAGCAAGCTGGAGCGCGAGGTCCTGGGTGGAAGGCAGTTCCTGAAAACAATTTATGTTTTTTACCCAGCTGACATCCAGGTTTATCACTTTACGTTCGGCCTAAGTATATTTTTTCCTGAATAAGTTATATATCTTCACCCAGGCAAGGAAGAGGAACGCTTCTATCATAAAACTTCCTACGCGCCTGGAGTAGTCCGTCATAACTATCCTGCCCTTCTTCAGGTTCGCCAGGAATTCTTCCTTAGTGGCGAAATCGTCCATTTCAACGTACATATTGCCTATTTCGCACTGGTGGTGCGCATCGCTGCCGGCGCCCATAATAAGGTTTCTTTCTTTTGCGAATTTTATCGCGCGCATATTCTCAAAAAACAGGAAGTTCCTGGCGTTGTAGCATTCTATTATATCCACCTGCCCGTAGAGTTCGTAAAGCTTCTTCTTGTATATGGACTCCCTGCGGAAAAAACTGAATGGATGGGGAATGGAAACAAGCCCTCCCTGCGCCTTGATCCTTCTGATCGTTTCCTCGGCTGTCAGGTTGGGCGGAACCGGCTCTTTCATGAAAAGCCCTGTTATTTCCCCGTCAAGCGTCCTTATCTCCTGGCCTATTATAACCTTAAAATCCGGCGGCGCTGTTTCCCCTGCCTTAAGAGCGCCCTCAATGGTATCGTGATCTGTTACCACGACGCAGTTTATTCCCTTGTCAACGCATGCACTGAAGAGCCTTTCAACCGCAAGCGCGCTGTCAGCGGAATATTTTGTGTGGACGTGCATATCAACTTTCAGCATTTTTTCCTCAGGGTGCCCCAGCTGGATGCCCGAACTTGTTCGGGTTGGGTGCCCCAACTTGTTGGGACCTCAGGGTGCCCCAACTTGTTGGGGACTCAGGGTGCCCCAACTTGTTGGGGACTCAGGGTGCCCCAACTTGTTGGGGATTATCTTCCCATCAGGCTCAGCCTTGTCCTCGCGTCTTTTGCAAACAGGCTGCCTGAATCCATGTCAATGGTCTTCTGGTATTCCGCGGCTGCTTCGTTTTGTTTTCCCGTCTTCTCATAACAGCCGCCCATATCCATGTGCAGCAGCGCGACAAGAAAATGCCTGGGATATTTCTTTACAGCATCCCGGTATGTCTGCAGGGCTGTCTGGATGTCGCCTTTTCCCTCGTAGGATTTCCCGATGCCCTCCATTGCGTATATCGCCCTGGACCCGCTCCCCAGCCCGGTCGCGTTCTTCCCGAAGGTCTCTATGGCATTGTCGTATTCCCCCAGGAAAAAATAGCAGTTGGCAAGGTACTGGCGCAGGTCTGACGCTATTGTGGTGCGGGGGTGCTCCTCCAGAACAGTTTCAAACGCCTTTTTCGCGCTGCCGTATCTGTCTGCCGGGCTCATGTTCGTGTTCGCGTATGTGAGCAACGCCGCGTTGAACTTTCTGGACGCCTCGTTATTGCTTCTGATGGAAGTGAAAATGAAAATTATGAGGAATAGCACTGCCACGCCGCCTATCAGCAGGCCGACTATTATCCTGTCCCTGTGTTTCTGCCACATGCCCTTGAAGAATTCCGCGATATTCTCTATATCCAATAGCAGGTTGTCTTTCTTTAGTTCTTCCTTTGTCACGCGCATCATTTCCTCCATTGATATAGTATAATAAGTATGAAACCTGGGAATAGAGCAATAGATAATAGACCATCCGCCAATTATGCTGGGCGGATTCTATTTTTTCCCTGCGGGGAAAAAATGCGCCTGGGGGCATTTTGCCTTTCGGCAACATTCTCTCAGGGTTTTGTCGCTGGCATATCGAATTCCGCACTCAGTAAGGGAGCTTGCGCTCCCTTGAGTTCGAGTTATAGTTACTAATATTGAAAATAGAGCAATGGATAATAGACCGCAATCTCGCATTCCTTACTCTATTCTCTATTTTCTATTGCTCGATTGCTCCATTTTTTCGCTTTGCGAAAAAATGCGCCTGGGGGGACTCGAACTCCCGACAAACGGTTTAGGAAACCGTTGCTCTATCCACCTGAGCTACAGGCGCATGCCTACGTCTAGAACCCATCGCCTGGAGCGAAGGGCACCTGAGCATATTGCGTCATGCCCTCGACGTTTAGTTATCAAGCAACAAGGTTCTGAACCACCGAAAGGTGGTGAAGGTTCTTACAGCGCCCCACCCCCGATGTTTATTTAACACGTTCAGTCTTGCTTATGATCTATAGCGAAGGGCACCTGAGCATATTGCGTCATGCCCTCGACGTTTAGTTATCAAGCAACAAGGTTCTGAGCTGCTAAAAGCAGCGAGGGTCCTTACAGCGCCCCGCTAACGACATTTAGTTAATATACTTCGACGTTTAGTTACGATCTCAATTCTTATTTTCCGTTGTTGGGTGAGAATTTATCAGCAGACACCAAGACAACCCTGCCATTCTGCCAGACAGCAAGCGGACGTTTCGTCTCTTGATGACGCTTAACTACTTCCCTTACCGCTTCCTTTAGCGCAAGGAAGGCTTTTTCCTGAAGAGTGTATCTTTTCTTCATGACCCAACTCCCTGCTTTTCAATTATATTAAATAAGTCCTTGTCGGCAATGCTGAATTTTCCCTCTTTTTCTTCCGCGATCAGCTTTGGTTTAGATCCGGAATTATTAAACAGTATCCAGGAATGAAGAAACGGCTTATAGAATTTAAAAAAGTTATAAATGCTACGCCCAAAACGGCGGCGCACATCTTTCGGCGGAACATCGTGCCCGCCGTCAGACACCCTGTCTTTAATGCGCGATAGAGCTAATTCCGCAGATGGAATCCACAAAAAGAAAATATGGAAATTATACCCTTTTCCCCTCAGTTCCTTGATAAAATTGATGTATGTTTTACCTGACAGCGTCGTTTCAAAAGCAAAATCCATATTCCTGTTTGCATAATAGCGCAGTTGTTCAAGAACGATCCTGCCTGCCCTTATTGCTGAAATTCGCGCAGAAAAAGGAGAAAGGCCCTTGGTGATAAGGTCGGCATTCACAAAATTCGGGCACCTGGCATAATCAGGTAAAAACTTTTTTGCGAAAGTTGTCTTACCCGAACCATTTGGTCCAGCTATGATATATACATTTTTCATAATTTCAGATAAGGATTATTTGCCTTAACACCGGGCTTTCACTATTAAATATGTTATATGGGTTAATAAATTTATTCAGATTTATTATAGTCTTATATAGTATACAGGAAAATCCCAAAAAAGTCAAGGAAAAACCCCACTTTTATGCTTCCTGACGCAGATCCCGACATCTTGTCCCGATTCTTTTATCGGGACAGCATGGGGTCAAGAAAAAACAAAAAACCGGCCATATGAAAGCGGCCGGTTGTTTGTTCATTCAAAAGAACTTAAAATGGTTTTTTTACCTTCACTAATATCTGATATCTGATCCCCTGCCCCTTTGTTGCATCATTTCAATAGATAGTATCTTGCGCCGAGTTCCCAATTCAATCCAACCGGAACAAAACCATTATAACTTACCAGGCTATAACCCACACCGCAGTATACGCTTATAGACCCCAAATACACCTCCACCCCGCCCTTTGGCTGAACTGTAAATATAATACTGTATCCGGGATATGTGGAGGCATCCACATCCAGCAGAAAAGAGAGATCTACGCCTAAATAGGGTTTTATAACAGGTGTAGGAAACTTAAATATATATCCTATTGTTACAGGCCATGCATTACCGGTTCCAACTATGGCATTCCCCATTGCGAACTGGATCGGTCCGATCAAGGCTTCTACCTGGATTGTGCCGGATTGCGAGGATAGCAGACGCATTTCATCTCTATACGTTAATCCCAGATAACTTCCGCTGAAATACCTTACTCCTACCGCAAGATCAAACGCACCTGCCTGAGCTGTCCATGCCATTACAACTCCCGCCAGGAATAAAACGATCATTTTCTTCATGATGCATACCCCCTCGCCAATCGCAAAGCAGTTTTTACTTATCTTATAATCTGGTCATACCCTATTTAGATATAACGTTCACTAATGCGCTGAAGCGGCGCACCGAAAACCGTAGAAATCGCGGACGAGTATGTTGAACTTGAAATCCGGCTCGCACTTGGACCGAAAAGCAGAACGCGGGACCGCGACACCGCAGCACCACGAGCCGCCGCGGAGAACGCAAAAGCTCCCGGTAGACGGGCCCTGCGGGTTTTTATACGGGGAACCTTTGTAATAGTTTGCATCATACCGGTCAGAACACCACTCCCAGACATTGCCCTGCATATCGTATATTCCCCAGCTGTTTGGCTTTTTCTGCCCTACCGGATGGGTTTTATGGTCTGAATTGCCGATATACCAGGCATATTCCTTCAGTCCATTTTTTTCATCACCATAGTAATATGTGATGGTTGAGCCTGCCCTGCAGGCTTTTTCCCATTCTGCTTCTGTGGGAAGGCGTTTTCCCGCCCATTTGGCATACTGGTTTGCGCCATACCAGGTAACATTGAAAATAGGATATTTATCATAACCGTTTGCAGGTTGAAAACCTGCGCCTGCCTTTTTAATGCCCCAGTCATCCTCATATATCATCTTCTGCCCGTTTTCGTCGGTATCCTTGTTCCATGCGTTCAAGAATTTAGCGAACTGCTGGTTCGTCACTTCATATTTATCGATATAATAGTCATCCAGAAAAACCTTGTGCTGGGGACGCTCATCAGCCGCCCCCTTGCCTTCCGGAGAACCCATCAGGAATTCGCCTGCTGAGATAAGAACCATTTGGGAACCATCTTTCTCCCAGGTAGTTTCTTTAACTCCGCCACCCTGAGCAGAAACCGGCTGGACTGTTTCTCTTATCCCTATTCCTACGATCTTGTATGCGATATTCCTTATTGAAACAAGCAGCACTTCCTGCTCGCATTTCGCGCATTCCTCGGTTTCCGCTTTCTCTATCTTGCCGCTCTCCACGTTAATGATCCTGAGATTGACGATATACGTCGTGCCCACCTTGCCGATAGAACCCGTGAACATTTTCCGCACTCCCATAAGCTTGCCGGCTTCAATAATGCATTCCTGGCTGGTGCAGCCCGATATCTGGAAGTTCTGCTCTTTCAGGATCTGTTCCATATTTTCCCGGGTCACAAAATCAAACTTCCCGGTATTGACCAGCTGGGTCCTCAGGTAATCGGTAATTGAAGACACAACGCCGGCGGAAATCCCTTCCTTTGCCTCCAGGTCCATTACCGCTGCAGTTATCTTTGTTTCCTGGGCCGACAAGTTGAAAGTTAAAAGTTGAAAGATGAAAGTTGAAGACACAAAAGAAAGAAAAACTAACTTTTTCATTTTAGCCGCTCCTTTTCATTCTCATCATATGATCAGATCATGATCATACGGTCGATTTGTAAAGAGATCACTTTGGGGCATTCAAGGACCGGTCCCTATTTCTTTCCTTTGCCTTTGGATTTTCCGGATTTGTTTTTACCGCCTTTCAATTCCGAGTGTATCGCCCCGAACTTTTCCCCGGAAGAACGCAGCCTAACCACTTCTGCCGGAGAATATCCATAATGCTCCGATACAAACCTTAGGTTTACAAGGTTTATTATATCATCATCTCCGAGAACTATTTCCTTCCATTTTCTCCTGGGTTTGTTTTTATAATACCCGTATGCTTTACCGTACGGCGGGTTTTTTAGCACCGCGTCGTCTGCCGGGAAATAATAAATATCAGGCCCGAGCCCATACCGCAATGAAATAGCCATCCAGGACAAACCGCCCAATCTTAATTTAACCACTGTTTCGGGCCTGATCCTTGCCCTGGAAGAAATAAAGAACACCACGGGCAGTTCATCATCCGGTATGCCGCGGCCCCTGACAACCACAACCTGGGTTTGCGGTACTTTGTAATAATTTCCGATACCCAGATAAAACGATCCGGAAACGCTGACATTGACCTGCGCGGCTGACTGGCAGGCAATAAAACCGCATAATAAAATATTCAATGAAATTAACCAAACAACGGTTCTCGTTTTCATAAATTTAACCCCCTGTGGTAGTTTTATGCTTAAGGAAAGGGTTTGTTGGCATACGAAACTGCCCTTTCTGCATATGGATCTTCGACATCCGGCCTGTTATTTAAAAAAGTACCTGGCGCCAAGCCCGGCATTCACCCCGAATGACGTGCCTGAAACCACGGCAAGCATGGGAACGATCTCAAGAAAAATATCAAACGGAGCATCCGCGAACACATACTCCAGTCCTATGGGAATACGGATACCAACCCCTACACTGCTCGCAAGCACAACGCTTGCCCCGATGCCGTAATAAACGGGAAGACGCCCTTTCTCTACCTTTATCAGATTAAAATTGTGAAAAAGATAATCGGCATGCACATACAAAGCGCCCTGGTACCCGAACGCCCCGATTGATCCGAATGACCATGCCAGAGCGCCGTCTATGGCTGTGTTTTTCCCTGTCCACAACTTGGCACTTAACCCAGTCGGCTCTCCCAACATGATACCCAGGCCAAACTTCCTGTTCTGCGCTGACGCGCTGCCGCAAAGTAACACCGCGGCTAGTCCTAATAAAATAAATAGTTTCCTCATCTTTTCTCCTTTTTACCATTAATTGCGTGGGATTCAAACCACTTCACGACATCCGACTTTTTGAATCTTAACGCCTTGCCGACTTTTATTGCAGGCATGCCCCGTTCTTTTTTCCAGCGATGCAATGTCCCGACCGGAACTTTCAGGATCTTGCTGACCTCACCGATCTTAAGGAATTCATCATCCATTCAAGCCTCCTTTAATATACTCAATGTTTATCGTTAATATGCATAGTATATCATCTATTTTCAATTTGTCAAGTAAAAAGTAGATAATATGCATTTTTTATCATAAATTTGCATTAATTACACCGAAGATCGCTCCAGTATCCGAAAAATAATAAAACCGGCCCTGTGACAGCGGCCGGAATGTTTAGCAATTTTTATTTTACCTTTTAAATGGTTAAACCCTATTCCCACAATTTATTATCTTTCAGTTCCTGCTGCTCACTTTTAGATAGGACTATGACATACCTTAGATCTATTAACGGGCAGTGTCTATGGTAAACTTACACGTGTAAGGAATCATGTTAAAAGACATATTATTTCTCACATAGAATATAAATTGGATCTTCCTTATCTTACTGCCAGAGTTCCGCAAACAAAGGATAAATTTTTTGTCTGGTTTTGGAATCCCCCTAAAAAGTGAAGTGCCCGATTTCAACCTACTCCCTACTCACGTAGGGCTAGCTAGGACAATTGGTCCTAGATTTCGGTCTCATCAGGCACAAGTATTATCATACCCAGTTTTGGCTTAATGTCAAGAAAAAAGTGCTTTTTTGTTCCGCAACATTCAAAAGTATACTTTTGGGAACCTTAAAAGTATACTTTCTCATAAATGATATTCCCCGATTTTCTGCTCATCTTTTAACACAATAATCTTTTTGTTGGGGATAAGACACACGGTTACTTCTTGCTCCGGAAATCGACCTACCTTCCAGATTCTGCCTTCGAGAGTACCCACCCCCCTCACCCTACCCCTCTCCCTCGAGGGGAGAGGATAAAGGAGAGGGTGATTATTACCTGATTTTTAAACCAGCCAGCCTAAATCAATTTCCCCCAGATAGGTATACTTCTGATTGTTCCCCAGGTATACTTTTGATTATTTCCGCACAGAAAAAAGTGCTTTTTTAGCTTTTATATCATGATCCATGGACCCGAATCCATGGGTGTTTCCTCTTCTTAAGTCTTTATTATATCATAAAAAGGGCCAAAAGTCAAGGGCCCCCTTTTTTAAGGTTCACCATGGCTATAATCTTAGAATTTGGTATATCGATCTGCAGTTGGTGCTAATCCTACAAGGTTCACCCCTATTATTACCCTTGTTCTCCGTTTTTCCCTCAAGACTGCCAAAGAGCTACCTTTTTGGTGAACAAAACCAAACTTGGACAAACGGGGCTATGCCGGGTGCAACCGTGCTGATCTGCCCCATCAATTTCTAATCCTCCTATTATTTACTTCCCGACTACTGTGGAAGCCTTTGCAGGCTGTTGCCCCCGAGGCCGTATTCTTCAGCGGCTTCCATTATTGCCTTAAAGCTTTGCAGGGGAGTCCCGGGACAAACATTGGCACCGTCGCCCAGCATAAAACCACCGCTTGGCCCTATCGCTTCAATGCATTCCAAAGCCGCTTGTTTGACCTGTTGATAATTGCCGTCCTTCATGAGCATTGGATCAATGTTCCCCATCATACGCGAGACGCCGCCCAGGTTCGCAGCCGCGACCTTTGGAGGGACCAGATAACCGAAAAGGATAAACGTGTTCATTTTCATATCATCCCTGAGCGCCTGAAGCAGGTGCGCGCTGTTTCCGCACATGTGGATCGCGCGTTCTACGCGGCCGAACCGTTCGAAAATAGCACGGCTGTACGGAACGCAGAACTCTTTGAACAGCGCGGAAGACATGATCTGCGCGGAATCTTCAGCCAGACAGTATGAGTCACCGCAAAGCGGAATGCCCATTAATTTTCTTGCATTCTCCTCAGTCGCGATCTCGCCCCGGGTTATCTTTTCCAGAAAACGGTGGCTTTGCTCCGGATACTCTAACATCCACCAGTAGAAGTCTGCTCCGACCAGGTCCACCGCGATCATATGCGAACTCAGGCCTCCAAGCCCAAGCGCAATATTAACACTGCCTTCCTTGCCGTTAAATGTAATCCTGGTCTGAGCAGCGAATTCCTTCATTTTTTGCCACCACTCTATTGACTTGCCGCGCAGCCCTGTGTCAGGCCTGGCAATTTCAAAACGTTCCATCTGTTCAACCGTGCGGATAACAGGGATAGCGCGCGGAGGGCCGTCATCCACCCATCCCACTTCTCCGCCCTGGCCGCTGGGCGGGATAACGTTGTCGAAATAAGGGGCGATATTGATAACAGGAGCGGTGCAGAAATCCTCGGGAATGTTCTCGAGCCTGTATTTGGCGAACTGCAGCTGCATGTAATAGTGCGTCTCGACGTCCTTGAAAAGATCAATATAGCGCAGTTTGAACAGAGGCGCGAAATACCGCGGCACAACGCAGTACTGGACAGGCACCCGGTCTACGTAGCAGAACCTTGACCAGGCTTCCAGCCGCTTACGGCTCTGCTCCATTTTCTCAACAGGATAATCAATGTCCAGTTCAAAACGCATGATCGATCTCCTTCTGATAGTGATACGGCGGAATGCGGCTCAAGACCAATGTGGGGCATTCCAAAATAATGAATACAGATTGCTTCCCCGCCACGAATATTGGCGGGTCGCAATGACATAGTAACGATACATCCGCCCCGACGTTACGTCGGGGCAGGCAAAATCCCCCTAAATCCCCCTTAATCCCCCTTTGTTAAAGGGGGAGATTTGGACCAGGGCAGGCGTTTTTATTTAAACAGGTTCGTGCTCAGGTACTTTTCTCCCCTGTCAGGGAAGATAATGACGATATTGCCTTTTTTGATCCTCCTGGCGACCTTTATGGCCGCAAGCATCGCGGCGCCTGAACTCATGCCAACGAAAATACCCTCTTTTTTCACTATCCGCCTTGACATTTCAAACGCCTGTTCCGTGTCGATCATTATGACCTCATCAAGCAAAGAAGGATTGTATATGGCAGGGACTATTGCTTCTTCCATGTTCTTCAGGCCCTGGATATAGTGCCCCTTAATAGGCTCGGCGGAGATCACCTTGATCTTCGGGTTCTTTTCCTTAAGGTATGTGCCCACGCCCATCAGGGTCCCTGAGGTCCCTATCGCGGAAATAAAATAGTCAATCCTGCCCCTGGTCTGTTTCCAGATCTCCTCGGCTGTTGTTTTATAATGGGCGATCTTATTATACTTGTTGGTGAACTGGTCCGGCATAAAATACCTTCGGGGATATTTTTTCACAAGCTCCCTGGCTTTTTTGATCGCGCCGTCTGTTCCCAGCCCGGGGTCTGTCAGTGTCACTTTCGCGCCGAACGCCTGTATCATCTTCCTTCTTTCTATTGAAACAGCTCCGCTCATCACGATCTCGACCTTGTAACCTTTCGCGACGCCGATCATCGCCAGGCCTATGCCGGTGTTGCCTGAGGTAGGCTCGATTATGGTCTTGCCCTTTGCCAGGACGCCTTCCTTTTCCGCCTGCTCGATCATTTTGAGTGCGATCCTGTCCTTTATGCTTCCCGTGGGATTGGTTCCCTCGAATTTCGCGTATATATTGACTCCGTCAACTTTGTTATTCGGGTTAAGCTTGTTGATCCTGATTATCGGGGTGTTGCCTATGGTCTCCAGAATATTTGAATATATCATACATTTATCTCCTTATGATGATTATTCCCCGCTGCTTTCTTATGAAAGCAAAATGCGGGAATCCCTTAGGGACTCAGATTTTTTACAAATGATTACACCGATTCCTGCCGGTAATACGGCCCGGGCCTGCCTGAATAAAGGCAAGCCCGGACCTGTAGACTTGATGCAGCTGTGCTTATTAAAACGCGGCGCCTTTCCTTAAAAACGTAGTTGGATAGTTTGTTAGTTGGATAGTTTGTTAGACAGTAAAGTAAAAGGTGTCGGGATAGTTATAGTTGATCGTGTTAGAATCGGTGTAAAAGTATTTGTAAGAGTGGGATGAGTTAGAGTGTGTGTTGTCGGAAGCAAAATCGCGCCCGCGTTATTTGTTTTCAACCTGTATTGTCAGCATCCCCCTTTCTTTCCCGGCGATCACCGCAACCTTCGCGGCCGGGTATTTTATCTTAAAATGATCAAGGAATTTCTTGGCGCCTATCCAGACGTAATTCTTTCTTTTCTGCAGCTTGATCTTCGCAGGTTCATTCTGGTCGTTGGTGGGCTCTATGCCCATCACCCTGTTCTGCCTGCTGTAGTAAAGGATAACGGAATCGAAATTGCGCAGAAGAAAAGAACCTACGGCTGCCGCGTTGAAACTCATCAGCCCGCTTTTCAGTATCGATATCCTTGGCTCTGCTGTTCCCCTGGTAGGTATGAACTTTTCGAATTCCATTATTATCTCATCCGTTTATTAACTTAAAAGTTAATTTTTTACTACATCTATATTATAGCATAATTTTACATATTTGTCAAGTAAAAAATCATTTTAAACATATTTTTAATACATTAAAGACATTAGAGATATTATTTATTATGACATTTTGAATACTATATATCATTACATTTAAAATATATTCTATCCTTATAATAATAAATAAAAAAACTACTGCAGTTTTACGCAGTAGTTCTTTGCAACATGAATCCCTGATTTATCTGTCGTTGCGACCGTAGAGTCATCGACCTGGTTCTGACTCGAAGGCCCCTGTATTAAATTCCGGTTTAATCGGAATTACAGGGGGAAGCATTTTGGAGTGACGAAGCAATCTCGTATCTGGATTGCCGCGCCCTTCGGGCTCGCAATGACCCGCAGGTTAAAAATTAATGCTTCAATGCAATAGTCTATGTCAATGGGATCAGTTATCTTAATCCCATCTACAACTGTTCCACGCCGCGCCGAAATTGGTGCTTGAATAACCCAAACTTGTGTTTTTTAATATTATCAACACATGATCTGTCATCCTGACCACTTTTTCTGCCTGGTATCCATCGAAGGGAAGTGTGAGCCTCCAGGTCTTTCCCCCGTCCGCTGTGTAAATAACCCCTTTTTCGACAATAAGGAACCCTGTATTTATATCCCTGAAGCAGATGAAATCGCGGACAGGCCAACCAGGACTGTAGATATCATCGGGTTTCCCGGGATACATCTTCTTTGCTTCTTTCCAGCCGTTTGAAGTCTTGAGCAGGCCGCCTGCAAGGTTCAGTATGTATCCTTCGTTCGCGCTGAACATCAACATTGCCTGGATCCCATCGCAGATAAGCAGCTCGATCTTATCCGGGCCTGCCTCTTCCCAGGTCAAGCCCCCGTCACGCGTTGTAAGGAATATCGGAATTGATATCTGGCCGCCGCCATAGGCAAAACTGTTGTTCTCATCTGGAAAACACAGGATGTCGATATTTTCAGAACCGGGGGATTCCCCCTCAGGCGCTTCGTCGTCATGCTCCATTATTACCTTACCCTTCCTGCACACCTTCCAGGTCTTTCCCCCGTCTTCGGTCTTGAGTATATTCTTTATGCCTTCGGCATACTGCAAAGCATACCCGGTCTTCAAGCTTGGAAAAACTGCTGTGCCCGGCTCAATACCGAACTTTTTATAATCGATATCCGCCCCGATCGCGCATCCGGCGCTCAGGCATATGGCTAATATGAATATTGATATTTTCACTTGCCCTCCGTTTTAAATACTGCCACGCAATCAACTGAAATAGCGGCTTTACCTGTCCAAAAAACCCTGAATTCCGCAAGCCCTGACCTTGATGACCATTCGAACGGGACCCTGAACCACTGGTATTCCCCTGCTTTTTTGAAATCAATTCCCTTTATATAAATTTCCTCTGATCTGTGAGCCCCGCCTGTGCCTCCGCTGAACACGTCCAGGACGCACACCGGTTCAGGTATCCTTTCAGCCGTTTTCAACCTGAAAAACGCGGTGTATTTCCCATCCGGAAGACTTTCGTATGGGCCGTAGATGATATGGCATGGGCTGCCTTCACGCGAAGACCAGGCTTCGCCGAATATTGACTCCCTGTCTTCTATTCTTCCGCCCCCTGCGTGTGGCAGGTTAACAGCGCTATACGATAATCTGAGCGCCGCGCTTTCCGGCACATCGCCATCGATCGCGCTGAAAGCGACATTCTTTTCCTCGCGCCTGTTCCCGTATGACAGGACAACCTGCGCTTCACCTTTCTCAGAATCAAGTCTTGCCCTTATATTCACGTATCCTGCGTCCCATGGCTTAAAAAGAAATTCCTTTTCCGGTCCTATCTGCTCAATACCAGCGCTTTTCACTTCTATCCTTACTTTCTCTGCTTTGTCCTGCAGGTTCTGGACCCGGATATCCCAGGACGCAACCCGCAGGCCCTTAGAATAAAAAAGGCATTTCGGATATGCCGCGAGAACCTTTCCTGTGTTGGCAAGCCTTGCTGCCGAGATCATCTCGTCCAGGCGGGCAACCTTGAATTTTTCCACACCCAGGATATCAGAGGTCATTTTATAGATCTCCGGGCCTTCTTCAAACCCGTGCAGGTCACCGTAAACCGTGATGAAGAACGGCGGCTCGTTCCTTGATGCTATCCCCCTGATCTTTTCTGCCAGCCATCCTGCCATTGCCCTGTTCTTTTCATCCCGGGAAAGATCTTTCCAGCCGGGGTCTTTCCCTGTAAGGTCCTTCTTCGCGTTTTCCTGCCAGTAACTTAATTCGTGGAATATCACCGGTATACCCTGTTTCAGCATTTTGATCCTGGCAGGGCCGCCCAGATGCGTAAAACCTTCAGGCTTCGCCGCGGCAGCGTATTCCTCCAGCTTTTCAGGGTTATCCCCTCCCCATATGTCAACAATGCTTATGTCCGCGAGTTCCATCAGCCTGCCTGTATGCTTTGCGAACTGCGTGACGTCAGGGAGCAGGTTCGGGTAAACGTATCCCGCGCCTGAACAGCCGGCGAAGAAATAATCGTTCTCGGAGGCGTTCTCATAGTAATACTCAAGCATCGCGGGGAACTGCTCTGCCATTATGGGGTTTATTCCCCAGTTCACCGGCACCTTTCCTCTTACAGAACTGAACCAGGCTCCGTAAGCGAAGGGAATGACAGGCTTCATCGTGTCGCCCTCGCTTGTCAGGAAGCTTACGTAAAATTTCTTCTGAAGTTTTGTGTTTGAAACGGTGAAGTGTAATTTCTGGCGCAGTTCTTTATTGAGCGGCTTTACGCCGGTGTGGAAGCTCCAGTTATTAAAGGCGTGGAAGGAAAAATGCCCGTATTCGGAGAGCAGGCTGCAGAAAACGTCCTCAGGCTCACCGTACCCGTTGACCTGGGCAGGCGGATCAAGATTCTTCAATATTTCCCTATATAATGCTACCTGCCTTGGATAGCCACCTACCTCAACGTTCCCGTAGGAAAGCCCCTTCTTGGGCGCTGGAGAAAGGTTGAAAACAAAACCTTTCTTCATCACGGAGTAATCAAAACCCCACATCGGACCGCACAGCCCTACTTTCGCGTCCCGGTATTCGGCATCTATGCTGTGGCAGACCTTCCTGCTGCATTTCGGCATTAATTCTTTTAAGGCCCAGTTATACGGCTCTATATTGTCGTCCCAGCGGTCCCGCAGGTCCTGCGCGACTCTAAAACCGTATTCTTCTGCCAGGCCGTTATTTCTTAAGCCCGGGCTTTTGCCTGACAGGATGCTTTCTGTCACAGGCAGCAGGTTTTCAATGCCTGCGAGTGTGACAGCAACCCATTGTTCAGCGTCCAGATTAAGATCATAAAGGACCAGGCCGGATATATCATCTCTGAATGCCTCGATCAACTTAGCAAGGTTTTCAACCGGGGTAAAACTAAATCCGTATTTTTCTTGGTATATCTCCTGCCACTTGCGGTCTTCCTCTATCGTGAGCAGGAAAAGCCTTGGGCCTTTCCTGTTCACTATTCCCTGAAGGGTTTCAACCATGACCCTCTCAGGCCTGGTCAGCCCCTCAACTCTGAAAACGCGTGCCTCGCCTCCTGCCCGGGCACCTTCGGCGTATTTCACCGCTGCCAGGCAGCAGATCAGCTGGGGTATCAGGAACAGCAGCCGGTTTTTCATCACTGCTCTTTTCTCCTTATGCCCGCGTCCGCGCGTTTACCCGGCGCAAGTAATCAGGCCCAACGGGCAAGCCGTGGCATTACATATAAAGGTTTTTTATTTTAAAAATAAAAGGGGCATTTTTGCCCCTTTTTTTTCAATTAAACGAATCCATCCATTCATATTTTATTTTTATGAAATTAATCATGTGTCCTGTCTTATAAAGTTCACTATATCCCTTAGACAATTGCGCATAAAAACAGTTATGCGCAATTAGAATTTCGCAATGAGCGAAATTCGGTGGGTATAACCTAAATCCCCGTAAGGAACAAGGGCGTAATCTATACCCAGTATGCCAATCTTGAAGCCAACACCGCAGGTTAGGCCGGCAAGCGCTCCCAAAGTGTTGTTTATCGCGCTGTTATACTTATATCCTGCCCTTATGGCAAACACAGGATGGACCCAATATTCAATACCTGCTCCCACAGCCCATATGGAATCAAGGATGGAGTAATTCAGGTCAGCTGATAGAGTAAGCTTGCTGTCAGCAGACTTATTGGCAATGCCTGCTTTCAGGTTCATAGGCAGAGAACTGGCTTCTGTAATGAACGGGGCTTCGCAGCCCATATTCTGCAGGGCAAGACCCAAAATTAGACCTTCCTTGTTCAGCTTGTATTGCATGCCAAGATCTGCGGCTATGCCAAAGGCTGACTTATCATCCAGCTGCTGGTTGATGATCTTGACAGTTCCCCCAAGATTCAGGCGTTCTGAGAGCATCTTAGCGTATGATACGACTATCGCAAGGTCATTTGCAGGCACTGATCCAAGCAGGGCTCCAGCAATGTCCCTTCTTTCAATGTCTGTGATATACAGGTAGGTTATACCTGTGCCTATGGTTCCGCCAAAAGCTGGTTGGCAGTAGGCAAGGTATTCGTATCTGATAGCCTGAAACCACTCTGTGTGGGCAAAGATTACCTGCTTCCCTTCTGCCATGGACAGGCCGGATGGGTTCCAATACAGGGCATTGATATCGTCTGCTGCTGCAACAAAGGCTTCGCCCATTGCAACCGGGCGGGAACCCACCCCGAGTTTCAGGAAGGTTGCACCGGTGGTGCCGGGTCCGGCGCAACTACCGTGTAACGTGTAAAGTGTAAGGTGTAAGGCAAGAATTAAAAATATAATCTTTTTCATATTTCCTTCATTTTTAATTTTTAATTGTAAATTGTCAATTGATACGGCATCACCGTATGATCATTATTTTCCCAATCTTCCTTTCTTTCGTATCATCAGTTAGGAAGTAGATATAGACACCGGAAGCAACCGGCTCATTCCAGTTGTTGATTACGCTCCAAATGTACGGGTCTACAGTTATACCTGCCTGCTCAAACACAAGCTCGCCTGCGATGTTGTAGATCCTGAGCAGGATGTTTGAAGTGCTGTAGAGCTTGAAGCTGATGGCTGTATGGCCAAGACCTGAGTTCGGTTTGAACGGTACAGGGAACGCGTAAGCATCCTTAATACTCGGCGCTGCTTTGGGCAGAGAGAACATACGCATTGCCATAGTTTCGTCCACTGTGGGAGCGCCTATCTTGACGATCCTGTCATTCTCCTCATCAGCAATCCAGAGGTTTCCGTTGTTGTCAAGGCAGATACCAACGGGTTTGTCAAGGGAAGTGGTGCAGGAGCCTGAATACTGCATAAGAAGCTCTCCATACCTGTTGTATCTCTTTATCTTGTTATGGTTAGTGTCAGAGACGTAGATATAGCCTCTCTGATCAGCATACACAGCCCTTGGGTCATCAAGACCTTTTATGCTGAAGGTTGGGGTAAGGGCTGAGGTGTAAACAGTGACGATATTAT
>Ga0210016_1001030_pt1 | contig 25722 bp, 25 predicted proteins | sample CryGeyCG2014_300_FD_185454 | JGI IMG/M metagenome (GOLD analysis project Ga0210016, IMG submission 185454) | Groundwater microbial communities from aquifer - Crystal Geyser CG02_land_8/20/14_3.00 (SPAdes) (version 2) | ecosystem: Environmental > Aquatic > Deep subsurface > Groundwater | place...
CACTTTCTTAATGGATCACGGCCATGTCTCCCCATTTGCTGGCTGCTATTGCCTTTACCGTTTGGTAAAACAAGAATATTTTCCACATAGAATCCCAATTTTTCTGCGATATTAGAAAGGATCATATCAACTGAAATACTTGCGCCTGCATAGCGCACGTTATCATTTACCATAAATAAGGGGGTATTGGGTTTCATAACACGGGCACACTCAAAAATAATGCAGGCCATTTCATAGAAATAGCCACGTATCATTCTGGGAATCCCATTATTGTTTAAACGGCCTTCTGCTTTTTCGTCCTCAAGATAACCCAAGATAGCCTGTAACAACTCCTGACTGTCTGCAGCTGTCATAGCCTTTGTCCATTCCGGATTGATCTTCAATAAATCCTTAGCCCTATTTTCCACTGTGCAGCTTAACATTTCTTGTCTAAGCCTGCTAAGCTCATCTTCTCCTATCCCGAGTAAGGCTAACTCTAATGCATATGTCCTTGTATAGTCATAGCGGTTACAATAAGGAGGGGATGTTACCACTGCGTCGTATAAATTTTCAGGCAGTGTAGGCATTATATCGAGGCAGGAACCACAAAAAAGACGAATATCACCTTGCAGAACTTTTGAGGAGAAAAGCTCACTGGGTTCCTTACCTGCATCTAAATCATGACAAATCTCATTAATTTTGGCACATATTGCCTTGTTGAAATTGAGTATCTCCCCTTTGTTGAAAGGCCTTGTCCCCTGCCGGCGGCCTGAACGACAATCCCATCGGAGATACTGCCCATCCTTGCGGGTAAAGCTAATTGACTCCAGTACACATAACAAGGCAAATCGTAATACAGACTGAATTCTCTTGTTTTCACCCTGCCAGGCCCCCATATACTGTTCGATTAATTGAAGCGTTTGCTTTGAATAGGCTCCATCAGTAATGCGCAACTTAGAAAGAGGTATTTTTATTTTTGATTGACACCAGGAACGTTCTGCCCCCCAACGTTTAAGGGTTGTGAAATCATCTGTAGTAAATTCTCCCTCCAAACATTTTCTTGCAAGAATAATCTGTTGCCCGACAGGAAGCAGTTCAATCCCATCAGCGTCAATTCCAGTATCGCTTGCTGCAAACAAGGCCGTGCCACTCCCTGCAAATGGATCAAGTACCTTCCCGGATCTAATTCCATATTTGGACAGCAAAATTTCAATGAGAGATGCGGAAAAAGCCTCTTTGTATTTATACCAGCGGTAGGTTGGCCTAGGTTTGTTGGCTTGAAAGCTAACGAGTTGACGCGTTAATGCTGGTTGGAGCTTGATTTTGTTGTGAAAGTGCTGCGTTAATCTGCTATCAAAGGCATCTATTTTGGCTAAAGCAGCCTGCTGTTTAGTAGTAATATGTGTTTGATTCTCAAAATTGATATCGATAGGTTCAATTGATTTTCCCTTAAGAGGGAAAAGCGTGTTATCTTGCAAATGTGTTGATGTTAGTTTCATAAATTCATCTACAAAGTGTAGCTTGAGTCAGAAATATTCCTAATCTGTAAATATTGATTTAGATAATAGATAATATACCCCCTATGATTTTATCTTGAGTTCATTCTATATAAAAAGGTGTTAAAAATCAACGGAAAGATTAATCCATGAAAGACCCTTCCGTCGGCAGTAAATGCCGACACTACGTGGTGGTCATTCTCGAATAACGTAGGCCAAATCTCGCAGCTACTATTCCACAATCTGCAATCCGCATTCCGAATTTAATGTAGGGAGGCCCACGTCAATGTCCAATCTCCAAATCTTTCATTCACTCGATCCATGGCTTTGAGCAGGCTATCCTTTTTCCCCCTCTCCTCAAAAAGATCCAACTGGCACCATTCTTTTTTCAATACCGAGACCCCTACTCCCAGGAGACGAATCGGTTTTGGATGGGGAATTGATTCAAAGATCTCGAAAGCAAGTTTGAATATTTCATTGCCGCTATTAACCCATTTGGAGAGGGTCTTCTGTTTTGAGAATGTAAAAAAATCGGAGTAACGGACTGTAATGGCAATTCTCCTTCCGTAGAACCTTTCCCTCCTCATCCTTCTGGAGACCTTCTCTGAAAGCTGGAGCAGAACCTTCCTCAGAATATTCGGGTCAGAGGTATCCTCTTCAAGGGTGACACTGTGGCTGATTGATTTAGCATCTTCCTCCTCATCAAAGGGAACGATTGGGCTATCATCCAATCCCAAACCCATTTCATGAAGCCTCTCGCCGATGACACCAAACCTTTTTGCTAAAACAGAAACTGGAAATTTTCCCAATTGACCGCAGGTAAAGACACCTATCGAATTTAACGCCTCTCCAAGTTTTGGACCAATTCCGTTGAGTTTCGATACGGGAAGATCCCTTAATACCTCTTCCACTTCCTCTTTTCGAATCACCAACAAACCATCAGGTTTTTTTAGACGACTCCCCAGCTTCGCAAGGAGTTTATTTGGAGCCACTCCGATAGAACAGGTCAATTGTTCCCTCTCACGGATTTGATCTTTGATCGATTTGGCAATGAGGGGGGGAGACTGAAAGAGGAGCAGGGATTGGGTGATATCGAGATAGGCCTCGTCAATGGAGGCGACCTCCACCAAAGGTGTATATTCTTTCAGAATAGAAAAAATTCGGGCAGCGGTTTCTGTATATTTTGAATGGTTCCCTTCCACAAGAATCAATTGGGGGCAACGCCTTTTTGCCTCTTGGGTCGACATTCCTGCCCGAATTCCATAAGGCCTTGCCTCATAAGTGGCGGAAGTGACCACACTTCGAGAAAGAGAACCGCAAACCGCTGCAGGTTTTCCCATGAGTGCAGGATTATCCCTTTGCTCCGCTGAAATAAAAAAAGCATCCATGTCGATATGAAGAATAAGTCGATCGGCCATATCATTAGGGTTCAAGGATTCGAGGATTCAAGGGTTCAAGGGTTTTTTTATTAGATCTTTACTTGAACCCTAGACCCCTTGACCCCTGGAACCCTCCTTTTTTAAATTTTTCTAAAAATCCCGACCACCTTCCCAACAATGGTAACCTTTTTCTCCCCCTTTTTGACGACAATAGGTTCCATCTTGGGATTGGCGGGTTCAAGCCGAATCAAATCCCTCTTTTTAAATATCCTCTTGATCGTAGCCTCATCTTCAATTAAGGCCACCACAATCTCACCGTTCTCTGCACTGGGCTGGGACTTCACCAGTGCGAAATCCCCGTCCAGAATATGGGCGCCGATCATGCTGTCGCCTTGGACCCGAAGAAGGAAAACACCTCCAGAAGAGACCAGATTCCGATCGAGGTTGATGTAACCTTCAATATTCTCGATGGCGAGGATGGGTTCACCTGCTCGCACTCTTCCTATAATAGGAATTGGAAGTATTTGGGTAAGACGGACCGGTGGATAGCTTAAAATTTCAATCGCCCTCGAACCTCCCGGGATTTTACGGATGTAACCCTTTCTCTCCAGAATATTTAGGGTTTTTTGAGGAGCCTTAGGTCCTCTCAACCCAAAGTGAGAAGCAATCTCACGAAGCGTCGGTGGGAATCCTCTCTCTTGAAGAAAATCTTTTAAAAACTCAAAAACTTCCTTTTGCCTTGAAGTGAGTTCATTTCCCATTGCTATTTCCCATTTCTTATTTTTTATAACCCATTTAGAGATAGGTCTACATATGTAGACTATTTATATAATCATCTCTTTTTGATGTCAAGGGAGAAATTTTGACTGCGGTAAGTTCAAATGGTAATGTTGAAAAGGGTGAAGCAATCATGAAATCGGATCAAAAAAGATGGGACAAGAGATTCAGGAAAAAAGAGTTCGCCCTTGGAAAGGAGCCCAATCCTTTTCTAAAGAAACATATCCATCTGCTTCCAAAAGGGAAAATCCTCGACATGGCTGCAGGCGAAGGAAGAAACGCAGTCTTTCTGGCTCAGAACGGGTTTGAGGTGGATGCAGTCGATATTTCTGAGAAGGGTTTGAAGAAAGCCAGGAAATTAGCCAGAGAAAAGGGAGTCAAGATTAACACCTTTCTCGTTGATCTCGACCAACATCCAATTGGAAAAGAACGATATGACCTCATCGTCAATTTCTACTTTCTCAGGCGTCGTCTCATCCCAAGGATCAAAAAAGGATTAAAAAAAGGAGGAAAAGTGATTTTCGAAACTTACCTCCTTGAGCATAGGAAACTCGGGACAGGAGGACCCAAACAGGCTAAATATTTCTTAAAACCAAACGAACTTCTCGGGCTCTTTAAAGACTTCCGAATTCTATTCTACCGTGAAGGAATCTTCTGGGAGGGTGGAAGAAAAAAGGCAGTGGCAAGCCTTATTGCCCAAAAGATTTGAAAAAGGATGCGAGGGTTAATGGGTTGAAGTATTTATTTTTTAATGTCTTCACTCTACCCCTCGACCACTTGACCCCTTGAATCCTATTTACCCCGTTAGAAATGATGTTTTACTGCTCCTCGTTATGGCTAGATTTTAGGATAATTTCAGTGGGGTTGAATACCCCGTTGGAATTTCTAACGGGGTTTATCGGGATAAAAATTTTCCTTGGTGGGGTTGAAATAACCGAATTGGAGGGAAGGGAATTCCTTCTTTAGAATATTAACCATCTTAGAAATCCCCATCCCCTCTCCTCTTCCCATGGTCTTGAGATAAAGGTCTGGATCGATGTTAAGGTTTCGCATCTGAATAAGATCGAGGTCTGTCTTCCTGATTAACTTTATCAATCCCTCCACTTCTTCCTCTCTGTCTGTGAACCCTGGGAAGACGAGGAGATTAATCGAAGTGTAAACCCCTTTTTCTTTCGCCTGGACCAAGGAATCCACCACTTCCCCGAATGAATATCCCCTCGGTCTGTGATAGCGTTTGTAAAATTTTAAATGGGGGCTGTTGAGCGTGACACGAACGCTGTCAAGCCCGGCATCACAAAGCTTTGCTACCCGGTCTGGAAAGCTGCCGTTCGTGTTGAGATTAATTGTTCCACGATCTGTCCTCTCTCGAAGTTCACGGATCGATCTCTCCAGAAGTCGCCACTGCATCAACGGCTCCCCTTCGCAACCCTGGCCAAAGCTGACGATTGCATCCTTTGCTTCTTTTAGATGGGGTAAGGCGACCCCCAGAACTTCCTCTACTGTAGGAACAAAATGAATCCTCTCTTGAGAGGCCGGGCAGCATTCAGAGGGTTGCAGGGAAATGCAACCCAAACAATCTGCGTTGCATGAAGGGGAAGTAGGCAATGGGCATTCCCATCTTCGAAAAAAAACATTTTTTGCCGCAAAGCAGTGATATTCCAAAGCACACCTGGAAAGTTGTCGAAAAAGGCGATTTCTAAGACTTTTACTAAGAAATGTATGAACCTTCCTTTTTAAAAGGCTGTCGTTTCCAAAATATTTTGGATCCCAATGAGGGTTTGGATCAATGAATAATCCCGTTGCCAAAAATTTTCCATCTTTCCAACCTACGGCGCTATAAGCCCAGAGTGGAAGGGTGGGCGCTTTGGGCCCCAGTTTTGTGGCAGGTAGGAGTGTCCGGATATATCCTGGTGGGAGGAAAGCAGCAACAGAAGTACACTCCACTTCTTTCTCCCCCAATCTCACTTTTTCCGAAGAGACGAAAGATCTTTTTTCTTCATCCCATCCAATTGGAATCCTTCCGGGTAAGGTAAAGAGTTGACTCCCCTTAGGCAGAGGAACTAATTCTGATGGATGGGGTAGTAAAAACCGAGTTCCAGATCGACCTGATAGCTTCAGAGAAGGATGATCAAAGATATTCCCTTCAGGGTCTGATAAAATGAGCCTAGGAGATTCAAAGTGAGGCATGATTCATTTATCGTAGCGTCGGCATTCCTGCCTGCCGGCAGGCAGGCATTGCCGACGGAATATATATTCCAATCAACAGATTCGCCCTCAATAAATGAGGGCGCTACATTTTTTCTTCAATGCTCAAAGTTTTTCTGGTTGAAGAATTAGATCTTCTTAACTCTATGCGCCATGCGCTCTGCGCTTAGCGTTGTTTATCAGGTTGGATACTTTCTCTCTCCTTTAGACTTTCTCAAGGAGTGCTTAACATTTTTCCTTTTCAAGGCTGCCTTCAAACGATTGGTTTTTTTTCGTCTCTTCATATTCTCCTCCACAATTATGGAATGATGGAATTCTGGAATAGCCGAATGATGGGTAATGATTTAGACTGCAAAGAATGTATTTTATTGTTATTTAATATTTGACCCATTATTCCAACATTCCAATATTCCAATCACGCATTTATTTGACCAGCCAGACTCCTGAGACGATCAATGCCGTACCAATGATTCGGTGAAGGGTTACCCCTTCTTTGAGAACCAAAACACTCAGGAGGGCGGTCACCAAAGGGTAACAGGCTGCAATGGGAACGATTTTTGAGGTTGCCTCCATCTTCAAGGCAGCATAATAAGTCCACATACCGAGAAGACCTGCCATCATGCCGCTTGCTCCAAAGAGAAGAACGCTCTTCCCATCCAATTCAATCAACGCCCTGCCTTTGCCCAATAGAAAGGTGAGCAAAAAAAGGCCTGCCGTGACAATGGCGCTTCGAATGGTGACGCCAATCAGAGGATCCACTTTTGTCAGACCTATTTTTTCAAGAATGGGGGTTGCTCCCCATAACAAAGTCGTGGTAATCAATAAAAGGATAATCACCTTTTTACCTCCCCGATGGAGCCCCGTGGGTAAGCCCGTGGCACCTCCATCTCTTTAGCGAAATCCGCCGAAGCACTCACCTACGCAAAAGGCTTAGGAGAATTAATCTTCTCGCAATCATCTACGGCTAAAGCCGTTGTCTTCTGCGTAGGCGGATGAAAACCGATTTCGAACGGCCTTGAGATTCTCTATGATGGAGTAAGGAAGCTTCATCTCTCCTCTCCCTACCCCGATGTCCAATCCGTTTTTTTCGATTCCATGATAATCCGTCCCACCTGTCGACAGGAGACCGTATCTTTCGGCAAGAGTTTTATATTGTGCCACTTCCGCTGCAGAGTGTTCAGGATAATAGACCTCAATCCCTTTAAGCCCCTCCTCCACGAGTTTAAGGATAAGTTTCTCCAATTCTGAGTATCCATTCATTCCGAGGGTATTTGGATGAGCAAGCGCTGCCACCCCTTTGGCTTCGTTGATAAAATGCAGAGCTTCTTTCGATGTAAATCTCAATTTGTCCACATAGGCTGGGGCTCCCTTTTTCAGAAACCGATCGAAAGCCTCCTGAAAACTTCTGACATACTTCTTTTCCAATAGCACATTGGCAAAATGGGGGCGCCCAACCTGTCCCCCTCCAGAGGCTTTCAGGACCTCTTCGTAAGTCATCTCAATTCCTAACTGGTTCAGTTTCGCAATAATCTTCGGATTTCTTTCTGCCCTTGCCTTTTGAAGATATGCCAACCTCTCATTGAGGAGGGGATGATGGATATCGAGAAAAAACCCCAGGATATGCATGGAGCCAGGTGAATGCTCGGCGCTAATTTCAATTCCCGGAATCACTTCAAAACCAATTTTCTCCCCTTCTGACAACCCCTCCTCACACCCTTCAATGGTATCATGATCAGTGATCGCAATCGCTTGAAGTCCTTTTGCCTTTGCGTATCTCACGATCTCTGATGGGCTTAACACCCCGTCAGAAGCGGTTGTATGAAGGTGGAGATCCACATATCCCATAGGCATTCTTTCAACCCCTTTTAGAAAGGAGGATCGAAGAATAATCATTTAGACTTAAATTTTATAAAAGATGGGCTGCCCAAAGTCAACCCTTCGACTCTCCGGCCTGAAGTCTTGGGCGCCGTCAAAAGGGTCAAATTATAAACTATTGCTTTTCTCTCTACCATCAGTATGTGAAAGGTTTATTTTTAATTTCTCATATTTCGAAGGGAATATTTCAACCCTGGAGAATTTATTAACTTTTCCAACAAAATATGGAATAAATCCTATATGAATACAGTAATATTTACAGTTTAATTTATAACCATTTGAAAATAATAAACAATTTACATAAAAATAATGCTTGACAAAACTTGCTAATTTGAATATATTAGTATTAGGAAATGGATAAAACACTTTATATAGTTGTTGAATGTAGGGAGGCCCATTCGACCGGTTAGGGTTTTTGGTAAAAGAAAAATTGAATAAATCCACCCTTTCCATGGACTAAGAATGGAGAGGGTTTTTTGTTCTAAAAAGAAAGGGGCAAAATACTTGTGAAAAATAATAAGACAACAAACAAAAAAGGAGAGGATTTAACCCTTGAGCACGTTCAATCCTCATCCCTTTTTGCTGAAACCCCGACCTCTATTCCACCTATTCAATCCGCACCTTATGGAGAGAGTGAATCAGAGGAGACCATAGAGGATTTTGATCTTCAGGCTGAGGAGGAGGAATTAGTGGCCGAGGAAGGGGAAGAAATTTCAGCGGAGCCGGTCCCTCAGGAAGAAATCATTTTTCAGCCTCAGGATATCACATGGGAATATTTAAAAGGCCTTGAAAAGATATCCCTTCTTACTCCAGAGAAAGAGGTTGAATTGGCAAAAAGGATTAAGGAAGGCGAGCGTCAAGTCAAAATCCTCGAGACAAAGACCAATCGTCTTAAAGCCCAATTATATACCCCCACGAGTCCAAAAAATGGGGGTAAACGCACCCATACCAATACCCGGCAAGGATATAAACTAAATGGGAAGAACGGGAAAAATGGGAAAAAATCAAAATTCACTTCTTCAGAAATGAGGGAGAAAAATCTTCTTTATAAGAAGATGCTGGGCCAATATCAACGGGTCCTCCTCGAACTCCAACAGGCAAAGAATGAATTGACCCAGGCCAATCTGCGATTGGTCGTCAGTATCGCAAAACGATATGCCAATCGGGGGCTCTCTTTCCTGGATTTGATCCAGGAGGGGAATCTTGGTCTCATCCAGGCCATGGTCAAGTTCGATTATACCAAAGGCTTTAAATTCAGCACCTATGCTTCCTGGTGGATCAGGGCTGCCATTTTAAGAGCCTTCGCAGAGAAATCGAGAACTATTCGAATTCCCAACTATCTTTTTGAGATCAAAGGAAAGTTGATGAAATCCTTTAAGGATCAGGTGAAGAAGTTGGGGCGGGAGCCCACATCCCTGGAATTATCAAAGGATAGTGGAATTCCTTTACACGATGTGGAGAAGATTCTCAATCTCATTGAAGAACCGATTTCTCTGGATATGACGATTGGGGAAGAGGACAGCACTCTTGAAGACCTGATTCCTGATGACAAGAGCCTCTCGCCCAGCGATTCCTTACTGGAAAAAGATTTAACTCATCAAATCCAGAAGCTCTTGTCCGGCCTTTCTCCGAGAGAAGAAAAGATTCTCCGGCTCCGTTTTGGCATTGGAGAAGACGGGGAATGTACCCTTGAAGAAATCGGTAGGCAGTTCGGCCTCAGTCGAGAGAGAATTCGGCAAATCGAAGCGAAAGCCCTTGATCGATTGAGAGATCCCAAACGTTATAAGGAAATCAAAGAATATTTTGAGTGATTTTTTAAAAAGAAAATAAGAAAGGGGCATCCATGATTCCATGTGGAGTGCCCTTTTTTTATTCTTGATGAAGAGACTTAATCTTCCATCTGGATAGCCTCTGCCGGACAATTTTCAGCAGCTTCTTTACAGGACTCCAATAGATCCTCAGGAACCTCATCCACTTTGACGCGAACCTTATCATCATTCATTTCAAAGACCTCTGGGCAAGTCTCTGCACAAAGCCCACATCCGATACAGGTTTCCTCATCCACTGTCACTCTCATCAACCATCCTCCTTTCAACTTCCTTCCATTCATTATTCATAATCATTTTTTTAAATCAATCCATCCTCCTAAATTTGTGGTAGAGATATCCAAAAGCCGCGACCATCCCGACCAACATCAAAATGGAGACGATCGTCTCCACCGAATCTAAGTGAGTGGCTGCTTTTTCATAAGTGGCCCCGATCCACCAACCAAAAAAACCCAGGAAAAAGCATCGGAAGATCGAACCCAAAAAGGTATAAATCGTGAAGGGCTTGATAGGAATCCTGAGGAGGCCGGCAAAGATAGAAACCAAAGAGATGGGGAAGACTGGAATGGCCCGGGAGAGAAAGATGCTCAAGGCCTCTCTCTTCCCCTGAAATCGCTTCTCCAATCTTTCTATCTGATCCCAGTCCACATCCAAAAAACGCTGGAACCGCAAGACCAGGGCCTTACCTCCATAAAAACTGACCATATAGCCAATATAGGAACCCAGTGTCGAAGCAATGGCGCCGGGAAGGACGATGATCCATAGAATCTGAAGGAAGGCGTTGGGAATGGAAAGTCCGGGTAGAATGAGAATGGCCCCTGCCCCCATGATGATCAGTGGAGATGGGATAGGGATGATGATCTGCTCGATCATCACGCCGACGAAGACCGAGAGCTGGCCATGGGTCCTCATCAACTCCATAATCCACTGGGTAATCTCAGAGATCAAAATTACCTCCCCGACTGCTCATACTTCATAACCTCAGACCACTTTTTGACCCGACCCACCCTAAAATCCTCGTCGCCTCTCATGATACTGGCTAAAAAATCTTTTTCCCTAATAATCTCTTTTGTTGCTTCAAGTTCCTCTTTCGCCTTGAGATAGGCAACAAAGTCAGCTACCTCTTTTTTACGTTTTTTTGAGAGTCTTTCAAAATCAGCAAGAATCCTCTCCTCTTTTTTAATAGTTGCTGTTTTGCTCATATTCTCCTCCCATTAGGATTTTTGAACAATTATAACATATAAAGGGTGAAAGCTTTGGGTGTGAACCTCAAGCACTCTGTTATCTGCCGGCGTTGGCAAATCCCCCCTCGCCCCCCTTTTCTAAAGGGGGGATGGAATGATTATCCGTCTTTAAATCTGGGACAGTCCCCTTCAAGGCTGGAAATTTAGCTTGAAGGCCAGGGTCTATCTGGACTTCTTTGTCCCTAAAAACCTTTAAAATCTTTTCCACCATGCCATCTGCCTTAGGAAAGCTCCAATGTTTCTCGGCAGGATGCCATCTACGGCCATCGATGGTCTTAACCTTTTCGACGAGGAGAGGATCATAGGGAAAGGAAACAATTACGCGACCAGATGGATCATTTGAGACTTGAATTCTGGCCATCAGGCAACCTCCATCCTTTGTTGAAGTTAAGGGAAGAGGAACGCGAAGTGTATGTTTTTGCGTACAAATTATCATAACCGTAAAATATGTCAATTGTTTTTCTGGGGCCTTAAAATAGACAAACACCCACCCCCACCTTAATCCTCCCCCATCAAGGGGGAGGATGTGACTTTTGGGTAAGTGTTGAGGGAAAGAAAAGAATCTATCATCTTCGTCAACTGTTTTGCATTATAATCAAAATGGATCAATACCTCCTCGGTCGCCTTCACGAGCATCTCCTGATATTTTTTAACATCGTAAGTGTCGTCCGGCCCCACTAAAGGAAAAGGTCTCACTCGCTCCGCCTTATCCTTGCATTCGGCATCCTTGATCACATACCGGACCTTTTCTCCGGGATGAATCTCGATTCCAGCATCTTCCAGCTGTTGGGCAGCAAGAGCTGTGAGGCTATCCACTTTATAGGCATTGGGCTCCTTCGAAATCCTCTTCCCGATAACCAAATCCTCTTGTTTCGTCTGGCCGTCCTTCAACCTCAGGCTATATTCAAGGAGAAGGTCTAAAATCTCAGAAATCTTCGATCGAAAATCCTCTGTATTTTTTGTCCCTGACAAAACCTCGATCATACGAACCTGAGCCTCCTGAACCAAAGGAGGCATATCGCTTCGTCGAAACGCTAATCCCCTCGCCTTGATCTTTCCATTTTGGAAGAGCCCGAAATAACGGTTGGCCACCGGGCTTTCCGAATTCCCCTTTGAAGGGAGAAAAGCCATCCATCGATAAATTCCCTCCAGACTCATCGTGATCCCAGTGGCCTCGCTGATCTTCTGGCAGAGCTCGAGAACCTCTTTCTCTCTCAGTCCTTTCTTACGGATCCAGAGGGAATCGGTAATGGCATGGAGAAGCTCGAACTCTTCCTCCTCACAGATCTCCTTGGCTTGAAGGAGGCTTTCCCTTCCAAAGGCAGTGACCGCTTCATGGGCCTCAATTCTTCCAAAGCGGGCATTTCGATAACCTAAATATCCGAAAGATGTAACAAGCATCCATTTGAGCGCCGTCTGCTTCCGGTTGTAGATTTCCTTTCTTTTACCTAGAAAATCGATTCCAAATCCCCCCAACCCCCCTTTTTCCTCCGGGCCAGGCTCCGCCCCGGAAGGGCTCATGCCCCGGAGGGAGGCCCTCTTGGGCCGGCGGCTAAAGGGGGGAGTGAGGGGTACTCCGCAATCCGCAATCCGCAATTCGCAATCTAATTCTTTCGCCATTTTCTTGAGCCACGCTCTTCTCGCTAAGATAGGCTTGAGCGTCTTGGGAACGATCCCTTCCCTCTTCTCACAGATCGTATAACCAGCCTCTGGGACTCTATGGTTCTTACAACATCCGCAGAGTACGGTCTCCGGAGAGATATTGTGGATTGCCATCATGGTGGGATACATCGAGGCGAAGTCAATCTCTGCCACATCTTCGAAGATCCCCAGCTTAGGTTGGAAGACAAGACCCCCTTTGTCTGCAACGAGCAGATCCCACGCCGTCTTGAATCGTTCCGGCTCCCCCTTTCTCCAGGGGATGAGGATGTCATCCTGAAAGGCTCGATCGAGCTGCATCGAGGTGATAGCTGTTCCCGGAGAAGTCCGCGCCATCCGTTGAACTGGAATTTTAGCCAATCGTGCCAGCTCGATCACTCCTTCCATCCCCGATTCTCCGTAGATGAAGGAGTTTCTACGATCGATATGCCATCTTCCAAAAAAGATATGAGCGGGGGCCCGATAATATGTTCTGCCATAGGAAAAGTAAGAGAGGCCTTTTGGATTTACAGGTCTCTTCAAAGGATGAGGCTCACGATCCCAGGGAATAGGGATTTTCCATCTCTTCTCTGCAGAAAAGAGAAGAGGTAAAAGAGAAGCATCTCCATCATCGCTCAGAATCACATCAGGATCGAAATGTTTGAGAAACTTCTCGATTTCTCCAACATCGATCGTCTCCATCTCCACCCGATACCCTTCACACTCCAAAATGAGGGACTGCCATTCGTGCCTAGCCTGCCCTGAACCGCTCTGGCCCCGCACCGTGCTGGTACAGGGCTGGTTCAGGGCACGAAGTTCCATTACCCGAAGGTCAGGAATCTCTTCATTGTCCATCCACACAGACTCGGATGGATCAGGATAAATTTGGAAAATTCGATTCCCTTCAGCCTCAACAATACATCGGCCTGTCGGAAATATTTTTTTCCCATAAAGATAGGTCTGGGGCAAAGGGATGTCACAATTGTAGAAGGTAATCCTCTCTTCCCATTGAGGGAGAACTCGGGAAAGTTGAGCATAATGCTCCGAATCTATAACCTCGATCTCCATCACTTCAACTTCATCACCACTCCAGAGCTCCTTCTTTCTGGTCCACTGATATCCTACGGCCCGCCCCCCTTTCTGGAGAGTTTGAAACAGGGATAAAAGATCGTTTTTCTCTCCTTGGGCATAGAATCGAGGTCGGAAAGGATCTTCGAATCGGCGAAGACTTCCATCCTCCTCCTTGATCCATAGGATCATTGAGGACTCCAGGGGATAAAGATCGAAGAGCCGTCCTCTGATTTCCATGAGTTTACCCAAAAGCTCTGCAATTGCCCACGATAGGTTCGTCACGCTGTCTGTAGTAAGCGGACACGAGCGATGAGAATTATAACAATTCCCCTCCCACCAAGAGACTGTGTCGTCATGTCATTCTGAGGCGTCAGCCGAAGAATCTCGAATTTTTAACACGTTGCAATTATCAGATTCTTCGCTTCGCTCAGAATGACAATTGGCCGGTTTTAGGGATTGTGACACAGTCTCCAGGGGAGGGGAGAAGAAGGAGGGCTCACTCTTCTGTTCCTCCAGCGCTCTTATTTTCGATCTCAACTCGGCCAAGGCTTTCTCGTGCTCGAGGAGAATAGAGATCAGGATCGTCTCAAAAGGCCAGGGTCTCGAAGCATAAACCCCAGCTTGCACATGAAGCCTCGCCTCTTCAAAAAGCCGGTCGAGAAACTGCTGATCTTCTTTTCTCAGGCCTCTCCGAAACTTCCTCCATTCCTGAACTTCCTGTTCCAGAACCCTGCTAAAAGGAAGAACCGTTCTTCCCATAGACACCCCTCAATGCAAAATGCAAAATTTAAATTGCAAATTAAAAAATTTTCCTGTCTACCGACAGGTAGGAAAGATCTTCTCTTGTCAATTTGCATTTTTCATTTTGCAATTTTCAATTTTCAATGATGTTGAATGACAATCCTTTTTCCAAAACGACTTTTGGTTCTTGGTCTTCTAGAGATATCCTCCAGATCAGATTAGAAAATTGGAAGAGCCTTCTCATGAGATAGACCCGCTTGGAGTCAGAGAAGCCGGGGGGTTGGAATAGAAAAAAGGGAATTCCCGTCAAAGCCATTTCCTCTATCTTTCTCAAAGATCTTTCAAAGAGAGGTCGAACCTCTCTTTCAGATACATCCTCGTCCATAAATGGGGTGACTGGATCCAAAAGGATGACCCATCGGTTTCCCGGTTGGGCGGTCGCTCTCTCTTGCCTGAGCAAGTCGTTTAATCTCTCCCCGACCATGATGGCCATCTGGTAGCAAGTGAAGGCCCTTGCGATTCGAATTCTTTTGAGAAGTCTCTCCGGAGGAATCAATGCCTTTCTTGCGAAGGATGAGGCCATGTAAGGATCGAAACGATTGGCTCCGTCCAATACGATGACCTCTATCCCCTTGCCTGCCAGCCATCCCGCCACATAGGATGAAATCTCCCCTGCCCTCTCGCCCCAAAAAAGCACTTTTCTTGGAGAGATAGGTTGAGCGGGTAGACCGACCCGTGTCAGTTGAAACAAGATTTCATCGAATGATTGTTTGATGGGGTAATCCATCTTTTGCTCCATAAGGACATCAGACTATCAGGATACCAGGATGTGGGTATCAGAGTACCAGAGGATCAGGTTAAAAAATTTTTCTCTTTGTCCTGGTACCCCGATCTCCTGATATCCTCTCCCTGGTTCCCTGATGTCCTGATAACCTTAAGCTCAGCACCTCCTGAACACCCCGATGACTTTTCCAAGAATTTGAACTTCTCCTGATCCCTCCTCAATCTGAATCGTCTCCCAGCGCTCGTTGTCTGGTTTCAATTCTATTTTTCTCCCCTTTTTGAAAAACCGCTTCACTGTCGCCTCTTCCCCCATTAAGGTCACCACTACATCCCCATTCTCTGCCGAAGGTTGGGACCGAACGACGACATAGTCATCAGGAAGGATATAGGGGGACATACTGTCACCCTTTACTTTCAGAAGGAAAACCTCTTTCCCTTTCACCCATTCTGTAGGAAGTGGAATCGTCCCTTCAACATGTTCTACGGCTAAGGTGGGTTTCCCTGCTGCCACCCTGCCCAAGATCGGAATCTCCCGACTCAATAGTCTCCCCTCTTTCCTTAGATGTTCCCCATACGGTCCAGCCCGCTGGTATGAACCATGCGATTCATACCCTTGAAAGACGAGAATCTCGAGGCCTCTGGACATCGAACCCCTCCGCTTCAAATAACCCTTTCTCTCCAATGCCTTGAGGTGGTCGAAGGCTGCCCGGGGATAGATATTGAAGTGCTCGCCGATCTCCCTTACCGAAGGGGGATAACCTTTCTCTTTAATAAATCCTCTGATAAAATTGAAGATCTCTTTCTGCCGGGACGTCAGTTCCATCTATCCTCCCTTAATCCGAAGCACGAAATCCGAAATTCGAAACAAGCGCAAATTTTCAAAACCCAAATTTCCTAAACGGAAAAAGTTAAAATTTTGACATTTGGATTTAGGATTTGTTTCGGATTTCGATATTCGGATTTCGAATTTTCCGCTTTATATATACTATACATTTGTTTAGTTGTCAAGAGAATTTTAGAATCCATCTCAAATTTTTATTGAACCTTGAGTTTGCCATTGTATTTCATTCAATTTTTGGGTTAAAATTACGCATTTGGCGAATGGTGGATTTAGCAATGTGGGAGCGTTTGAAGGAAGACGTCCGAACCATTAAAGAGAGAGATCCTGCTGCGAAAAACGCGGTGGAAATTTTTCTCTGCTATCCGGGTCTTCATGCAATCTGGCTCCACCGCATTGCCCATTTCCTCTACCAAAGGAGATGGTTTACGATTGCCCGCCTGGTTTCCCATTTTAGCCGGGGGTTCACGGGAATTGAAATCCATCCCGGTGCAAAAATCGGCAGACGACTCTTTATCGACCATGGAATGGGTGTGGTGATCGGAGAGACCACTAAGATCGGCGACGATTGCCTGATTTATAAAGGCGTTGTGCTGGGCGGCACCACACTTGAAAAAAAGAAACGCCACCCCACTCTGGGAAATCGTGTGATCATAGGCTCTAATTCCACTGTCTTAGGAGCCATCACCATTGGCGATGGGGCAAGAATTGGTTCTGGCTCTGTGGTGGTTAAGCCAATTCCAGCCGGTGCAACGGTTGTGGGTGTTCCAGGTCGCATTGTGGAATCCCTGACGCCAGAAAAGGAAGAACTCGATTTCGAACATGGAAATCTTCCAGACCCATTATCTGATATCATGAAGATGCTTCTCCAGCTTCACTCTAAATTGGAGGAAAGGGTCAAGCGGTTGGAGAATCAAGAGGGAAAAAACCGGTCCCGTTGAGGAATGGAACATGACAAAATATCCAAAATTTTTAATGGAACACTTTCAAAATCCAAGAAATGTGGGTGAAATCTCTGATCCGGATGGCGTTGGCACAGTGGGGAATGCCTCCTGCGGGGACATCATGCAGATGTTTATCAAAGTTAATGGCGGTAAGATTATTGAGGCAAAGTTCAAAACCTTTGGCTGTGGCGCAGCCATTGCCACTAGTTCTATTCTAACAGAGCGGATCAAAGGGGCCAACTTGGATGAAGCTTTGAAGATATCGGAAGAGACTTCCAAGGAAGTTCTCGCCCAATTGCCAAAAGAAAAAGTTCCTTGTTTCACTCTGGCCACAGATGCTTTAAAATTGGCAATCGAGGAGTACCGTTGCAAACGGACAGGGGTTCATGAAAAGGGCGGTTTTGATATAAGCAAGGTGTGAATTAAGGGATTGAAGGATGGAGGGATTTTAAATTCCTCAATTCCTGAATGCCTCAATGCTGAATCATTAAGGGAGGTAACGATGACAAAAGAGGAAAAGGTCGTCTTCCTCAAGAATCCAAATAGTGTTCTGGAGCAACTCATTAAAAACTTTATCAATGAGGCTCAACCAAATCGAAGAACCCAGCTGGACCATGGAATTTACTGGGAAGAACCTCTGGTAGGATTCGCCTCAGGGATTGATCCCCTCTTTTTTGAATATAAAAGCATTATCGGCCCCTTCCATCTTACTCCAAGGGAAATCATCTCAGCAGCCCTCAAAGAGAGAGGGAGAGGCCTTCTCTTTACCGAAATTGAACAGATTAGCGTCATTTCATGGGTCCTTGCCGCTTCGGAAGATACTCGCAAAAGCAATCGCCAGGAGAAACAATTTCCATCCAAACTCTGGGCTTACACCCGAGATTTTGGGGAAGCCTGTAATAGCGCCCTCAAGAAACACGTCGTAACTTTTTTAGAAGATTTAGGACATGTTACTGTGGCGCCCACCCTCTCTCCAACATTCCAATATTCTCGGGATGAGAAGGTGGGCTGGGCCTCTCCCTGGTCTGAACGCCATATTGCCTATGCTTGTGGGCTCGGAACGTTCAGCCTCAATGATGGTCTCATCACTCCCAAAGGGATGGCTGTTCGATTCGGGAGTGTGGTCACCCTTCTTAAGTTGGCACCCAGCGAGAAGAAATACCACCACTATAGAGAAAACTGTCTGCAGTTTCGCGATGAAAAATGCGGAAAGTGCATTCCGAGATGTCCAGCCAGTGCGATTACAGAAAAAGGACATGACAAAGACAAATGTCAGGAATATATCAACTCTGAGGCTCTCAAATCGAAACGGTTAGAATACGGGCTCGAAAACCCTCCCCCTTCCTGCGGCCTCTGTCAAACCGACGTCCCCTGTGAGTTCGAAATCCCAAGACCAAACCTCATCGCTTAAATAAATTTAAAAATAATGAATTCGTAAAAAGTTGTCATTCCCGTGAAAACGGGAATCCAGGGTAATTCTAAATACCTAAAAAGACTGGATTCCCCGCATCGAGTGCGGGGCAGGCCTGCTGGAGTTTACCCCTGCGAAGGCAGGGGCAGGAATGACAGAAAGTAGCCTTTTCAGACTTTTTACGAGACCATCAAAAATGACAAAAAATAAAATAATTCTTGACTTCTCCCTGAAATCTATTTTATTAAACTAATTAATATGACGGGGGGGAACAAATAATTTTGTTCGCCCCTTTTTTATTTTAGGAAAGGAGGGAGAAAATGGCTTTAAATGAGATAGTTAGAATGCATGAGGACCTTGAAAACGCGCTCAAAAAACCTGAATCCGAGAGGTCATGGATTATGGTCATTGACACCAGAAAATGTGTCGGCGACCATGCCTGCGCTGTTTCCTGCATGGCGGAAAATGTATGCCCCCCAAAGACAGCCTACAGAAAGGTTTTTGAGACAGAGTTTAATAGTTTTCCTGAATTGGACAGATTTTTTATGCCTACAAACTGTCAGCACTGCGACAATCCCCCCTGCAAAAAGGCTGCGGATAAGTCGACAAAAGGCGCTATTGAAAAGAGAAAAGACGGTATCGTTGTATTTAACTATGCAAAGCTTGCTAAGAGCCCAAAGGCAAAAGAAGCTGCAAAAAAGGCATGTCCTTATTATGCGATAGTAGATGATAAGGCCGGTTTTTACACAGACGGAACGCCTGTTCTTGAGCCTTATGAGACGAGGGATTTTTATGAATACGACAAAAAATTAAATCGCAAGAGAGGCGATACAAAGGGTTCAATTAGGAAGTGTACATTCTGTCTCCATCGTCTTGAAAGCGGTATGCTGCCTGCCTGTGTCGGAACTTGCATAGGAAGAGCGATGTATTTCGGCGATAAGAATGACCCTGAGAGCCTTGTGTCTGAGCTTCTTAAGAAAGAGAAGACATGGAATTTAAAGGCAGGACTTGGAACACAGCCGAGGGTTTATTACATCGGGTATGAAGATAGAACAAAAATCTCAGTCGCAACGCCTGCATCATGCATAGCATGCCATCAATAAGGAGGTGCAATAATGGCAGAAAAGGATAAAGATTTTACCTGTAAGTTGAGCGAATATATTGAAAAGCTTCCAGAGACGGATATCACAAGAAGAACCCTTCTTAAGTCAGGCGCCCTTCTTGGAGGCTCGGCAATATTGATGAGCCAGATAGAAGGGGCATTTAAGCTCTTGAGGACTGCAGAGGCGTCGGGAGGTATGACAGCCGGAGACTATCCGCTTGCAAAGGCAGAGAGCGTTATTTATTCTGTCTGTCTGCAGTGCCATACCGCATGTCCGATCAAGGTGAAGATATTAAACGGAGTTGCGGTAAAGATTGACGGGAATCCGTATAGCGAGAACATGACACCGAACCTCGACTATTCCACGCCGCTCACGAAGGCCGCAAAGATCGATGCTAAGGTATGCCCGAAAGGACAGGCGGGCATTCAGAGCCTCTATGACCCCTACCGGATTGTCAAGGCGCTGAAGAGAAACGGGCCACGCGGTTCGAATAAATGGAAGACCATATCTTTTGACAAAGCGATTGACGAGATCGTTAACGGCGGAAAACTCTTTGCGTCTATCGGCGAGAACAGACATGTCCCCGGGCTGAAAGAAATATATGTCATGCGGGACCCAAAACTTTCGGCGGACATGGCGAAGGACGCAAAGGCAGTTGCCGACGGCAAGATGAAGGTCGCTGGATACAAGTCTAAATACACCTCCCATCTTGATTTACTGATAGATCCGGATCATCCGGATCTGGGACCAAAGAACAATCAACTGCTATCCATGTGGGGCCGTATAGAGCATGGCAGGATTGAACTTGGCAAGAGGTTCATGTACGGCGGCTTCGGATCACAAAACCTCATCGAACACACCACCATCTGCGAACAGTCTCACCATATCGCTTATAAGGAAGCGACGAATCAGTATGAAGACGGCAAATGGTCAGGCGGAATAACCCATATGAAGCCCGATTCCTACAATGCCGAGTTTATTATCTATTTCGGCACAGGCTTTGTTGAGGCGAATTTCGGGCCGCCAGCCATGTGTGAAAAGGTCACAGACGGACTCGCCTCCGGCAGACTGAAGGTTGCCGTTGTTGACCCAAGAATGAGCAAGTCCGCCTCAAGGGCATGGAAATGGCTCCCGATAAAGCCTTCAACGGACGCTGCTCTGGCCCTTGCCATGGTCCGCTGGATGGTGGAAAACAAGAGATATGATGCGAAGTATCTTGCCAATGCAAACAAGGCTGCTGCAAAGTCCGGCGGCGAGACAACATGGTCCAATTCAACGCATCTTGTAAAGATTGAAAAGGACGGCCCCGGAGCCCTCCTCAGGGAATCGGACACCGGCCTGGGAGACAAGGATTCTTTTATTGTGATAAAAAATGGGACTCCTACTGTTGTTAAGGCGGACGATGACAAGAGTGCCGTGACCGGAGACCTTGACTACAGCGGCGAGATCAAAGGCATCAAGGTGAAGACTGCGTTTACCATTCTCAAAGAAGAGGCCTTCTCAAAGAGTTTGGCTGAGTGGTCAGAGATCACCGGCATCCCTGTCAAAGACATTGAAGAGGTGACACGGGAGTTTACCTCGCACGGTAAGAAAGCAGGGGTTGAGTTTTACCGGGGCCCTGTCCAGCACACAAACGGATATTATAACGCTCAGGCGATCATCGCCCTGAATATCCTCATCGGAAATACCGACCACAAGGGCGGTATGTCTGTTGGCGGAGGCCACTGGCATGAGTATGCAAGCGGAAAAAATAAAGGGCAGTTTAATCACGAAAAGACACAACCCAATAAACTTACTGCCTTTGGGCATAAGATAACGAGGGAAGGCTCTCATTACGAAAAATCGACCCTCTTTAACGGTTATCCCGCAAAGAGGCCGTGGCTGCCCTTCACCAGCAATGTGTATCAGGAGGCGCTGCCTTCAGCAGCAGACGCCTATCCTTACACGATCAAGGCGCTCTGGCTCCATATGGGCTCACCGGGATTAGCCGCGCCTGCCGGGCATACCGCGCTTCAGATATTGGCTGATGTGAACAAGGTGCCATTGTTCTTTGCGACAGACATAGTTCTCGGCGAAAGCAGCATGTATGCGGACTATGTCTTTCCGGATACCGCAATATGGGAAAGATTCGGAAACCCCCATTCCTCTCCGGATGTTCCACTTGCTGCTTCCAAATTCAGACAGCCGACCATTACACCGCTTACAGAGGTCGTTACGGTATACGGAGAAAAGATGCACTGCTCTTATGAAGCGGTTGTCCTCGCCATTGCCGAGAAGTTAGGCCTTGCTGGCTTTGGCAAGGATGCCTTCGGCCCCAGGTGGGATTTCACAAGACAGGAGGATTGGTACCTCAAGAATGCCGCCAATTTTGCTGTCGGAGACAAAGAGGGTGACTCCGTGCCTGAGGCGTCCTTTGACGAGATCAAGACCTTTACCGAGGCAAGAAAGCACCTGAAGCCGACGGTATTTTCCATGGAACGTTTGGAAAAGGCGGTCGGACCCGATAAGTGGAAAAGGACGATTACTGTCCTTAACAGGGGCGGCAGATGGGCAAACTGGAAGAATGAGGTTACTGACGGAAAGGGTATGCTGCTGAAGACATACGGAAAACAGCTTAATCTCTACGCTGAGAATGTCGCAAAGGCAAAACACTCCCTCACAGGCAAGAGGTTTTCCGGCATTGCAATCTATGAGCCTCCGAAGGATGCAGCAGGCAATGTCGCCCTTGACATGGATATGCCGCTTCAACTCATCACGTACAAGGACATCCTCGGCGGACAGTCAAGGACCCTTCCGAACAATTACTGGATGAGCGCAATCCTGCCTGAAAATTACCTCCTTATAAATGCAGGCACAGCGGCAAAACTCGGGTTTAAGGACGGAGACAAGGCAAGGCTTATCTCATTAACGAACACAGACGGCAAATGGCGCCTGCCCAACCATGGGACAAAGGACATGGTAGGCAAAGTTAAGGCCGTTGAAGGCATGAGGCCCGATGTCGTTGCTGTTTCGTGGTCATTCGGACACTGGGGATACGGGGCGTCTGATTCCTTTATTGACGGCAAGACCATCAAGGGCGACAAGAGACGCACAACAGGTCTCTGTCCGAACGCTGCAATGAGGGTTGACCCTGTGTTAAAGAATGTCTGCATGACCGACCCCATCGGCGGCAGCTCATCGTTCTATGATACAAGGGTAAAATTAGTTAAGGCGTAAGTTTTTTGAGAGGAAGGGAAAATAGCCATGCGTTCTTTTGATGACCTACTGGCCGATGCTGTTGCGATGCACCGGGGTTGTGTCTGCCCAGGCCAGGTCCTGGGCGTACGGATGGCCATGCTGGGCTGCCAGCTTCTTGGCATAGACGAGCCAACCCAGGGCAAGCGCTTGATTGTCTATGTTGAGACTGACCGCTGCATGGCCGATGCCATCGCCGCCGTCACCGGCTGTAGACTGGGTAAGCGCACCTTAAAGCATGTCGATTACGGAAAGTGCGCTTGTACATTCGTCGATACGTTGAAGGAGCGGGCCATTCGTATCTTGGCCCGTGACGATGCGCGCGATCATGTGCGGCGCTATGTGCCTACAGAGTTGAGCAAGAGCGATGCCCAACGGGAGGCGTACAAAGTCATGCCAGATGAGGAGTTATTTGTGGTGCAAGAAGTTTTGGTCGACATCCCAGACCATGACCGGCCCGGGAGACCGGTCAGCCGTGTGATGTGTTCGGTTTGTGGTGAAGGGATCAATGACCGACGAGAAGTGGAACTGAACGGACTGATTCTGTGCAGGGCATGTGCCAATGGTCGGTATTACCAAGAACTTAAAGGTGAAGATCCCTGGGCCACTGAAGAAAGTATGCATCAAAGATTGACCTGAGCAGGCAACTGTGGAAAAGCTTCCTATCTAACAATCCCTGAAAAGGCCTTGATATCCCTCCGCACTGGGGTAACCCCTAACTCCGTCTTTCTCAGCTAAAAACAATCAAATTCCCCTCTTGACAAATTATTCCTTATGGATTATATGATTAATGAATCATATATGCATGGAGGAGTTTATGGAGGAAAGAGTTCTTGAGTTGAAGGCTGAAATTTTAAAGGCCCTGGCCCAACCTACCCGAATGAAGATACTGGAGTGTTTGCGGGATGGAGAAAAATGTATTTGTGAGATTGTGCCTGCGATCCATGGGGAACAATCCAACATCTCCCGCCATATCTCTCTGATGCAGAAGACCCACTTGGTCAGCACTCGAAAGGAAGGGGTGCGGGTGATGGTGAAGGTGAGTGACCCTAATGTTTTTGAAATTCTGGACAGCATAGGTCTCTTGCTGAAGAAACAGATCATGGAGACCGGAAAACTTGCTCAACAGCTCAAATAAAGGAAAAAGAAAGGAGAAGAAAGGTGGATTTTCTACTGATCATGTTAAGAGGTGGTTTAGACGCTTTGGAAGACTACATCTTGGCTCATACATTAACCTGCTTGGTCCCTGCTTTTTTTATCGCAGGGGCTATGTCGGCGCTTTTCCCGAAGGACAAGATCCTGAAATATCTTGGTGAAAAAACGAAGGCTTATATTTCCTATCCCGTCGCGGTTGTCACAGGTCTATTCATGGCTGTTTGCTCCTGTACTGTACTTCCTCTTTTTGCCGGCATCAGACAGAGAGGGGCAGGGTTGGGACCCGCAGTCGCCTTTCTCTATACAGCTCCTGCAACCAACATATTAGCTATTATCTATACTGGTAGCTTAATCGGATTAGATTTAGCATTGGCCAGAATTATTCTCTCTGTCAGTTTTGCAAGTCTCATCGGTATGATCCTCTCCGTTTCATTCAAAAGTGAAGAGAAAAAGTTTATCTCCAGTGAACCAGCTCCGTCTATTTCTCAAACATTCACGGATGGAAGTGAAAAGGTAAAATCATACCGTTTCTGGGTCTTCTTCCTTATTCTCGTCGCCATCCTTCTCTTCGGGGCTTCAACTTTGATCGGATCGACAACGAAGATCATCGGCTTATCGATTCTAATTGCGGCTCTGCTGGCTATTATCATATTCTGGATGCCCAAAGAGGATACTAAGTCATGGCTACTGGAGACCTGGTCATTTAGTCGAAAGATTATCCCTCTATTAATTATTGGTGTCTTTGCAGCAGGGATTTTGAAAACAGTGATTCCAGAGAAGTTTATAACTACTTACGTTGGCGGAAACAGGGTAAGTTCAAATCTGATGGCTGTCCTCTTCGGAGTCTTTATGTACTTCCCAACCCTGGTAGAAGTTCCAATGGCCAGGACCTTCCTCGATTTAGGAATGGGAAGAGGTCCTCTATTGGCTTATCTTCTGGCAGATCCAGTCATCTCCCTTCCCAGTATATTGGTCATCAGCAAGTTGATCGGCCTCAAAAGGATCCTGGTGTATGCGGGACTGATTACATTCTTCTGCACCCTTGCTGGTTTGATCTATGGATTTGCCCTTACTATAATATGATGAAACATTAATCAAAAATCACAAGGAGGTAAGAATTATGAAAAAGATCGAGATTCTTGGGATGGGTTGACCGAAGTGCAATCAGCTCGAGGCGCGAGCTAAAGAGGCAGTAAGCGAATTAGGCATCGAAGCAGAAGTGGTCAAAGTAAAGGACATTAAAACGATCACAAACTACGGTGTCCTCATGACGCCGGCTTTAGTTGTGGATGGTGTGGTAAAGGTTGCAGGAAAGCTCCCGAAAGTGGAAGAGATTAAGGGTTGGATTGTTGAAAAGAAGTGAGGTGGATATTCATGGAAGAAAAGGACTACCGTCTCGTTCTCATAGGCAACACACAGGTGGGTTTAATGGGACTGAAGGGAATCTTTGAGGAGTTGAAAACTCAAAGGGGAAAACCTGAATCCGATTTAAAAAAGATGCTGGTCGAAAAGGCAGGGAAGCATAATTATATACCCAGCTCCGTTAAGGAGGAATATGCTAAAGCCCTTTTCCGAGAATTCAAAAAGTCTTTGGGCGAAAAGGTGGAGGAGGAAAGGAGCGGATTTCTTGAAGTGGCGATTCTGGGACCAGGCTGCTATTCCTGCAACAAACTGGAAAAGGATGTCATGGCCGTGCTATCCGAGTCAGGTATCCAAGCAAGCTTGAACCACGTCACAGACCCGAAATTGATGGCTCAATACGGCATCGTTATCACACCCACACTCGTCATCAACGGGAAGGTGAAATCGAAAGGCACCCTGCCTTCAAAATCAATGATCAAGAAATGGCTCGAGGAGGAAAAAGGATGACGATCAAGAAGGTTGTGCTTAATCTGGCCCCTGAAGAAACACTCAGACTGACAAGAATTCTACTGGATGAAGACAAAGAGGAAGCTTTCCTTTTTCTTAAAGAGTGCCTTAAACCTCAATTGGAGCAAGCAACCAGAGATCATTGAGTGCCGGT
>Ga0210016_1001032_pt1 | contig 25688 bp, 28 predicted proteins | sample CryGeyCG2014_300_FD_185454 | JGI IMG/M metagenome (GOLD analysis project Ga0210016, IMG submission 185454) | Groundwater microbial communities from aquifer - Crystal Geyser CG02_land_8/20/14_3.00 (SPAdes) (version 2) | ecosystem: Environmental > Aquatic > Deep subsurface > Groundwater | place...
GTTTATGTAGGAGAAAAGTAGAGCAACCGCAACAGACCTGACATTTTCGTTTTCTAGTTGTTTCGCCAAACTTTCTAGTTGATTCTTGTTGAGCGGTGTCAGAATTTCACCTTTTGGTCCTGTGCGTTCTTCAACTTCAAAGCGGAGTCTTCGTGGAATCAATGTTCGTGGTTTTTGTATGAAGAGGTTGTAGAGTTCGTGGCGGCGTTGTCTACCAATTTCAATTACGTCACGGAAACCCTTCGTTGCTATGAGAGCTGTTTTCGGTAATTCTAAGTTTAGTTGACCTAGCAAGGCGTTCGTAGCGATGGTTGTGGCGTGAATAATAACTGAAACGTCTGTGTTGTTTGTTTTCCTCAGAAATTCTTGGAAAGCTTTGATGACGGCTTTTGCTGGTTCCCTTGGAGTCGAAGGCATCTTTATGTTTGATATTTGTCCGCTTTTCTCATTTAGCGCAACCAAGTCCGTGAATGTTCCGCCAATGTCTATGGCTACTCGATACTTCGTCAATTGCTAACACGCTACGCAACCGTTTTCACGTTTTTACGTATTTACGCATGTCTTTTAAGGCTGCTGATGGAACTGGCAAATCTTTCATTGTGAGTAAGCCTGCTGGAGCATTGATGACTTTTGGGATTGAATTAGCAATCATTGCCACCGTACCTTTGTCGCCGTGAACACACGGCTGAATCCTTTGCTTAACATTTGGAACGCCCTCAATCATTACAGCGTCATATTCTTCTTCTGCGCCAATATACGCTTGAAAATCTAAAACAATAACTTCTTTATTCTTCATTATCCCTTTTGCTTTCTGTCTCAAACCCGCAACTTCTCCAGCTCTAACTTTTATACTTGCACTTTCAACAGGTTTTTTGGCAATTACTGACCCGATATCTTCAGCTATTATTTTGTCGAGATTCCATTTTAAAGCATCAGCAATCATCGCAACAGACTGTTTGAGTCCCACATGCCCAGTAATTTGTCTGCTTTCAATTCTCCTTTTGAATTCTTCAACCGTCAAACCAGCACCTATTTTCTTCTGGAATGGTAAACGTCTTGTGGCGGCGTTCATAACTCTTACAGCTTTAATTTTTTCGATTTTTTGGCAAACTGCAGTAAGTGTGATTACAAGAGTGTCCATTAAGAAGCCTGGGTTTATGCCTGTTCCTAAAACTGTTACATTGTGTTTTTTGGCGAGGGCATTAAGCTCCATTGCAAGTTCGGGCTCAGTAAAATAGGGATATGTTAGCTCCTCGCATGTGGATACAACGTTAACGTCATGCTTTACGATTGAGGCTATCTGCGGATATGTATCTTTAAAGAAGGATGAAGTTGCATGAACTGCAATGTCCGCTTTAACCTTTGAAAGTGCAGAGTCAACATTGTCTGAAACTTTTACTCCAAGTTTTCTGTTCAAGCCTAAGACTTCACTCAAGTCTTTGCCAAATTTATCTTTGGCTATGTCAACTGCACCTACAACTTCTACGCCTTCCTTTTCTAGTAAGAACTTTGCGATTAAGCTGCCTACGGCTCCAACACCATAAAAAACTACGCGTGTCTTATTCGTCTTCATAGGTTTTAACACCTTGACGATGATTTGTTTGATTTTCCGTTTTAGGTTCTCATAAAGGATCGTGTCTAAATTAAAAGATAATAGCTTTTGATGTTAAAGTATTTCCAAGGTGTGGAGAAGCACTTTTTCCCCTCTGTAATCTGGCAGTACGATTGGTGCTTTCCGGTCAGTTTCTATTCCTACTTTTCTAAGCATTTTTTCGTATTTTGTCACATGGTCCAATGTTAGTTTACCTATTTTGGCTTTTTTAGCGCGTTGTGCTGCGTATATTCCCGCTCTTCTTCCGAATACTTGAAGTTCCATCCATGAGTTTCCGGCTAGTCTGTTTCTTCCGTGGAGGCCGCCTGTTACTTCTCCTGCTGCGAACAATCCCGGAACTGTGGTTTCGGTTTTCAAGTTTATGATTATGCCTCCGTTCTGGTAGTGTAGTGTAGGAAAAACGAGGATGGGATCAATCTTCATGTCTGTTTCTTGACGGTTGAACTGTCTGAACATTGCGGGGAAGTTCTTTTCTATGGCGCCTTCGCCGTTTATCGCCTCTATCATGGGTGTGTCGAGCCAAACACCTCTCATTTCCGTAGGCGTTATAACTCCGTTGTTTCTTTCATAGCATTCTCTGATGATCGCTGCTGCTTCTACGTCTCTGGGTTCCAGGGGGTTAACGAATAGTTCACCGTTTTTGTTTATGGGTTGGGCTCCCATCCCTCTGAGTTTTTCGGTACACAGCAGACCAACTATTGCTTCTGGGTATGCCGCACCTGTCGGGTGGTATTGAACTGAGTCCATGTCTCTTAGTTTAGCGCCTACTCGGTAAGCGAGGACAACCCCGTCAGCAGTTGCCCCGTAGTGGTTTGTTGTTGCAAAGCCTTGTATATGTAGTCTTCCGAAGCCGCCTGTAGTTAAGATTGTTGACTTAGCCCTCACAATATGATATTCACTTGTCTCCATGTTCCAGAGAACTGCTCCGGCAACTTGGCCCTCTTCATCCATAACGAGTTCTATTGCGGGTGAAAACTCTAGAACGGGTATTCCTGTGTTTTGAGCTTCATCCATCAAGTTTCGCATTATTTCTAAGCCCGTGTAATCCTTGCAGAAATGTAATCTTTTCCGACACAGGGCTCCTCCGATCTTCTCAACCATGGAACCATCAGGCTCTCTATCAAACATGACTCCCAGCTCTTCGTGCCACTTTATTATCATAGGAGCCTCCATGACCATGGTTCTAACCATTTCACGGTCATTAACAAATCCCCCAGCTCCCAAGATGTCCAAGTAGTGCGTCATTGGCGTGTCTTCAGGTCTGTCAGCCGCTTGGATGCCGAACTGAGACATCTTTGAGTTAGCGTCTCCAAGCCTCAGCTTAGTTGCAATTAGCATGCTTTCAGAACTTGCTCCACTGTAATAAGCCCAAAGAGCAGCAGCTAACCCAGCTCCGCCACTGCCAATTATCAGGGTGTCTACGTCATAGTCTATGCGAGATAAGTCTACGTTTTCAGGTTTCACTGCTGGATGCGCCTCAAGTATATCTGCAATCTCATGCGCCACCAAATCACCTTTGTTCGGTCCGATTTTCAGAGGCCTTTTTCCTTCTGCCTTGTAGTCAGGATGATATTTCTGTAGCAGTTCTTGTCTTTCTTCAAGGGTTAGAAATCTGTAGGATTCAGCCATCACGTGTTTCAGTCTTTCGTCTCTTGTCTTCTCCACGAGTTCTATGGATTTTCGCATGCTCTCCGTATATCCTCTTATCATTTTTTCCATTATTCTATGATCTCCCTTTTTCTGTATTCTTTTTTCAGTTCTTCTAAACTCATTTTGACGAATCTATCTATCTCCCCGTCGAATTTGCCATCTTCTACTTCCTTTATCCTCTCTTCAACATGCTTCGCCTTTGGCATAGTGTACTTTCCGTACAATCTCCTCGCTAGTAGGGCCATGTTGTACGGTACGATTTCTGCTGGGCATCTCATTGCACATAAGCCGCACATGATGCAGTCAAATGATAGTTTGGCTGTTTGTTCTATGTCTCCTCTGATGGCGGCTTGAACAAAATCCATGACTTCTAGGTCTTGTGGGCATGCCTTTGTGCAGGTGTTGCAGCTAACACATTTCGCGATTTCGGGGTAGTACTCCAGAAGCACGTTCGCTGACGGACTTAATTCTTTTATGTCATAGAGCGATTTCTCGGCGGGTGTGAACGGAAGCTGCACAAGATACATTCCGTCCTCTATAACCTTTTGACATGCGAGGTCCATCCTCAGTTTGTAATCGCCTTTCATTCTGTAAACTGTTGCGCATGCTCCGCAGAAGCCTCCTCGACAACCACAGCCCCTTATGAATCTGTAACCTGCATACTCCATGGCTTCCATGATCGTTAAGCCTGTTGGAACCTTGTACTCTCGCCCCATTATGTATATTCGAACTTTATCCTTTTCCTCTTGTTTTCCTTCAATCATTTTTTCACACCGAGCTCAAATAATCATGAGGAGATAGCACTTTTCTCAGCCTTCTAATAAAGATTTTTAGCTTTAAGCAACGGTTTCGGATCAACATGATGTAAATCAAGGTCAACACCATAAAATTGTTTATCCAACCCAAAGGCTATTGCCATAAGCTGTGTGTAATACATTACTGGTATTTCTTTTAAGTCTCTGTGGAGTTTTCTCGCTTCTTTTTGTCTGAAATCCAGATTGAAAGTGCAGAGTGGACAACAGGTAATGATGACTTCTGCACCGTTTCTTATTGGATAGACTAGGTTGTCGTAAGTTAACTTTGCCACTATGTCTTTTCTGTCAACTGTGTGATAACTACCGCAACACTGCGTTCTATTCGGGTTGTCAATAACCTCAGCACCTAAGGCTTCCAATATATCTTCTAAAACTGTGGGGTTTTCCGGGTCATCTATGCCTATTTCTCTCGGTCTCAAAACGAGGCAACCATAATAAGGTGCCACTTTCAAACCTTTAAGCGGCTTTTTCACTTCTTTAGCTATTCTGTCATATCCTACCATGTCTCTTAACACTTCAAGAAAGTCTAAAGCTTCTACTCCGCCTTTGTAGCCTTCTCTAACTCCGCCGGCGAATTCTTTTTCTCTTTCAAGAAAAGTGTTTGTTTTTTCCATTTTTTCCGCATCTTTCAAGAATAGGTTAGCTTCTTTAAGCGTGTGATAACACATGGAACAGAATGTAACGATACGGTTTTCGTTTTGTACAACTCCATTTTCGTTCATTTCTTGCACATGTATGAGATTTCTTATTGGAGCCAAGTGCCGCATTAAATCATCAGTTACTAGAGACGGAAAAACCCCGCAGCAGTTCCATTTCGGCAGTTCAACCAGTTCTATTCCCAATTTTTTGGCAACTGCTATGCCTGAAATCGCGTAGTTTCTGGCTGTTGTTTGGACAGCACAGCCCGGATAGTAGGGTATCTTAACCATTTATATGCCTTCTAGGCTGTTGTTTTACGGAAGTTACTAACCAAGGCAATTGGCGGAAGTATCTTTAATTCTTCCTTTGGGATTTCGCTAACAGAGATTTTGTCCTGATCTCTTCGCAGCCTTATCTGCCTCAAAGCTTCCATGATTTTCGTTATGTTAATTTCTCTTGGGCATCTCGCTTGGCACGCGAAGCATGTGCTGCAAATCCAAAATGTGTTTGATTCAAAAATTTTTTCTATATTGCCTACTTGAACAAGTCTGATTACCTGTGTGGGTGATAAATCCATGGCGAATCTTACGGGGCATGAGCCACTGCATAAACCGCACTGGTAGCATGAAAGTACATCTTCGCCGCTTATGCTTTTGACTTTTTCTGCAAGGTCCATCAGATGCCCTTCCTAAGTGTTTAGGAAACTCATTAATCAAACATTTTAAACTTATCGTTCAAAAATCTCAGTTTTCAATAGAAAGATTATATAACACGGATTAACTCAACATCTTCTACCGCCAGCAAAATCTGCGAATTGATGGATGTGAACGTGTTTGGAATCTGCAGTACGCATCGGCGTTTACATTTGCCATTGCGGAGGTAACATCAGCGACACGGTGGATGTTGAAAAGGTTAAAGAAGCCACATCCAAGCTTGAAGGAGTAAAAATTGTTGAAACCATGGATTATCTCTGCAGCACTCAGGGACAAGGCAAGATCAAAAGCGGGATAAAAGAGTATGGAATCAACCGTGTTGTTGTTGCTTCCTGTTCTCCGCAATTACATCTGGCAACTTTTAGAAGAGCTGTTTCAGAAGCTGGTTTGAACCTATATCTTGTTGAAATGGCGAACATACGTGAGCATTGCAGCTGGGTTCATGATAATATAGATGAAGCAACAGCAAAAGCCACAGATATTATACGTGGTGCGGTTAACCGAGTGAAGTATCTGGAAGAACTGCATCCCATCAAGACCAAAGTGAAAAGAGAGGTTCTGATCATTGGAGGGGGCATCACTGGCATTCAATCAGCACTTGAAATGGCAGATAAAGGCTATCAAGTGCATTTAGTGGAGCGTGATCCATGCATAGGGGGGCACATGGCTCAACTAAGCGAAACCTTTCCAACCCTTGACTGTTCATACTGCATTTTGGCACCGAGAATGGTGAGCGTGTCGCAACATCCGAAAATTAAAATTTATACAATGGCTGAGCCTGTAGCCTTGAAGGGGTTTCCGGGAGACTACGTTGTCACAGTAAGGGTGAAACCGCGGTATGTGGATGTTGACAAGTGTACAGGATGCGACGATTGCACAGACGTATGTCCAGTCGAAGTTCCAGATGAATTCAACATGGGTTTGATGTGGCGTAAAGCCATCTATATCCCGTTTCCTCAAGGTATTCCCAGAGCTTACGCCTTAGACCTAGACAACTGTTTGGGGTTGGAACCTATTGCTTGTGGTAAATGCATTGAAGTTTGTGAACCTGGAGCCATAAACTATGATATGCAGCCTGAAGAAATCGAACTTAACGTTGGTGCAATAATTGTTGCTACTGGCTACGACCAGATAAGCCCAAATGACTTCGGCGAATACTCTTACGGGATGCATCCAGACATTGTTACTAATCTGCAGTTTGAACGCATAATGCATCTTGGATTTCATAAGTCATCTGACGGAAAACTCCCTAGAAAAGTCGCTTTCATCTTATGCGTTGGAAGCCGTGCCCTTCAAGAAAGGGCAAAAGAATACTGTTGCAAAATAGGATGTATGGTAGCTATTAAACAAGCTATTCTGCTTAAGAAGGCGGTTCCAAACGTGGAGCCATGGATTTTCTATCAAGATGTGCGGGCAGACGGCAAGGGCTACGAAGAATTCTATGCAAGAGCCAGAGAACAAGGCGTAAGATTCGTCCGAGGATTAGCGGCTAAGGTTTTGCCAGCAAACGACGGATTAATTGTTAAAGCTGAGGACACAATTGCTGGAACACCAGTAGAAGAAAGATTCGACATGGTAGTTCTTAGCATGGGCATCACCCCAAGACCAAACACAGAAGAAATATCGAAAACCTTTGGCTTACACACGGGACCCGACGGCTTCTTTATGGAAAGACACTACAAACTCAACCCGGTGGACAGCACTAAAGAAGGGATTTTCATCTGTGGCTGCGCTTTAGGACCGAAAGATATTCGGGAGTCCGTTGAGGAAGGTATGGCTGCAGCATCAAGGGCCGCAACCTTCATAGGACTAGGTGAACTTGCAACTTCACCAGAAGTGCCCGTTATAGACCGCGGGAAATGCGATCTCTGCGGTGAGTGCGTTGCCATTTGCCCAACAGATGCCATAACAATAACAGATTCAACAATAACAATTACGCCGGTTGCTTGCATAATTTGTGGAGCGTGTGTTCCAGCGTGTCCAAGAGAAGCCATAGACCAGAGCAACTTTACGGAAAGGCAGTTGATTGCGCAAATCCGAGGTGTCAGTGTTGGAGAGATGAAGGAACCGAAGATAATTGCATTTATTGAACGTAAGACGGCTTATTCCTCGCTGGATTTGGCTGGAACCAGAAGATTAGGCTATGTGGCGAACATAAGACCGATAACCGTGCCTAGCTGCATGCGGATAGGCATAAAACATTTGGTAAACGCGTTTGCTTATGGAGCTGATGGTGTGGTGTTCGTTGAGGGTGATGATAGCCCCTTCTCTGGGGAAAAACTGTTGAAACATGTTGGTAACCTCAAAAAAGAGTTGCGGGAATACGAAGTTTCACCCCTTCGTTTGCAGTCGATGACGACGACGATACCGCAGTATGATAAGACCGTGAAGCTTTTCGAAACGGTCGGTGCGAGGATTGCACGCTTGGGCAAAATAACACCAGAAGAACGCGGTAAGGTGAAAGAGAAACTGGAAACCTAAAGCATAGGTGGAAAACTTTACGTTTGTAAACCTTTATATCTTTGGTGTTTTCTCTATCCCAAAAAGAACAACCGCAACCAGCCGAGATGGAAAACATGAGAAAAAGTAGACTGGCGGCACCAGTCGTAAAGAGAAAGAAACTTGCAGAAGTTGAATGGAAGATTATTGAAGATTTTTGCAAGGGATGCGGCTTTTGCATAGAATTTTGTCCAGTTAATGCTCTAGAAGAATCAGAAAAGCTAAGCGCAAAGGGAGTACACCCGCCGAAACTAAAAAGTGAAGATGCATGCATCGGTTGCGGTCTTTGCGAGACTATATGTCCAGATTTTGCAATTTACTTAGAGAAAAAGGAAAGTGAAGGTGAGAAAGAGCAATGACCATGCAAAAGGAAGTATTAACTGGAAAACATCTGATGCAGGGAGATGTTGCATGCGCGGAAGGCGCAATAGCTGCTGGGTGCAGATTCTTCGCGGGTTACCCCATCACACCAGCCACAGAAATAGCTGAACGAATGGCTCGAAGGATGATTGAGGTCAGCGGAATGTTTGTTCAAATGGAAGACGAGCTAGCCTCTATGGCTGCAATAATCGGCGCAAGTTGGGCTGGAGCCAAAGCCATGACAGCCACTTCTGGACCAGGATTCAGCCTAATGCAAGAAAACATTGGTTTAGCAGCTATGACTGAAACACCATGTGTTATAGTGAATGTTATGCGCGGTGCTCCGAGTACTGGTCAGCCAACTGAAGGAGCACAACAAGATGTCATGCAGTCGAAATGGGGTTCCCACGGAGACTATGGTATAATTGCTTTAGCTCCAGCCTCTGTTCAAGAAATGTTCGATTTAACAATTGAATGTTTTAACTTAGCGGAAACTTATCGCGCTCCAACTTTTCTCTTAGCAGATGGCTTTACAGGACACTTATGGGAACGCGTTGTGATTCCGCCACCTGAAGAGATTAAAATTGTTGAGCGCAAAAAACCTCTAGTGTCCCCAGACAAGTATATCCCATTCAAGCCCGATAAGGATTTGGTTCCCCCTATGGCATATTTTGGAGAAGGATATCGTGTTCATGTCACTGGCTTAACTCATAACGAACATGGGTATCCAAAAACCGACGATCCCAAGATACAATCTGAGCTTGTGCATCGTCTCAGTGATAAGATAAGTAAAAACTCTGACAAGATAGTTAGAACTTATGAGTTTATGCTTGAAGACGCGGAAGTGGCGGTTGTCGCCTACGGTATTCCTTCAAGATCTTCATTAAACGCTGTGAAAAGGGCCCGCGAAGCTGGAATAAAAGCTGGACTACTAAGGCTCGTAACGGTTTGGCCCTTCCCAGAAAAAAAGGTTGAAGAACTATCCAACAATGTGAAGGCTATAGTTGTTCCAGAAATGAATTGTGGACAAGTTGTGAGAGAAGTTGAAAGAGTAGCCAAAGAAACACCAGTGCATTTCTTATCTAAAATTGGCGGAGAACTTCATAGTCCCTCTGACATCTTTGAAGTTATAAGGAGGGCTGCAAAAACATGACTGTCATACAAGAATTTGCAAAGCACCCACTAGCCAAGTATCTTCGGTTGGAAAGATTTCCGCACATATGGTGTGAAGGCTGTGGAGACGGAATAATCCTTAACTGTTTTGTAAAAGCCCTTGACGATTTAGGTATAAATATGGACAAGCTTGTGGTTGTTTCAGGAATAGGCTGCATAGGACGAGTTGCAGGCTATATAAAATGTGATTCTTTCCACACGACCCACGGGCGCCCCATAGCTTTGGCAACTGGAATAAAACTTGCAAATCCGAAATTAACAATCGCTGTTATCAGCGGCGACGGAGACTTATTCGCAATCGGTGGAAACCACTTCATCCATGCTGCCAGACGAAATGTGGACATGACGGTGATATGCTCAAACAACTTCAACTATGGAATGACTGGTGGCCAGTTTGGACCAACAACTCCCTTAGATTCTTACACAACAACAACGCCCTACGGCAATATTGAACACCCATTTAATCTTGTGCATTTAGCCGCTGCTGCAGGTGCAGTTTACGTGGCTAGATGGACTGCGCTACACGTTAAAAGACTTACAGAATCCATCAAGAAGGCCCTCCAAAAGAAAGGTTTCAAATTTATCGAAGTCATTTCACCATGTCCAGAAATTTACGGGAGACGAAACAAGCTTGGAAAATCTATTGACATAATGAAACAGTATAGACAAATATCGCAGATAAGACATGGCTATGACCCAGCAAAGGCTGAAATCACAAAAGAAAAAATAATAGTTGGCGAATTCATCGACATTGAAAAACCAACGTATGGAGAACTACTTCAGAAACAATTCTTAAAGATTCAAAAAAAGGTGATGGGAGGCTAAAATTACGCGAGTGGAAATACGTATTGGCGGTTTCGGCGGACAAGGAATCATAAGAACCGGCTTGATTTTGGCTACAGCTTCATGCGTCTACGGAGACAAAAACGCCATCCAAACAGCATCGTATGGTCCAGAATCAAGAGGAGGTCGCTGCAGATCAGAAGTAGTAATTTCTGATGAAGACATAGATTTTCCAAAGGTTGAGCATCCCGACATTCTGGTTGCCATGTCTCAGGAAGCATACCTACAATATGTTGACGACTTGAAAGAAAACGGCGTACTTATAGTGGATCCAGACTTGGTTCCAAACCAAAGAGAGAACCTAAAAGTCAGGATGTACGAGGTTCCGGCAACAAAAATTGCTGAAGGACTTGGCAAAAAAATAGTTGCAAATGTTGTAATGATAGGGGCTTTTGCAGCAATAACAAATCTGCTTGGTGTAGAGCATTTGAAAGAATCGATAAGGCGTAATGTTCCAAAAGCGTTTATAGAATTAAACCTTACAGGCTTCGAAAAAGGTTACGAATACGGGAAGAGCCTTGCGAAAAGGTAAAGCTTCTTTAAGCCTTCTGGGTTTGCACCTGCAACTGTACCAACTGCTCTAACGGGTTTAGAAGCTTGGATTTCCTAACTCCCACATGGCGTAGTGGAGCTATTTTTTTAGCTTCATTGTAAATGTCTGACGCTATCTTTCCAAGAACCATTTCTTGGGCAAGCTGGTCCAATCTAAGTGCTGAAGCCTTCTCTCTAATGACTTTCTCCATTATGGCGCGCATGGCGTGCTCCTGTGTTGTCTTAATCCTTGAAAGCGTAAAGGCACAAACAGCCACCAGTAGGTTGTATCCATCTTTCGTAGTGACATCGAATATCCCCTCAACTTTGGTTGTTCTTCTTCTGACTAGGCTTCGCAAATAGTCATGTGAGTATTCATGTCCCTTAAACATTGTGTGGGCAGTTTTGCCGTCAACTTCTATTATTTGGAATCGCATTTTCAAATATTGGTGGGCAAAATCGTTTGTAACCTCATATAATGTGGATTCTATCACTCTGCCGACTAGTTTTTCCGGTTCGGCGGCTGGCACAGCTCCTAACTCAACGTTTCCGAAGTATGATGGAGCCAGCACTGTGTACCATGATTTGCCGCGCCATTTATCCCTTACACGTTTTCTTCGAGACAAGTCTAGCCTCCAAATGTAGCTTGAAAATTCACATCATAGTATTAAAAGCTTTACCGTTTCGGCTCTATCTTTTCCATGTCACACATGTATTTCCTTAAGACTTCCGGGACAATAACGGAACCGTCTTCTTGCTGGTAATTCTCAAGTATTGCAACAATCGTTCTGCCAGTGGCTAAAGCCGTCGAATTTAAAGTATGCACAAACCCTTTTGGGGGTTTGCCCTCTTTTTCTCTATACTTTATGTTCAGTCTTCTGGCTTGGTAATCTGTGCAGTTACTGCATGAGATTATTTCTCGATAAGCGTTTTGAGCAGGCATCCAAGCTTCGATATCGTATTTTTTGGCGGCAACCGTTCCAATGTCGCCTGTGCAGACATTTACAACGCGGTAGGCTAGACCAAGTTTCTGAACAAGTTCTTCAGCGTTTTGTATGAGTTCTTCATGGGTTCTCCAAGAGTTTTCCGGTTTGCAGAAAACAAACTGTTCAATCTTATTAAATTGGTGTGTCCTGAAGATTCCACGTGTGTCTTTACCATGTGCCCCAGCTTCCTTTCTAAAGTTTGCACTTACTCCAACAAGTTTAAGCGGTAGATCTTTTGCTTTTAACACTTCATTCATGTACATTGCCGCCATCGGATGCTCCGAAGTCGCAATCAAGTACAAATCTTCGTTTTCAACCTTATACAGGTCGCTTTCGAAATCACTTAATGACACGACACCTTCATAGGGCTTGCGTCTCATGAGAAAGGGCGGCTCTATAGGCGTGTAGCCTTTCTTGATCATTTCTTCTAGAGCAAAGCTCATTAAAGCCATATCCAGCAAGACGCCTTCTCTTTTTAAGTAGAAGAATCTGGATCCAGCGACTTTTCCAGCTCTTTCAATATCCATTATGTCTAGGTTTAACCCCAAATCTATATGATTTTTAACAGGAAAGCTGAACTTTGGTATTTCACCCCATTTTCTTATTGGAACATTATCATGTTCATCTTTGCCTAGTGGAACTGATTCGTGCAAGAGGTTTGGAGTCTGCATGAGACAGTAATGCACTTTCTCTTCGTACGCATTTACTTGCTTTTCTAAAGTTGTGATTTCTTCGTCAATTTTTTTTGCCTTCGAGATTTTGTCCTTGGCATCTTCTCCCTTCTTTTTTAATGTCGCAATGTCTGTCGTTATCAGTCTTCTTTCATGTCTAAGCTCATTCAATTCCGTTAGGAGTTGTCGCCATCTCTTATCATGCCTAATAAGCTGATCTAGCGTCCTCAGGTTTTCAGGATCTCCCCTCTTCTCTAGATTATTCCTTACGAGTTCAGGACTTGTACGGATAAGTTTAATGTCCAGCATTTTATCACTTATTTTCTGCTTGTTTGTGGGTTAGCTTTCTAAGCTTACAATAAATTGTCTATTTAATCTTACGATTAAGCTCGCTAAAGAGTGGTTTTTCACTTGAGTTTTTGTGCTGTTTGAAGGGTTTTTTCAGCTATTGAGACGCAGAATAGTAGGTCGTCGATTGTGGCGATGAATGTTGACATCTTCCTTCTACATCTTATGTATGTGACAACATTGTTTCTTTTACTCGTTGTTTCAATGGATAAACTGGGTGGTGCTTTGAAGTTGTCTGGCGAAACGGCTTTTGCAACGGCTTCCGCGTCTTTAGCGTCTTTATACTCCAGTGTGATTTCAGCTTCCATTGTTCTCGCCTTTTAGCTGTTTTCCGACAAGTTCATCAACAAGTTTTATGAAGGGGTTGATATTCTTTATGGGAACTTGTGCTCCTGCTGCTATGTTGTGTCCTCCGCCTTTTCCTAGAAATTTTTCAGCAGCAACCTGCATAACTTCTCCAAGGTTAACTCCCCTGTGGGTTACCATATCTACTGTTCTTGCCGAAAACTTCGCTATTTCTTCCTCTTTCACATTGGCGTACATAATCAACGGTTTTTCAGGATTTGGAAGACTTGATGAAAGAATAGACGAGATCGCCCCCACTATTTTATCTTCTAGGAAGTCTTCACCGTGAACAACATATATGTTTTCCAGCTCCTCCATTCTTTCAGTTTTCTCCATAACCCATCCAAGATACTTGCCGAGTGTTCTTCTATACTCTCTCAACACCTTGTTTGCTTCCTCGAGAGCTGAGCCTCTGTCACCCATGCACACGGCTACGCCGAGACTTGGCTTATCCATGCGTCCAGTTCCATTAAGCAAAACAGAGAATTCCCTTGCGTCTCTAAGTGGGGTCCAAGGTTCCTCACGGTTTAAAATGTAAACGTGCCCAATGAGATTTGAAACTTCATAGTGTAAACCTTTTGACAACAAATAATCTGCAAGAGCTGAGCACAACCTTTTCTTCTCCTCTTCAGAAAGATCCCTTAAAGCTCGCCATTTGTCGCCATGCTTCGGTTTGATGTCTAGGCTTACTAGAAAGGCTAGGCTCTTGTCTTCTTCACCGCTTATGCCCGGGATAAACGGATTGGTTGTAGACGCCAAGGTTCTGTGAATCGGACGTGTTTCTCTGCCGAAAAATATCAGGTCTTTTTCAACAGTTAAAAGCCCCGTGCTTTTTGCGTCTTCCACTATTTTTTCGTTTAGCCCACCAAGCATTCGTTGGTCATATTTGTCTTGCATGTCTCCAAGGGCTCCAACCACAGCTATGGGTGCCGAGTCAATGTTAGCCTTATCCATGGCTTTAGCTGCGAAATACGTAACGCCTGAGCCGCTAATGTCCCGTGCCCCATCTATCTCATGTAGATGCGGGTTCACATGCACAATATTGGCTGTTTTTTCTCCACTTACTTGATGGTGATCCAGAATGACGATTTTAAAATCAGAGAGCTTCTCATTTAATAAGTCAATGTAACCGCTTCCCAAATCTGTAAAAACTATCAGTTGCGGCTTTTCTGACAGAATTTCCTCTATAGCCTTGTCGTTAATCCACTGAGTTATCCTGATGCGAAATCTTGCGTCAAGTCTAAACAAAGCTCGTCCAATGATTCCAGCAGCCGCAAGGCCGTCAGCATCCAAATGCGAAAAAACGTGGATAACCCCGTTTTCCTTAACAGTTTCCAATATTGTTTTAGCAGCATGTGAAGCTGAATCTAGGAAATCTGTGATTTGCTTCTCGTCTAAAACCATAGACATCACGATTAGGCTAGAGAGTCTGTTTTATTTAAGAATGACTATACGCTCTAGATTTTTTCAGTGAAGAAAATACTAGACCGCCCTATAATTTTGGACGTTGAAACCTATTATACAGCTTACTAGACTATGATGGCTGTTTTTGCTTGGTACTTCCAATTAGGCGGCAAAATGCCTTTGCGTTTGTAATATCTTGAGAGCTTGTGGATTTTTGCTTCGACAACTTGGAGAGATCTTTTGTTGTGAATGTCTCTTTTGTTTTTTTCTATGTGTGTGGTGAGACTTGCAGCCTTTTTCAGCAAATCTCCGAGGTCTTCGGGTATTGATGGTACAAGCTCTGCCTCCTTAAGTATTTGCGTTATTGCTTTTCCAGTAAACGGCTTAACTAGTGGAATTGCATATTGGTCTCTTAGGATTGTTCCTATACGGCTTGGAGGATGCCCGTCTTTTGCTAGTTTAATGACTAGGGCTTCTACTTCTTCTGGCTGATATTTGCACCAGCTTGGAGGACGTTTGCTGGCTGGTCTTGTTGAATGGGATCTTCCGTTTTTCTTCTTTGGCATTGCTTGTCCCTTTTGAACTCTGTATGAGCGAGTGAAGACGGATATTTAAAATTATTGATTAGAATAATCACCTTGTGGTTTTTGCCACGGAGATTTCTTGTACCATTCGGCAAATGTTCTCATGGCTTTAGCCCTATGGGAATGCTTGTTTTTCTCCATGCTGGTCATTTCAGCAAATGTTTTTTGGCTGTTTGCTGGTTTGAATATGGGGTCAAAACCAAACGCTGATTCACGGGTTCCTCTTCTTTCCTCTTTTATTATTTCCCCGAGGGCTTCTCCTTTGAAGCATATTGGCGACTTTAACTCTGCTGAATAGTATGCTATTACTGAATGGAATCTAGCCTTTCTGTTTTCAGTGTTTTCCATAAGTTTCAGTAGTCCCTTGTTGCCTATGGTTTTATAAGCGTAAGCAGAGTATGGTCCCGGGAATCCGTTTAACGCGTCTATGAATAATCCTGCGTCTTCCACTATTAAGGGTAGATTGCATCGCTTAAATGCGTCCACAACACTTGTTTTTGCGATTTCTTCTAGGTTGTCGCTTTGGATCTCTAAGGCTTTGGCTCTAAGCATGCCTACTGCTATCTTGTACTCAGCCAAGACTTTGCGGGCTTCGTCAAATTTGTGGATGTTGTCTGTTGCGAAAAATATGGCTTTTGCTTTTAGTTGTAAATTCATTTTGCCTCACGACTTTCTGTCAGCGCCTTCAGCTGATACGGTGAAGTACTTTTTCCAGTTTATCTGTGTTATTTCTAGGATGTTGCCGTCTGGGTCTGTGAAGGTTGCTTGTTTTCCGCCCCAAGGTTCTTCGTGCAGTTCTTTGATGAACTTTACCCCTTTATTCTTCAGTTCCCTGTAAACTTTTTCCACGTCATCTACAAGAAACTCCACGGAAGGCGACGCTGTACTTACTTTTTGTCCTTCTTTAAGTTTTGGCGTTAATCCGATTTCCACTCCACCACATTCAAAGCCAACGTAACTTGAGTATTCATACTTCTTTTCTAGGCCCAATGTTTCTTCATAGAATTTTGCCGCTTTTTCTAGATTTGAAACATGAAAAGTTATGCTCCAAACAGTTTTTATCATTTATCAGTCACCTTTTCTTTCAGCAATATAACGTCCTCTCTTCTCTATCTGCTTAATTTTATCTAAAACGTTTTTCGCAGTTTCAGAGCCCAACACCTTGGAATAGCCCTCAACCACAGAGTTAAAGCATTCTTTAGCAAATCGGAAATGTGTACTTTGTAGAGCTCTCTTCATGAGGTGCAGATCCACTCCTCTGGCTTCAAGTTCCTTTGATTTTTCGCCGAGTCCAAAATCGACGAAGAAAATTTTTCCTTCAGAATTAAGAATCATGTTTGATGTTGTCAAATCGCCGTGAATTATTCCGTTTTCATGAAGTCTACCTATTAATTCTCCGATTTTAAAGCATAAATGCTGTCTTTCACTTTTAGAGATTTCGCTCAACAACTGTTTTACTTGTTTCCCTTCTATGAACTCCATTATGATTGTGGCGTTTTTAACGTCAACCAAAAATATTGTGGGTGTGGGTACTCCAGTTTTCTTGGCTTTATGAATTAATTGCGGTTCATGAGTTGTTCTATAGGTTTTAATCTGTTCATCTAGTTCTGACAACCGATATTTCTTTGGCAAACGCTTTTTCATCATCACCTTTCTACCATGCCAATCTGCAAGATACAAACTAGCTTCTGCACCCTTCTTAACTAAAAGCGGCTTTTTCATTTCACCCAAGGGACTTCGACCTCATCAAGCCGCCACCTCAACTTTACAAAGCTTTTCTCAATCGGTGTAACAACACAGTGCTTGTAGGCTAATGCGCCTGTCCACGCAATCATGGCTCCGTTATCAACTGCAAATTCCTTTGGCATAACAGAAAACTCAGCGTCGTGCTCTTCTGATATAGCCTTAATCATTGACTGCAGTCTTTTGTTGGCTGCCACTCCACCAGTCAACAACACTTCCTTTTTCTCCGTGTGTGCCAAAGCCCGTTCAGTAACCTCAGTAACCATGGAGAACACTGTTTCTTGAAGACTGTAGCATAAGTCCTCAAGCTTGTACTCTCCCTTTTCGAGTAAGTTAATAATGGCAGTTAATAAGCCGCTGAAAGACATGTCCATACCCTTAACCGTGTAAGGCAGATGAATCAGCTTCTTTCCATTGGCAGCAAGTTTCTCAACAACAGCCCCAAAAGGCTCACCAACCCTTTGACGCAGTCCAGCCTCTCTCGCAAAAACATCTAAACAGTTTCCAAGGGCAACATCTAAAGTCTCGCCGAAAACCCTGTAACGACCAGAATCAAACGCTGAAACTATAGTGTTCCCCCCAGAAACATAGAGCGTAACCGGGTCCTCAGCCCCTGTTTCAAGTTTTCCTATTTCTATGTGCGCAACACAGTGGTTAACCCCCACGAGGGGGATGTCCAGATAAGAAGCTAGGGCTCTCGCCACAGTTGCGCCTGTGCGGAGGCATGGACCGAGACCTGGACCTTGAGAGAATGCTATGATAGACAAATTCCTTGGTTTTATCCCTGCTTTTTGAAAGGCTTCTTCTAGGACTTTATTTGCCACTTTTGCGTGGTGTCTCGCTGCCTCTCGTGGATGTATTCCTCCTTCTGGCGGAATGTAGGCGCTTATAGTGTTTGCCAATATTTTTCCGTTAAATGTTGATATTCCGACGCTAAAGTCATCCGCTGTTGATTCGATTCCTAGACAGTAGGATTCGCTGGTCTTTTTTCCCTTCATTTTTGCTGCCCTTCAACATACACATTTTTATTCGTAAGCACACATATATTAACATGCAAAGCTTGGAACTGATGGAAATGCCGAAACGCACTGAATTTGAACAAAAAGCCTTGCAATTCATAATAAACAACGGTTGTCAAGGTGTGTTGCAGTCGGAGCTATGGCGAAAACTGGGGGGAAGCAGTAGAGAAGGCTCAAGAATAGCTCTAAAGCTGGAGAGCAAGGGACTGATTCGCAGAGAAAAGGTACTCTGCAACGGAAGATGGACCTATAGGCTTTATCCCGAAAGGCTCCCAGCATCAATAGATTCTATATCCGACTGCCCATGTTTAATGTGCCCGGAAAGCTCAAGATGCGGCTCGGCAAGCAATATTTCACCGCAAAACTGCGAAAAACTGACAGAATGGCTTCTATTTCTAACCGAAAACGAGTCCAGCGAATTAGGTGACAGCTAGTTTTGCCCAAAGCATGGGTACGAGAGCGGAAAAGAGATCATTACTACAAAAAGGCGAAAGAAGAGAAATACCGTTCTAGGGCAGCCTACAAACTGTTTCAAGCCGTGAAAAAGCATCGTTTTATAGAAAACGGTAACGTCGTCGTTGATTTGGGTGCGGCACCAGGCGGTTGGGTTCAAGCAGCAAGAAAAATTGTGGGAACTAAAGGTTTTGTTTTAGGCGTTGACCTAAAATCTATTGAACCTTTCTCGCAGCTTAATGTTCGAACGATAATAGGTGACATAACAGAAGAAGAGACACTTGAGCAAATATTGGAGTTCCTTCCAAGAAAGGCTGACGCTGTAATTTCGGATGCCTCGCCAAACATATCTGGAATATGGGAGGTGGACCATGCCCGCCAAATAGACCTAGCCCAACAAGCACTAAAAATAGCGTTAAAAGCACTCAAGGCTTCAGGAAATTTTTTCGTAAAAGTTTTCGAAGGAGACATGCTTAACGATTTTATTAAAGAATTGAAGCGACATTTTGAGATTGTCAGAATAGTGAAACCGAAGGCAAGCCGACCTAAAAGCTCAGAATTATTCATTTTAGGAGTGCATTTAATACAAACAGCGTGCTGAAGCAGCAAAGATAAATTATGTTGTTCCCTAATAGACAAGATAAGGTGAACTGTTTGAAAGTTATCGCAGCAGATTCATCCGCCGCCATACTAGACCAAAAATTTGAGCCCCAGTCGATTGTTGCAGCTGCAGCGGTATTGGTCAACTCGCCTTACAGAGAGTTCAGCGCTTGTTTAGCTGAACCCATTTTTGCAGATGCAACAAAAGGGTATGAAGTCATAGTGCATGAAGCAGAGCTTTGTAGAGAACTTCTTGGAAAAGTAAAGGCGGATGTTGTTCATCTCGACATGTCTTTGGGTGCTCGTCCGCTTGAGCAGCTGTCTCCAATTCAGTTCTCTAACATAAGAGTTTCAAGCAAAGGAAGACGTCACCTTCTAAAAATTTTGCCTAGGCTTAGGAAGATTGCTGGTGAAGTTAGACAAAGATATGGAGTTGAAGTTTTAGCCATTGGCAAAGAAAGCGTTCCGGTGAGGATTGCAGAATTAACAGCGGGAGCGCATGCGATACTATATACGTGTGATAAGGCCCTGAAAGAGAACCAGACAGTTCTGCTTGGTTTGCCCTTAAAATGTCAACCTAGATCAACTGAAAAAAGAATATATCTTCACTCGCTTATAGCGGCGGAGCACGACATTAGGGGTTATGCAGAAGACAAAAAAGAAATCTTAAAAAAAGTTAATATCACGGAGATGCTAAATCCAGTTGCAAGAGGCTTTCGAGCCTTAAAAATAACTCCAAGATCACGGAACTAAAAAGAGGTCCTATGGTTGGCATACAACTTTTGGAGAAACGCTCCTACAAAAATCAAAAGAATCCTAACAATTGCAGCATTTTTCCTCTTATCCATAATCGTAACAGTTGCGGGTGTTTTAACCCCGCTTAGCCATGAAGAAGCAAGTGAGATAGAAAAAGAACTTGAAGAAATTCAGGAAAACGTAAATGCACAGCTGATTTTTGGAAACAACTTCATGATATGCTTAGTAATGTTTGTGCCTATTGCAGGACCCATTTTTGGATCATACGTGCTGCATAATACAGGCATTGTAATTGCGGCAGCGAGCGTAGCTGAAGGTTTGCCCTCCCTCCTAGTTTTCGCTTTTCTTTTTGCATTTCCATTTACATGGCTGGAGTTTCTGGCGTATTCAATCGCTTTTGCTCAAAGCGTCTGGTTAACTTGGCGTATAATACAACATAAGGGCAAAAAGGAACTTGTAAACACATGCGTATTGATCTCGATCTGCGCAGTAATGCTACTAATAGCTGCAATCGTAGAGATGGCTATAATTTCATATTTCGGTGGTTTTGAGTGATTTTTCGTCTAACCTTTCCAGTTGATTTTTGTGATTTCTAGGCTTACATCTAGCGCTTTCGTGCTGTGTGTTATTTCGCCTAGGCTTACTATGTCAACTCCCTTTGATGCATAGGCAAGAATGTTCTCTGCAGTGATTCCACCGCTTGCCTCAAGCAAAACCCTTCCAAAAAACCGTTCTTTTTTCAGTAGTTTAACAGCCTTTTCTGTTTGTTCCGGGGAAAAATTGTCCAGCATGATTATGTCTGCTCTAGCTCTTGCCGCAACTAAAACGTCTTTAACTTTTGTTACTTCAACCTCGATTTTTTTGCTGAATGAAGCATCTTTCCTTACTTTTTCTATCGCTTTTCCAATGCTCCCAGCAACTGCGATGTGGTTGTCCTTTATCAAAATCATGTCATCTAAATGAAGTCTATGCGTGTCGCCGCCGCCTACTAAAACAGCTTTTTTGTCAAAATAGAGGAGACCGGGCGCTACTTTTCGTGTGCATGCAACTCTAGTTTTAAGTTTGGCTTTCTGAATTTTCCCTATTAGCTTTCTTGTGGTTGTTGCTATGCCGCTCATGCGGGAGATGATATTTAGAAGTGTACGTTCAACCGAAAGCATTGTTCGAGTGTCTCCAGAGATTTTCATCAAAACGCTTTTCGCTTTGACTTTTTCTCCGTCTGGAACCAAAATTTTGGCTTTGAGTCCTAGGCTTTCCACTAATATTTCGGCTTCTTCCATTCCAGCTGTGACTCCTGTCTCCTTTGATACTATCTCTGCTTCTGCAGTGCTATCTGCGGGAACAATTAATGCTGTGGTTATGTCGCCTTGTCCAATGTCTTCGGCTAAAATGTTTCGGAGTTTTTCTTCCAGAATCTTTCGTGGTAAGAACATACTTTCACCTTATGGTTGTCTAACTTAAAATGTTCGCTTTTATTTTAATATTTGAAGGCTTTTCTGCTGTTTCAATTATTGCTCTTACGGCGTTTTCTAAGCCGTTGTATTGCCTAACTTCTTTTTGAACTTGTTTGAGCCTTTCGGGAATTTCGCTTTCCAAGATTTGCTGGACACTTTCTAACAATTTTTCCTTGTTTAATTCTTCCTGTTCAATTATCTTTGCAACACCTAATTCTTTAGCTTGTTTTGCGTTGTTGAGTTGTTCCGTATGGCTAGGTGTTGGCACTAGAATCATGGGTTTTCCGTAGCACATGCACTGCATTAGGGTTCCATGTCCAGCACGACTTATAACCAAATCACAAGCTTTCAAGTATTCAAAACGGTTTGGAATCCATTTGTAAATCCTCAAATTACCGTGCGATATGGGTTTAGTGTCAGCATTTGGGTAGCCAAGCGACAAAACAACATCGAAATCGTCTGGAAACTCAAGCAAGATACTCCTTAACATTCCTGTTAAGAAGGCTCTCTCCCTAATAGGACCGCTTATAGGCGCGAAGATAACTGGTTTGTCCGAAGACAACTTTAGTTTTTTGCGGAGTTCTTTCTGAGTTGGCAGTTCGTTTGGATGTTTTGATAAAATTGGCCCTATCAACCTTACTTTTTTTCTGTAGGATTTTGGAACGTTTAGGTTGCCAGTGCTTATCGTATATGGTTGAGGAAAATCTGGTATTAACACCACGTTTCCGCTTGTCCACATCTTTCCGATTATTGCAAGCGTCATGGAATCTGCGAATCTTGCTAAACGCAAAAAATGTTTTTTCCGTGGAATTATCACTTGAAACTGATTTAAGATGCATATTCTGGGGATTCCTAGGATTTTTGCTGCCAATAGGGGTGAGGCGCGGGAGTCTGAAACGACTACGTCTGGTTTGAAGCTTTCGATGGCTTCTATTTCAGCGTTGACTTGCTTCATAAAGGTGAAGGATGCGAAAAACGGGCCTGGATTGACTGCTGTTTGTCTGAAATCTATTGTTCCGTCTGGTTTGACTTGAAAACCGATTGGCGGAGCTTTGACCAGCGTAAGCTTCTCGCGTTCAACATAAGGTATTCCTTCTTTGTAGGTGGAGAACATTACTTCAATGTTTTTCTCTCCAAGTCTTCTGGCGATTGGAATGCATCTTCCAACATGTCCGAGGCCTATGCCGCATGGGGAAAAATAGACTCGCATGGATTATTTCCCGCCGAGGGCTTTGTGTTTCACTTCGCCTCTGGGTTTTTCTTCCTCAAATATTATGGCTTGGAACTTGTAGATTTTGGTGTCTTTGAGTAGCCAGCAGTCTGGTGGTAAACCAGCTTTGATGCAGCATTGGCACAGGAATTGTTCGTTGTCCCATTTCCATTCAATTGGTACTTGGGGAAGAAGTAATCCTTTGAAAACGTTTTTTTCAACGATTAATCCGTCTTCTCCAACCTTAATTTTTGAAGGGTACTGGCTTGGTTTTTCCACTTTAATTATTTGAGGTGGGGTGAGTACGCTTACTTCAAAAACTACGGTTTCAAGTTCGTCTAATGAAATTGGATAGAAGCGGGGGTCTTGGGTTGCTGAGTTTATGGCGGATTCGATGACTGCTTTGGTCAGTGGAATGGTGGGGTATGGGTAGCCGATGCACCCCTTCAATTTTTTCTCTCCGGATTTTATGCTGTTTATTGTAACGAATACTCCGCAATGTTGTGAAAGTTTTTGAGAAGTGCCTTCTGGAACTTTGATTTGTTTTCTGGTTTGTAGATGCTCTTTCACAGCTTTGCGTGCCAGTCTGACGAGGAATTTCCCTTCTTCTACGTTTAATTGAAATGACAATTTGCTATCTTCCCACTTTAACAGTTAGTGATGGGCATTTCAGAGGAGGGCTAAGCTTTGTAAAAAGTTTTGGGTTTACAATTTTATCGACTCTTCGCGTATTCCGTCCTTTGTTATTATTAGGAAGTCTATTCCGTTTCCGCTCATGATGTCTCTGCTTATGGCTGACTTTATGGCTCTGGTAACTAGGTTTTTTGCTTCTTCTATGGTCAAGTTTTCTTTGTATCCTTCTTCGAGTAATCCCATGGCAATTTCTGTTCCTGAGCCTACAGCTGCGTACTCGTCAGGTATTACTGAGCCCATGATGTCTAGTGCGTAAAGTGTTGGTCCTTCTTCGTCTAGTCCGCCTACTATTGTTTGTGTGATTAGCGGCGCAAGTCTTCGGTTGAAAAGCAGGGTTGACATGAGTTTTGCTGCTGACCTTACAGAGATCGGTCTGCTCACATCTAGGCTGTATAAGTTTGAGTAGGCTTCTACCTCTCTGACGAGGATTTGCATGTCTGAAACAAGTCCGGCGCAAGCGGCACCTATACGGTCGGTGAGTTTGAAAACTTTCTTGCCGCCTTTGCTGACGATGAGATAACCGTATGAAACACGTTTTTCAGAAGCTAAGATGACGCCTTCTGGGCATACTACGCCAACTGTTGTTGCGCCTGGAATCCAAGCGTATTGAGATTGCTGTCTTTGTCTTTCCATGTGGTTTCACCTTTTCTGGTTGGTATATGTAAGACAACCTATTAAGTTTATGTTGTTTTATTGTTGATGAGCTTTGCTTTTGCCGCATAGCTAAATACTTAGCTGTTTCTATAACACTTCTGAAAGGTGGATATAGAATGATAGGTCTTTACGTGGAAAATATTGAAGGTGTCTGGTTTGGGATTGCTTGTGATGGAGAAAAGATTTTTGCCGTAACGTTTACTTTTAGCGAAGAAAGGACTTTGCAGAGTTTGTTGAGGAGCCTTCCTTTTAATGTTCCATTTGAACATTCAGAAAAAATGTCGGTTTTCGCTAAGCGTGTGATTTTTTTGATGAAGAATATTTATGATGGGAAAGGTGACTCTGATAGTTTTTCTTTGTTTACAGAGCATCTTTCAGATTATGCTAGAAGGGTGATTGAGGTTGTTTCTTTGGTTCCTGTTGGTTTTGTGGCTTCTTATGGTTCTGTTGCTAGGGCTGCTGGTGGGGGTCCTAGGTCTGTTGGTCGTGTTATGGCTTCGAATCCGTTTCCGTTGGTTGTTCCGTGTCACAGGGTTGTCTGTTCAGACTTCACTCTAGGTGGTTACGGTGGTGGCTATGATAATGTGCCTGTGAAGCTTGGGATCTTGAGGCGTGAAAGTAGAGGTTATGGTTCTGAGCGAGAGATTTCCGTTGGTGGCGGGAAGCTTTTGGTTTTTCCTGTTGAGCTGGTGTTGAAACGGGTTGGGGAAGAGTAAATGTTTAATTGACAGGCTTTGAGACTTGGCAAATAGTGATAAAGCTTTGCTTCTCTGTTGTGTCTAGACCCCTTTATATATAGGTTGAAACACTGGTTCAATTGTCTTCTATGGCGACCCGTTCAAAGAAGAGTTTCCAGAGGTCTTTCAGTCTCTCCCTCTGTGTGTGCTGTGTGCTTTCAGTAATACAAGCCATGGAATGGTGACTAGAATGAATAATATTTCAATGGTAAACTCGACAAAAAACAGGGTTTACGGAAGATATCGCCACTTTAGATTGTTAAAAGCCATAAAAGACCAATTCTGCTGGTGAGACACTAGTTTTTCGGGCTGTTCACTTGGGTTTTCTGAAAAGAGCAATCAGAAAAGTCTTCGAGTGAACTCAAATGAACTATGATTGTAGGATGTTTTGCACTTTCTTGGTTTAGGTCAAAATTATATTAGGCAGTGAGCTAAGTATGATGTGGGGGAATTTGACGTGGTTGAAGTATTAGTTCTGTATTATTCGAGGACTGGCAGAACTGAAGCCTTGGCAAATGCTATTGTGGAGGGCATTGAAAGCGTTGAGGGAGCTTCAGCCAAAGTGAAGCGTGTTGACTACGCAACTGTTAACGACTTCATCTCTTGCGATGCCGTAGCCTTCGGATCTCCAAACTACTTCAGTTACATGGCTGGGGTCATGAAGGACTTTTTTGACAGAGCGCTGAGCATGAGAGAAAGGGTCGCTGGCAAACCAAGCGTAGCCTTCACCTCAGGCGGTGGGTCAAGCAACTCGGCTCTATTGAGCTTGGAAAGGATGATCTCCTCCTTCAGACTGGAGAAGGTGGCTGACGGCGTAATCTCCCAAGGAGAACCGAGCGAAGAAAATCTGAAAGCCTGCAAGAAACTCGGAGAAGCCTTAGCAAAGAGAGCGCTTGAAAGAGCCGAAGCCCCAAAAGACTAAGACCAGAAAAATCTAGCGGGCGCCCTCCTAGTTTCAACTTATCGCGTAGTTCAGAGCCTTTTCAGCATGAATACGAGTCGTATCGTAAAGCCGAACACCGCAGTCCTTTTCCTTGATGAGCACGGGAATTTCTGTACATCCCAAGACAATCCCTTCAGCTCCTTTCTCTTTCATTTTCTTCACGACCTTGACATATCCTTCTCTGGATTCAGTCTCGACAAGCCCTCCAATAAGCTCCTCATAAATCACTCTATTAACAAACTGTTGATCCTTC
>Ga0210016_1001040_pt1 | contig 25623 bp, 35 predicted proteins | sample CryGeyCG2014_300_FD_185454 | JGI IMG/M metagenome (GOLD analysis project Ga0210016, IMG submission 185454) | Groundwater microbial communities from aquifer - Crystal Geyser CG02_land_8/20/14_3.00 (SPAdes) (version 2) | ecosystem: Environmental > Aquatic > Deep subsurface > Groundwater | place...
TATGTTTGTGTATGAATCCAAGATGACCGATGCCTCGATCCGCAGATTTATCAGACGAGTGGGAAAAGAGAATATTCATGACATGATGGCGCTACGCATAGGAGACCGAGTGGGAGGCGGATCCAAGGCCACGTCATGGCGACTGACAGAGCTACAAAAAAGAATTGGCGAACAGTTTTATGAGCCATTGTCCCTGAAAGACATGAATCTCAACGGAGCAGATGTGATGCGCATACTAGGGTTAAACCCTTGTAGAAAGATCGGAGAGATACTCAATACTTTGTTTGAGGAAATCATTGAAGATAGTGCAAAAAATACAAAAGAGTATTTGGAGGGTAGAGTGAAGGAGTTGGGCTAAATGATATAATTCTCCTGCCTTGGGTAGGTGGGCGACCGGGTCCCGCTTAGCGGGATCAGGAAAGTCCAGACAGCAGAGTGCAGGGTGGGTGGCGCAAGCCATCACGGGTAACCGCTAGTTTAGAGCAACAGAGACGAGTCCCCGCCTTCGGGCGGGGGGTGAAACGGGCAATCCTCCCCGCTGCAACCGACGAATTTGGCGACAAAGACGGTAGCACTCCCGAGCCATAAAGTTTGCGGGCATTAGAGAAATGGTCGCACGAAAAACAGAATCTGGCTTATGCCTACCCAAGGCAAAATAAGCTAAGGTAAAGTATTTTTTAGTTCTTCTATTCCTTTTGATTCCATTTTCAGATATTCTGTATAGGCATGATCAAATTTTGACTGATTGAATTTCATCAGACAAAATGATCTCATGCCATTTGATTGATCTTTTTCTGCTGAGATTACCCCTATTGTATCGAAAATAAAAGTTGGAAAATCTTTTTTGTTCCCAGTGATTAAATATGAGTTATCCCTGTTATACATAATTCTGCCCGCCAGAAACAAATCTATCGAACTTGGTTTGCACTTTGGATAGTGATGAGCGTAGAGTTTTGACAGTAATAATGCGTTTGCCTGTATTTTGAGATATATTTCTTGATGGTTTAGGGCTGGAATAAAAATATTATAGCTAATAAACTGTTCACGTAGTACCCTTTCAGAGGGTACAAAGATGTCTCGCAGAAATTCAAATTCGCTAAATGAATCAATTACTAAAGATGAATTAGAGAATATCCTAGGGATTGCTTCTAATACATCATCATTTTCAAAAAGAAAACTTAAAAAATCATTATCCAAAAATATCTGTTTATTGCTCGAATTAGAGCTAATATTCTCAGTTAAAAAGTATTGCATTGTTTGAGGAAAGATATTCTTCTCTTAGTTTTTTCGCTTTTCTAACAATAGCCACCATTTCATCCATAGTTTTCTTGGAAACTTTTGTGCCAGAGATCTTTTTTGTAGATTTCCGGGCGTAGTTTGGTGTTATTTTTGTAGGAAAGTTGGTCATATAATTACAATATACACGCTTTGTCAAATTATTTCAGAATATTTTGGAATCCCCTTTTGACTATATTCCAACATGACTAGACCTCCCATGGGGATATATGTCTCGGTTAATTCCTCCTTTTGATTGGGATAGAGCTTAGGTAAACGATATGGAACAACTTTTTCTGGATTCTGATATTCTCCGTGATGCGCAAAATATATTTTCATTATTTTTTTCGATGGGAAAATTTGTCCCAGGCAATCAGGAGTGGAGCGGCGGTGAAGGTAGAGGAGTAGGTGCCGGAAATAGTCCCGATGAGGAGTGCAAAAATGAACCAATGGGTTGTTTCGCCACCCATGAGATACATAGCTAAAAGCATAAAGATGATTGTAAGAGAGTTGTTGATACTCCTACCCATGGTCTCAACTACTGCTCGATTAATGATTTCGTCAAAATCGAGATAACCATGTTTTTTCTTGAGTTCGCGAATACGGTCATAAACCACAATCGTATCGTGCACTGAAAAACTAAGGATCGTCAGAACGGCCGTGACAAAGAGAGTATCTACCTCGACGCCCCTGAAATGCCCCAAGAGACTAAAAATACCCAAAAGGACAAGAGAGTCGTGGAGCATGGCTAGGATGGCTGAGACCCCAAACTTGAGGCTCTTGAAACGATAGGCGATGTAGAGCAAGATGAGGGTGGCAGCGAGAGCTACTGCGGCAAAGGTCTTTTGGATGAGTTCGGCTCCTAGAGAAGGACCGACTGTATCATATGTTAGTTCTTTGGCGTCGATCACTTTTGCTTTGAACTGTTGATAGGCATCTTTTGTGAGATGATTTGTAGTCAGAGTATAAGTATCATTAAGGTTACTTAGTTCACGAATAGTAATATTGTTCGATTTGGCAATGTCCCTTAAGGCACTTTCTTCTATTAAAGTATGCCAGACGATGGTAGACCCACCGGTAAAATCAATCGAGGGCTTGAGCCCCCAGATAACTAGTGAGTATATCCCTGGAATAATAACGATTACTGAGATTGCAAAGTAGAGCCACCAGTAGCGCATGGGTTGGAGGATAGTTAGTTTATTGCTCATAGTATATTGCTCATAGTTTCTTTATAAAAAAAGCACGAAGAAGATTGCGAGTAATAAAGATGCCAGTAAAGAGCGAGATCGCGATACCCAAGAACAGGGTCAGGGCAAAACCGCGGACCATACCTGAGGAGTTGAGAAAATTCCAATCAAAAGGGTTAAAGAGGACAAAAGTGGTGATGAGAGTGGCAATGTTGGCGTCTTTGATCGAGTCCCAAGCTTTGCCAAAGCCTAGTTCCATGCTCCCCAACCAGTCATTACCTTTGCGACTCTCTTCTTTCATACGCTCAAAGACGAGGATATTACTATCTACCGCCATACCAATTGAGAGAATAAATCCTGCCAAACCAGGCAAGGTAATGGTAATGGGGACAATTTTGTAAACTGCCAGGGTGAGCAGACCATAGATCACGAGCCCCAAGTCAGCAATGAGTCCGAGCCATCCATAGTTCATGATCATAAAGAGTGCAACTAAGGCGAGTCCGACTGCGCCTGCTTTTAGACTGTCTGTCACACTAGTCTCACCCAAAGTTGGGGCAATGTTTTGCTGTTTGATGATATTGATCGGCACTGGGAGAGCACCGGCATTGAGAGTAATGACCATATTCTTGGCTTCTTGCGTAGTATATTCACCATTGATGACAGCCTTGCCATCCATGATGGCTTGCTGGACGGTGGGGGCAGTCAAGATCTGACCATCGAGCAAGATCCAAACTGGTTTGTCAATATTGCGCGAGGTGATCTCACCAAATTTCTTGCCCCCATCTTCCGTAAACTCGAGCTTGATCTCGGGTTTGCCGTTTTGGGAGTTGAAGCCGACGCTAGTTTTCTTCAAATCCTTACCTGTCAGACCGGTCGGCCTCAAGTCGGCGTAGGTGGGGCTATCCGTGGCAACTGGCATCTCGTAAAAATCGAGAGAGGCAGTTTGGCCGATCAAGGCGAGAGCCTCTTCTGGATTGGTGACACCAGGTAAGGCAACAAGGATACGATAAGTATCCTGACTCACGACTGTTTTGATCGAGGGTTCGGCTACACCGTAGAGGTCGACGCGGCGGGCGATGATCTCTTTGGCAGAGTCGAGCGCATCAGAGCGATCGGAAGCCACAATATCTTTCATGTTAGCCTCGAGGGTGACCTCGGTTCCACCCTGAAGATCGAGACCTTGGCGGATATTGAGATCCCTTTTAAATGACCCTATGTTGATCGTGGGGCTCGCGAGCGTAAAGTTGGCGAGCTTGAAGTTTTTGGGAGCGTCTATCACGAGGGCAAGAGCAGTTAAAATGACAATAAAAAAGATATTGCGACGAAGCTTCATAGGGATTTTATTTTACATCAAGTTTCAGTTGTTTGGTGTGAGGAAAAATGATAGACATAACCTGAGAGGTGGGATCATAACTCAACTCGACTTCATCACCTTCCTCAAGAGCCAAGGCCTTGATAACCTCACTGGGGATAATGATACCTTTGGAGTTGCCAATTTTCGTCAGTTTGGTTTGCTTCACGCTACCAGTTCCTCTTCGTCACCCATAATCATCACGCGAGATGCCTCCAATATGCGACCGATGAATGGGTCAGTGTGGGTTTTGCGATAAGCTAGCTCGGCCTCGGTCATGACTGTGTAGTTGATCTCACGGCTCAAGATAGATTCTTGTTCTTTGACGAGCTCTGTAAGCTGAGGCATTATCAAGTCGCCAACAAGGAGGAGATCGACGGTGTCTTTGGCACGTGGCATATGACGCACAAAACGTCCCGAGATCATAGCATATTTAATTTTGCCTAGTTTGGGGGCTGACTTGGTAATGGCATGACCCAGGCCCGTAGTCTTGCCGATCATGCTCATAAGCTCTTTGTGGAAAAGATAATTCTTGTTGAAGGTGTAGTAGATGCGATTACCCCTCTTCTCATCTTTGACCATCCCAACCGACTGCATGTGGATGAGTTCACGCCGGACGGCATTGATCTCTTCCCCAATTTTGCGGGTTAGTTCACGGATATAGAACATTTGCTCTGGATCGACCAAGAATACTTCCAGGAGTTTGATACGGACTTTGGAAACGATAAAATCCTCGAGTTTGGCCATGATCCAATTGTACACAAAATGTGTGCTAAATCAACTGATTCAGAGTAGATCTCAAGAGATATTACTTATATCCTCGTGCTTGAAGAGTGAATAACTCTTTGTAAACTCCCTTTAATTTCATAAGTTGTTGGTGATTGCCTTCTTCGATAATTTTCCCGTCATTTAAGACAAGGATTCTATCTGCATTCCTGACAGTACTAAAACGATGGGAAATAATGATGACTGTTTTGTCTTTTTGTAACTGTTGAACTTTTTCGAATATTTCGTATTCAGCCTTGGCATCAATGGCGCTTGTTGGTTCGTCGAGAATCAAGATCGGAGCATCACGATAAAAAGTTCTCGCCAAGGCTAGCTTTTGCCATTGACCACCAGACAAATCAATTCCACCCTCAAACATTTTACCTACAACCTGATCGTATTTATCTGGTAGGTTGACCAAGTATTCACTTGCTCCAGCTTTGACTACAGCTTCTTCCAATAACTTATTGTTGTTTGGATCTTTGGTATTGCCGAACAGGATATTTTCCTTGAAAGTAAATTGGTATTTGATAAAGTCTTGAAAGAGCGCACTGATCATATCCCGCCATTTTTTGAGATCAACATGCTTGATGTTTACCCCGTTGAGGAGAATTACCCCATCCGTAACATCATAAAATCGTAATATCAATTTGATAATTGTAGTTTTGCCCGCGCCATTTTCTCCAACTAGGGCGATCTTCTCGCCACTAGAGATCTTCATATTAAAATTATCGAGGACTTTTATATTTGAACCTGGATAGCTAAAAGAGACGTCTTTGAATTCGATCTCTACTGGATTTGATGAAGATGGGATTGGTAATGGTGAGGTAACGTTTACAATGCGTGACTGAGTATTGATAAATTCAAAAAATTTATCTAAGTATTTGGTTCGCACGGAAATACTTGAGTACTGATTGAGTATTTCCTCAGCACTAAAAGCTAGATTCATGGTTTGCTGGAAAACTAAAGTGAATTGACCGATCCCGAGTGATCTATTTAAAACAGCAGTCAAGTTGAGATACTGGGTATAGATGAATACGAGGAATTGGATAAATCTACCCAGAATAAGTTCAAACATCCTAGGATTTACGGCTTTGCGAAAATCATGATAATAAATTTTTTGTAATGATTTGATTTTTCTAACTAGGACTGGACCAGTATTAAAGATGGCAGCTTCTTTAGATGTTGAGTCAGATGAAAGCAAAGATTTGATATATTGGGTGACTCTAACGAGCAAGGATCTTTTTTCTACATAATATGGCCAGGTATAGTTTCTAAACCTATTCCAAGCGATAAAGGATGGGATAGAAGCAACCAGAAGTATTGGGGCAAAGAGAGGAAATGTAGTCGCCAGGAATACTGTTGCAACGATAAATTTGACTGTGGCATCAATTAGGCCTGTAAACCTAGCTAAGTACGCTTGTAAGGTGCCTTTGATCCCATCAATTTGAGCTAATAGGCTCTGGAAACTGGGATCTTCAAAAGTGGCAGGATCAAGCTCTGTCAGTTTTGTATTAATTTTTAAATCGAGGAAACTATCGGTTTTAATCTCTTGATATGATTGTTGTGCATCTTTGTAGCTAGCTAGCAATAATTTGGCTAGTGATGAGAGTAAATAACCCACAATAATCCAAGTTAGGTTAATGAGTGATAGGTTGTGATTATTGCTAACTAAGTCTAGTAGTCTGGCTAAGATAAAAACCTGGATGAAGGGGAACAGAGTACTCTCGTAGATTGCGCAGAATAGTAGGAGTAGGGCGGCAAAACCATTGGCTTGCGTTGATATTTTTAGCGATTCCCAACCATAGCGAAGATTTTTCAGCATAAGTTGATCATACGCTTAAAGAACTGATCAATATGTGACGGTGTTGTCTTTGGGTAAGATCTCAAAGTATATCTTGCCACGATTGAAGGAGATTTTCTTGCCTTTGGCGTCAGTCCAGATGGTCTTGGCTTCTCGATCCTTCTTGGACCAAGTCGCTTCGGTGGCGGTTCCGTCTTGGAAGACTATCCCCCTGCCAGTCCCGATGACCTCATAGAGCATGTGTTTGTGCTCATCAAGTGGTCCCAACTCTTTGGTAAACTGGACGACCACAACTTTGGCACTCAACTGAGTGTCATTATCTTTATCTTTGTGAACGGCACCACCATTTTCGCGGAGATAGAGGTTTTGAGTGGCATCATAATTCCAGACGACATCAAACTGGTGATAGCTCTCCCAGAAACCGAAGGAGATTTGGCTCACACTACCTTTTTCTTTGGCATTATCTTTGAAAGTAAAGGGTATATAGTCATCTTTCCAGTCTGACTTGCCATCTGGGGTCAGATTGGTCCAATTCCTAGTACCGGCGGCATATTTCCAGAGTTTCTCGGTACTAGTGTACATGGTATGTTCAGTGGCGACAGTAGTACCTAGTCTCTCGTAGTCGCGCCAAAAAGTGGGGAAACCTATCGAGAACTGATTGAGATCATTACCCTTGGCACCACCCCAACCATATTGATTGATTTGCTCCAAAGCTTGGACTCGTTTGTCGGTATTACAAGTTTTGGGGTCTGACGAGCCACAGTTGGCACCCCCCACGTGGGTGTAGAGCGGATAGTTGTACTCGGAAGCTAGATTGATAAAGTGAGTACGAGCTGAGCGAACTGGTCCCAAGATAGTATCGGCTGATGACACTCCACAATAGAAGATGGCCCCAAAGCGAGAGACGCCACCTTCAGCTACTGCTTCATAGACTATATCTGCTGAATTAAGACCAGATTGAGGACGTGCTTCGGGCATATTTTCGATCATGACAAAAAGGGGGCGGCGACCTTCCCAGACCTTTTTTTCTGCGGAGGTATACATAACCCCACTCAACGGGCACTCAGAGGTGCGGGGAGCGGAGGGGTCAATATTGAGACCACCACCAATACCCGGGGTAGCAATGGGAGTGAGTGGACCACCAGACTCGGGAGAGTAGAGATAGGTAGTTAAAGCAAAACTCGATCCAGCCGAGAGAGCAAAAGCCAAGATAAAAATGATAATAGCTTTAATGTAGATGTTTTTCATAGGATATTTACCTCAATCGACTAATAATCTTTTGTTCTTCCTCAGAGAGTGGATGGTCAAAACTACCGCCACCTTTAACTGATTTTACATAAAAACGAGTATTTTCTCTACTATGTAGTGAGGTTATCACTACCCCGTCCTTATTGCCATCGAGCATGGCTAGAATAAAGCTTTGGTCTCCACCTGTGTCGCCAAAAGGATTGAAGCGCTTGAGAACCATATGTTGCAGATGGAGAGTCCCACTATCTTTGAGTTTTTGGAGTTCCTGCTTGGTGGCTCCCTGAACCCTCTCGTGCTGAGCAATCGTGGTTTGGATGCCCTGCAGGATGTTCATGAGAGTTTTTTGGTCGATGTCTTTGGTAAGAGAGTTATAGTGCTTAGCCACTTTGGATAGCCAGAACAAAAGGATTAGATCCAAAATAAGTGCCAAGAGCACAAAACCAGCAACTATCGTAAATTCAAGCGTAAATTGCATGAGATTATGATAGCATAGATGTATGGCCTATTTGACATACGAACAACACGCGCAAAACACTACTTCGACAGTTGATAAATCGGTTAAATGGGGAGCAATTCTCAAGGTATTTTCGTTGTTTGGATTTGCTGTCGTACTGGGAATATTTTTGTTGGCAAGGGGACTGTTTACCTCAAAAGTAAACCAAGTCTCGGTCTCGGACAGTTTTGGCAAGCTAGAATACACTGCGCCATACAAAAATACACTTTATGAAAGTTTTGGCTTTGTCCAAGAGCCAAAAATTGTAATGCCACTCAAGACGACTAATGGTTATGTAAACACTACCTTCCTCTTGGACTCTGGTGCTGTTGTTTCTACCCTACCATTGCAAGCGGCACAAGACACTGGGGTAGATCTCGCACAAGCCAAACGCATTACTCTCCAAGGATTCTCTGGTGTGCCGGCATTTGGATATTTGGCCAAGATCACGATTAAGATAGGCAATACAGATATAGAGTTGCCAGCTACATTTACTGAGTCCAACTCAACTACCTATATCTTAGGCAGAAAAGGGCTTTTTGATGATTTTACGATCAACTTTGATCATGAACAGCGTACAATTACAATCAGTAAAAGGAGTTAAAGACAATGCAAGAGAATATCTATGAACGAATTCATCAAACTCTGACCTGGAAAAGGATTATTGCCTTTAACTTGGTATTGTTCCTTGTCTTGATTGTGCCTATCTCCGTGAGATTAGCTCAAGATTCAACTGAGAATAGATCTAGTGCAGCAGAGGAAATTCCAGTTGTTATCCCACCACCCAACTATCCAGCCGTAGCTCCCTCGATAGATCGTGTAAATACTTTTTTTGGTAAGACTGGAGACACAATCGTGATTCTGGGAGCTAACTACGGAGACTACCAATGGGGAAGTCGGATATATGTAGGCAATATCGAGGCTCCTAAGGAGTCTGTCGTTCGCTGGAGTAACAATATCCTAGAAGTCAAGATACCAGATGGTGCACGCACTGGAGGAGTTTGGGTGGTTGTAAATTCCAAAGAAGCTAGGTGGAATGGGAGTCTGCTTTTGTATGATGTAGCTAGAAGTGCTCAGATAGGACTACAAAAGATAACCAACAACACTGGTCGTTTGTATCTGATTAATGCAACGGGGACTAAGAGTGGGATGGTTGAAATCTCGTATGTGAGCGAGCCATTTAGCTTGATCCCACAACAAGGTGTAACGTTTATTTCACAAGAACCTAGCACTGATAGTCTCGGGAAAAAACTCAAAGTCAGTTTTGAGATCGAGATTCCATTGCCTAGTACTCGAAGCGTCTTGGCTGAGTATAATTATCCGGGACTAGGTAACATTGAGATCATTAGGGCCGAACTTTATGATACTAATCGCCGACTCCTACCTATATTCTCTGATCCACTCTCGATCAAGGTAAAACCCTAAATAAAATAAGTAGGGCTGCAGCAACTAAACGATACCAACCAAAAATTGCTAGAGTGTGAGTTCCGAGATAGTGGATAAACCATTTCACAACCAGATAAGCCACAACTAGCGAGATTATAAACCCAACAACAATCAAAAGCCAGCCATCAGTCATACTAGTTAGGATTGCTCTGCTTTGAAATAGATCTAGGGTACTGGCCGCAAAAATCGTGGGGAGAGAAAGGAGAAAAGTGTACTTGGCTGATTCGTCCCTTTTATAACCCATGATCATCATAACCACAATGATAGATCCGGATCTAGATACTCCAGGAACGATAGCACAAGCTTGAGCAAAACCTATCAAGATAGCTTGTTTGGATGACATGGAGACACATGTTTTGCTTAGATGAGTTGCAGAACCATGTAGATATCGCTCAAGAACTAAAAATACAATTCCTACCAAAACAAACATCGTAAGCATCAAGAGATTGTTTTCAAAGAAAACTGTTTTGATGACATTGTGGAGTGAGAAAGCAACTAAACCAGTGGGGATAAATGAATAGATCACGTTCATTAAAAGTTTTTTATCTTGAAATAGGGTCTTTAGGTAGAGAAAAACAAGGGCAAAGATGGCACCGCTCTGGATGACTACCTCGAATAACTTAATAAAGTCACTTGAGGGAAGAGAGAGAAGACGAGATGTTACAATTAGGTGAAAAGTAGACGAGATCGGGAGAAATTCGGTCAAGCCCTCGACTACCCCCAAGATGATGCTTTGGATAAAGTTCATAGATGATCAGTTACTTCTTTAGCTCTTTCCTAAGTTCTTTGTACCAATCTGACAAGAACTGACCAATCACGTCCTTGGCACCTAGTCCTATAGCTAGACCAAAACCAAGCGCAAGCATGGAGACAAAGCCAATAAAAAGAATGTTGATAAAGCTGGAGGCGATTTTGAGCTCAGAGAAGGCGGCCAGAGTGGTGATGGTAACCACGGTGTAGCTGGCGATCTTACCCATGAGGCGCGAAGTCTTTAGGTCAACACTGGCGAGTGCACCTTTGACAACTCCCTCAAGGAGTCCAGCCAAGAGTACTCCAATAGCCATGACGATCACAGCTGAGATGATGTTGGGGACATAACCCAGGACTCCACCTAAGACACTGGAAACCGCACTCAACCCTAAAATATTTGTGGCAGCGATAAAGAAAGTAAGTACGATCAGCCATTTGAGTACACTACCTACTACTACTTCGACCTTGTCAGTAACTTCGGCTTTGGTTAAGAAGGCCTTGAACTTGCTATCTTTGATCAAGGTTTCAAAACGCAATAGTTGGAGACTTTTAATAGTCAAAGTTTTGATCCAGTTGCCTAGGATGATACCAAGCGTAGCGACGATGATAGCTCCTAGAATATGGGGAAAGAGATCTAGGGACGAGGTTATAGTAGAGATCCAAACCGAGTAAAGGGCGTTTTGCCATGCCATGATATCCATAAGTTAACTCCTCTCCCGAAGCTCGGGATTAAATGCTTTAATAACAGTTTGAATCGTCAAGAAAATGGGCATTGACAAGACAGTACCAGCAATCCCACCCAAGGTAAAACCTACAAGTAATACCAAAATTGTAATAAGTGGTTTAGTGCCGGTAGCTGATTGCATAACTTTGGGAACAATCAGATTGTTTTCCAATTGCTGGATGATGATGCTCAAGATGATAGTGCCAACGGCAATGATAGGAGAAACTGTCAGTCCAATGATCACTGCGGGGATGGCGGCGATTGTAGGCCCTAAGTTGGGGACGGCTTCTAAAAGTCCTGCCATAACCGCTAGTGGTAGTGCGTAAGGAACTCCCAAGATGATCAAACCTATGTAAGTCATGATCCCAATGATAGCCATCAAAAGTAGTTCTCCCCTCACCCAACCACCCACTTGACGTTCGACAGCCAAAACTAGGGCTTCTGCTTTTTCTTCTGCTTCGTGTTTGGAAAAAAAACTTAAAAGATATTTATGTAATTGGGGACGTTCTAAGACAAGATAATAAGCCATAAAGAAAACAACTAATATATCTAGAACGTTAGAAAAGGCCCCAACGGCGATTTTGAGGAGATTAGAAGGAATCGAGTTGAGATAACCTCCCACCATGTTGGGATCAAACTGAGCGTTGAAAACATTTTCTAGATTGTGCATATAGGTAGGCAAGACAAGCGTCAAGTCTTTGGTTTGTTGGACTACTGCAGGGACGAGTGAGGCTACGACAGTGGAGATGAGGGCAATCAAACCAAAATAAACAATTAGCATAACGACGATCGTGGGAATTTTGATTTTTTTGGCTAGTCTCACGAGAGGATTGACGGCAGTCATGAGAATAAAGGCAATAAAAAGCAAAATGATAATACTGCGAACCTGATAAACTAACCAAAGCGAAAGCAAAAAACCAACTGTAAAGATAATCGTTTTTTGTGAAATCTCAATTTTGCGTGTTTCCATAAGTGTCTATATCATACCAAATTACTGGCTGTTTGCGAAACCAAGTCATTTGCCGTTTGACATAGGCGAGTTCATCGGCTACCCAAGTATTGATCGTCTCCTGTTTGGTGCAAGATTTAGCAAGATACCGAATAATGCTGCGGTAACCAATTGCAGAGATAGACTGGAGAGAGGGAGAGTATTTTAAAAGGAGAGCTTGGGTTTCTTGGATCGCTCCTTGTTTTAGACGTGAGATAACCCTCTCTTGTATTTTATTCCGTTGAATCGATTCAACGGAATATTTGAGACCGATAAGTATCGTGTCCATGTGACCCATTCGACTCGCTAGTGCTCGCTCAGGGTGACTAGTGCGATGTTGTGCAACTTCTATCGCTCTAGTCAGTCGACGAGGATTGAGAGAGTCGCTGTGGTTGAGACTCTCAAACTTGGCCTTGTCTAGCTGAACAAGTTTTTGCTGTAATTTGATGATTGAGAGTGATAAGAGCTCATTGCGCAGAGCTTGGTTAATAGGAACGTGCATGGTTTCGATGCCATGTGTTAGTGCTTTGACGTAGAGTCCGGTGCCTCCTACTACAATCGGAAGTTTTGCTTCCTGCCAAGCTTGCACAATGGCTGGCATGACTGCCTCGTACCAAACCGCCACCGAGCAAGGATCGCCTGGATCTACGATATCTAGACCAAAAATAGGGAAACCTGCCGGGTGATCCTTGCCGGTCACGATATCCATCCCACGATAGACTTGGCGAGAGTCGGCGGAGATCAAAATACTAGGTTGCTTTTGAGCCAATTCAATCGCTTTGGCGGTTTTGCCGGTTCCGGTTGGGCCTACGATACAGAGAAGTTTGTTCATAGGTTGGATTCAAAAGCCACAATAATTTGAGAGATAATATTTTCGATGGGTTGATTTACATCTATAACGTTATCAAACAGACCTGCCTTAATAATTTTTTCTTCATATAAGATCATGTCGTCAAAATATTTGCTTAAATCGTCATATCCCTTGTATTTAACTCTCTCCTTGTTACGTTCCAGCATTTTCTTTTTCGTAAGCGACAATAAAATTATTTTAAAACCTTTGTTTCGGGCTGAGATTAAATCTGTAACGCTGAAATAATGGGCGTTTGTGAAAAATATTATTTGATCTTGGTTTAATACTTGAGTAACCATAATGGGTGCGAGTGTGCTCATTTTGATACGGCTATCTTGGGGATATGTGCCTCCGTTTAGTTCGGTCAGGATGTCATCAGCTTCCTGAATAAGTAGGTTGTGTGTTTGTTTTAGGTGTTTGAGAATAGTTGTTTTCCCAGTTGTGGAGGCGCCGATTATTATTACTTTCATGATTTTATTCTATCAATTACGTAAAGTGCCGTGCTTTGACGGACAAAGTTGAAAGTATGGCGTTTGACAGGCAAGTCCAATTTGATGGCATATTCTTCTAGAGAGTCCATCCAGTTGATGCCACCCCTGACCTCGATAGGTTCATCATTAATATTCGCTTGTCTAAAATAATGTTTTTTGTATTTAGGTGGGAGTGGGAGATCGACTGGATCCACAACTGTTACATCCCAGCCACGTTTTGTCATGAGGTGATTATACTCTGGAGTTTACGATGAGGCGGAACTGTAAGACAGGAGCGCACGGCTCCAAATGAAAAGAGAGAGCTTGAGGTAGAGGATGGCAAGTGCTACAAAACCCAATAGAAACCATGGATTGTAGAGTCCAAAGATGAGACGGGCGGGGATCGTGGCCAAAAGGGCAAAGGGAAAGAGATAGGTCAAAATTGCGGAACCGGTCTTGCCGTAAATCTCGATTGGTATAGCTGCCATCTTTTCCAGATCACGATAAAGCATAATTGTATTGTCGACTTCTAGATATTTGATTCCAACTGAGAGAATAATAATGTGCCATGACATAATTAACACAAAAGCAATCACTACAACGATAAGTACAAATAGAACGGAAGAAAAAATGAGAGGAAAACCAGAATTGATCCAAGCCCAAACAACCAAGCCTAGATAAGGGAAAATCAGGAGCGTATCCATCGGGTCAGTAGCGGAGAAAAGACTATAAAACAACTCAGAGAGTGGATTGAGCAAATAAAAATCGAAAGTTCCATCCACTACTTTTTGTCTAAACATGTAAATTCCTCGCATAAAAAGTTGGGCAATGTTTGAGACAAAATTAAAGAGAGCAAGGATTAGGATGGCTTGGGGCATAGTGTAACCCACAATGAGTTTGGCACGCCCCATGATCACGTAAAGCATGAGAAAGGCAGTGCCAAGGCGAAAGAGTTTGCCAAAAATAAAAAGTAGTGCAGCACCGCGTGCATTGGCTACCTGACTCTGGAATTGTTGAGAGGTGAGCTTAAGCCAGACGCGTAGGTAAGTTTTAGCGACCTTCAGCTTCATAACGTGAAAGTCCTTTCTGCCAAATAATTTTGGTAATTAAACCAAGAAAAATAACCCAAATAAATTGTGGAATCAGACTAATATTTTGACCTAGATAAATTTTGAGCGGAACATAAAGAAGGTATGGAAAAGGAGTTAATAGCATGATTTTTTGCCACATTTCTGGTAGCATATCTAGCGGAAACATAGCGCCTGTGGCAAACTCCATAATCACCATGAGGAGGAAACGTGGTGCCCAAATATCGCGGGTCCAGAAAGCGAGTGAACCAAAGATGACGTTGATATAGAAGAAGATAAAGATAGCACATAGTATAGAGCTCATAGCACATAGTAAATAGAACGCGTTAGTTTGGAGGAATATGGGAGGATGAAAAACAAAATAAATGAGGGGGAGCTCGATAAACATAAAACTCAAGTTGAACAATTTGTCTGCCAAGTCACGGATAAAAAAGAATTTGAAAATATTGAAAGGACGCATTAAGGGAATCGTGAGTGCCCCAGTATTGATCATCCAGCCCAAATCGATCGTGCGAGAACCCATGACGAGAGAGCGCAAAATGGTAGTTCCAAAGAGATAAGTCATGATGGCTGCAAATGAGTAACCGTAAATATCCCCTCCTCCACCCAAGACAGCGCGCCAAATGAAGAAGGGAATCAGAAAAACAAAGATTTGACGAACTCTCCACATAACCATGTTGAGGCGATAAGTGAAAACTTCCTGGAGAGTGATAGAGAAAATAGAGAGATATTTTTTCATTTATTAGAAAAGACCTGGCGAATGACGTCTTCGATCTCGACCTCTTTGATATTGATATCTATCACGCTTGGATCTTTGAGAAGCTCAGCAGCTTTTTGGGCCACTTTGCCACGCAAAACTTTGTGCGTGGTAGTACCTGACGAGGTAATCACCTCGATGATTTTGTGCTGGCTAAACTTGGCGATGACATCGGAGAGCAAACCATCATAGATAATACCCCCTTGGTCGATGATGATGACGCGCTTGCACAGCTCTTTGACATCGTCCATGTAGTGACTAGTCAAGACAATGGAACCAGTTGAGTTTTGGTTATATTCTTTGAGGAAACTGCGCATGGATTGTTGCATGAGGACATCTAGGCCAATTGTGGGTTCGTCGAGGAAGAGGATTTTGGGTGAGTGGATGAGGGCGGCCACGAGCTCGGCTTTCATCCGTTGCCCTAACGAGAGTTTGCGAACCTGGACGTTTAAGACGTCGCCAATATCTAGCATTTCTACGAGTTGGTTAAGCATTTTTTTGTAAACAGAGGAAGGAATATCATAGATGTCACGAGCTAAATTGAATGATTCAATAGCGGGCAAATCCCACCAAAGTTGATTTTTCTGACCCATGACGAGAGAGATTTGGCGGAGGAAATCGTATTGTCTTTTCCAGGGATCAAAACCAAGGACTCGGACAGATCCAGCCGATGGATATAACAAGCCAGAGAGCATTTTGAGAGTGGTAGTTTTGCCTGCACCATTGGGTCCAATAAAACCAACTAGTTCCCCTTCGTCAATCACAAAGGAGACATTTTTGACAGCTTGCTTCTGCTCGTGGATAGGCGAGAAAAGATCTTGGAGAGATCCAGAGAGACCGGGACGTTTTTTTTGGACGGAATATATCTTGCTTAGATTGTTAGCTAAAATTGTATAAGTCATAACTATATATTAACATCCCTTAAGGTCTGTCCTTTGGGGCAGATGTGTGCTTTAACAAATTACCAGATGATTTTGCGGAGGGGTTTGGCGACTTTGAAGTTGACAACATGGTGGCTCTTGACGGTCACACGTTTTTCGGACTTGCCAAATGGGACAACATCTTTTGGCCCTACTTTGCCAATAGAAAGTGTGCCTACGCCAGACAATACTACTTTATCGCCTTTTTTGAGTGTCTTGACCACTTCATTTAAAAAAGTATCGATCGCATCTTTGGCAGTTTTTTTCGTCATGTGCGCTGACTTGGCAATGATGTCGTAATAATCGGACTTCTTCATATTGATCTCCTATAAATATTAATTAATTACGGGCGGACACGGGGGTCCGCCCCTACGTTTTTGCATTATTTGGCTACTTGCTGGGCGCGGGTTTCACGAATGACCGTGACTGTGACCGTACCTGGATACGTTAATTTTTCTTTGATTTCGTCGCGGATTTCTGAAGCGAGTCTGACGGCTTCGTCGTCGGTGGCTTTCCCTGGATCTACCATGACGCGAACCTCACGTCCTGCCGAGATAGCATAGGCCTCAGTGACGCCGGTTTTGCTCATAGCGATTGACTCGATAGCACCTAAGCGGGTGACATATTCAGCCACATTTTCGTAGCGAGCACCAGGACGCGAACCCGAGATAGCATCTGAGATATAAACAATGATTGATTCTTTGCTGGTAAACTCAGTATCTTCATGGTGCTGAGCTACACAGTCAATGACTGCTTGGGGCATATTGTTTTTCTTGAGGAGTTTGACTCCTAGATCAACGTGACTACCCTCTTCATCGGTAACAATCTTGCCAATGTCATGGAATAGACAACCAAGACGCACAATATCGATATTGGCGTGAGTCTCAGCCGCGATTGCCATGCCGATTTTGGTTTCTTCTAGGGTATGGGCGAGCATGTTTTGACCGTAACTAGAGCGGAACTTGAATCTCCCCAGCATTGCGATCAATTCTTGGGGGAGATTGTAAGCCCCCACCATGTGACATAGCTTTTTGCCTTCTTCGTACATGATCTTTTCGATATCATGGCGAGCTTTGGCGACGTATTCTTCGATACGAGTAGGTTGGATACGACCATCTTTGATAAGACGCTCAAGGGCAACTCTTGCTACTTCACGACGTACTCCGTCGTAACAGGACAAGCGCACTTCTCCTGGAGTTTCGTCCATATCAATATCAACACCGGTGACTTTTTCGAAGGTACGAATATTCCTACCCTCTTTGCCGATAATGCGACCCTTGACGTCGTCATCAGCTATCTTGACGGTTGAGATCGTAAACTCGGCAACGTAATCGTTTGAACCGTGATACATGGCATCGATCAAGAGATCGCGAGCCTTGTCCTCGACTGTTTCTTTGATTTCGTCTTCGGCGACTCTGATGCGCTCTGCTACGTCGCGAGAGAGTTTTTTGTCGACGGCTTCAAGGAGAATATCTTTGGCTTTTTCTTTAGTTAAACTACCTATTTTTTCGAGCTTGGCTACTTGTTTGACACGTAGCTCTGCAAGCTCCACTTTGGTAGATTCAATTTCCCCTAGTCGCATCGTAACTTGAGTTTCTTGTTGCCTTAGCTTGTCTTCTTGGGCACGAAGAGTATTTTGGAGCTCACGCATCTCAGCTTGAGCTGTTTCTCTGATTTTGTCGGCTTGCTCGCGAGCGAAAGTGAGTACTTCTTTGGCGGTGGTTTCGGCTTGTTTCACAGCTTCGCTCGTTGAGCTACCACCCTCCGCTTTTGGCTTCGGAGTGGCTCGGCGCGGTGAGGATACGACGATCTTTTTAACCTTATTTTTATTGAATGTTGCAAGTAATGATTTGAGTAATGTGCTCATAAAATCTCCTAAAAAAATCTACTATGCCCTTTGCGGAAAAATTACCAAAAAACCAAAAGAGTCTTAGTTGGCTCTAAATGCACGAATCGATAAATAGAATTTGATCATGTTTTTTGTTTTTTGTAATATCTTTCTTAAAAGGTATTCTTATTCTACTCTGATTCCCAGTTTTTGACAACCTTTTTGATATCGTCCCAGGAGAAACCCTGACGGGATAGATAACTATAGATTTTTTGTCTCTCTGGAGCTGTGAGAACCCTTTTTGTATCTCCAAGTTTTTTGATGAGTAGGCGCGAAATAGTTTGAGTTACATCTGCAATTTCCCCCATGACCTCACTCACCACATCATCACTCACGCCTTTTATTTTTAATTCTTGAACTAACATGCGAGGTGAGCGTAACTTGTGTGCGTTCCTGGACTCGATAAACCATTTGGCAAATGCCAGATCATCAAGATAATTATGTTCACGCAGACGCCCTAGAATACCATCAATATCCTGAGCTTGATATTGTTTGAGACGAGCACGCACTTCAGAGACAGTGCGTGGCCGGTAAGAGAGAAAATTGATAATCTTGGCGTAGATTTTGTCGTTTTGATCAGTTGTTATCAAGCTACTGATTTGCTCATCACTAAGTTCTAAGCCTTTTTTGAGATTTTGTCTGGCTACTTCATCTATTGAAAGCGCAAAAGAAAACACTCCATCTAGATATAGATTGACTCTACTCGGGTTTTTCTTGCCCTGAACAAGGCGTGTGATTGTCGACATTATTCGCTAGCTTTTTCTTCGACTTTGATTTTCTCCCAAATTTCTTTCTCGATTTTTTTCATGAGATCGGGCTTTTCTTCAAGGAAGGCTTTGGTAGCTTCTCTTCCTTGACCGAGCATCTCGCCACCGTATTTGAAGAAGGAACCGGACTTTTCAATAATGCCTTTTTCTACGGCAACATCAAGTACTCCACCTGAGCGCGAGATCCCGCCCGTTGTCATGATGTCGAACTCGGCGATCTTGAATGGTGGAGCCACTTTGTTTTTGACTATTTTGGCACGGTGATGAGAACCGACAATAGTCTCACCTTCCGTAATGTTGCCAATTTTGCGCATATCGATACGGACAGATGAGTAAAATTTGAGAGCTTGGCCACCTGCTGTAGTTTCCGGATTGCCAAACATGACACCAATCTTCATCCTGAGTTGGTTGGTAAAGACCATGACGGTATTGCTTTTGCTGATGGCACCAGTCAATTTGCGCAGAGCCTGCGACATGAGTCTAGCCTGCATACCCATGACGGCATCTCCCATCTCCCCCTCGATCTCGGCTTTTGGGACTAGGGCTGCCACGGAGTCTACAACGATAACATCAACTGCACCCGAGCGAATGAGAGTCTCGGCTATTTCAAGAGCCTGTTCGCCGGTATCGGGCTGAGAAATGAGAAGTTCGTCGAGATTTACGCCAACGGCTTTGGCACGGGCTGGGTCGAGGGCGTGCTCGGCGTCAATAAAGGCGGCAGTGCCACCATTTTTCTGAGCTTCGGCGATGACGTGGAGACAGACGGTAGTCTTGCCTGAGGCCTCTGGTCCATAGATCTCAGTGATACGACCACAAGGGAAACCACCAATACCTAGGGCGAGATCGAGCGCCATAGCACTCGTGGGAATACTTTTGATATCCATGTGATGTGAAGTGCCCAGCTTCATGATAGAGCCAGTGCCAAATTGCTTGTCTATTTGTTCCATAGCCACTTTGATAGCCTGAAGTTTCTCGGATTGAAGCTCTGATTTAACACCAACTGTTTTTTCAACTTTATCTGATTTCTTGACCATACGACCTCCTATAAATATTTCTTATATCCAATATGACCAAAAACTACCCGAATGTCAACTATATCAAAATAGTTCGATGGTTCGAACCATTAGACTTTTTAGAAAGTGAAAAAGAGATTAACGTTTGGGTGATTGCTTGGCGCGGCGAGCCTTACCACCGGTGCCGACCATGCGGCGCTGGCGCTTTCTCGCGTCACGAGTCAAGAGACCAGCAGATTTGAGGAGTGAACGATAGGCGTCGCGATCGAGAACTGCGAGGGCGCGAGCTATCCCATGGACCGTAGCGTCAAGCTGGCCCATCTTACCTGATCCCTCAACTACCACAGAGGCAGACATCTTGGTCAAAGTACCCGTCACTACAAATGGTTTGCGATAACTAGCTTTGGCGGTCTCACCAGGGAAATAAACTTCTGCGTTCTTACCATTGACACTCAACTGGGCTTTGTCCATCCCAGGTACGCTGGGGGTCTTGTAGATACGTACACGAGCGTTGGCAGTCTTCCTGCGACCAACTGCGTAGGTGTAAGTTGGGTTAGATTTCGCCATGTGGATGGTCCTTTCCTTGATATACTTTTAGGCGTGACATACGTGGATCTTGAAGTTTATTTTTGGGAAGCATCCCACGAACTGCATTTTCGATGACTTTGCGGGGATCTCGCTCCATGAGACGCCCAGCAGATTCCTGACGGAAACCACCGGGGTGACCTGAGTGACGAGAATATTGTTTATCTAGGAGCTTGTTGCCCGTCAAGGCGATATCTTTGGCGTTGATGATAACTACAAAGTCTCCCATATCCATGTGGGGAGTATAGTCAACTTTACCTTTGCCGATCAAGAGAGTGGCGATCTGAGTGGATAAGCGACCCAAAGTCTGTTCTTTGCAGTCGAGTAGGTGCCAAACACGTAAGATACCCGCTGTCTTGACCATAGATGTAGCTTTTTTCATTTGTCACCTCTTTTACCTGTACGTTTAACTAATTTGGGCGCAGCCTTGGTGGCTTTGACGATCTCTGGAGTGACGGCCTTGACCGATTTGGCTTTTTTGGTGGCTTTACCTTCAACAACGGGCGAAAGATCTTTCGCCCCTACGGGAGCAATTGATTTCTTCGTCAAAGATAACCTGACGAGCGAAGCGTTGTCGCCACGGCGATTGCCTAGTACGGTAAGTTTGGTATAGCCACCTTTGACTTCTTTGTACTGGGGAGCAATCGTAACAAAAAGCTTTTTGACTAGATCGTTTTTTTGAATATAAGCCTGGATCATGCGTCTATTTTGGACAGAATCTACCTTGGCTCTAGTAATCATCTTCTCGATGATAGGAGTAACGGCCTTGGCTTTGATTTTGGTAGTGACAATAAACTCGTGCTCTATGAGAGCATAAACCAAGTTCTTCATGAGCGCCAAACGCGCTTGTGAATCACGATTTAGTTTGTAACCACTAATGCGTTTTTTCATGTTATTTGGCTCTAGTTAGTCCTTTGGTCGATAATGCTGCGTCGATCAAGCCGAGTGACTTGCTACCGAGATTTTTGACAGTTTTGAGATCTTTGTCTGAGGCTGTCGTCAACTCTTGGGCAGTTTTATATCCGGCGACCTTGAGAGCATTGGTAACCCTAGTAGGCAAGCCTAGATCATCAGTGGCCACGCTACTGCTGGCACTAGCTGTTTCGTCTGAATCACTAGATACCACTGGGTCGACAATCTGAGAGAAAGAAGCGACCAAAATCCTGGCGGCTTCTTTGAGAACGACTGAAGGACGCTCTGAGCCGTCAGTGTAGATCTCCATGACGACTTTGTCAAAATCGGTGCGACGACCAACACGAGTGGCCTCTACTTTGTAGGAGACGCGCTCAACTGGAGAGTAGATAGCGTCAATTGACATGGTGCCTATGGTTGAAGATGGTCTTTCGTCGGCGCTTGAGTAGCCGTAACCAGTCCCGATCGTAAGTTCGAGATCGAGTTTGGCGTCTTTGCCAAGGTTGGCAATGACGATATCTCCACTGACGATCTTGACGGTGGCAGGAGCAATAATATCTTTGGCTGTGACGACTTTGGGACCTTTGATACTAAGCTTGGCAGTCACTGGCTCGTCGCCTTCGTAGGCTACTTTGACTGATTTGAGGTTCAAGATAAGGTCAATCATATCTTCACTGAGTCCAGCTAGAGTAGAGAATTTGTGATTGACTCCGGCTACTTTGACATCGGTGATGGCGGCACCTTTGAAACTAGAGAGCAGTACGCGACGGAGAGCATTGCCGATTGTGTGGCCAAATCCGGTTAAGAGTGGCTCGATGGCAAAGACACCGTAGTCATCTTTTTCCTCGATAGTGTTGACCAAAAAATTCATTTTTTGCATAGTTCCCCCTTGTTATATATAGCTTATTAACGGGAATAAAATTCCACAATTAATTGTTCGTTAATAGCCTCAATGATGTCGCTTCTTAGAGGTAAGCGAGTAACCTTTGCCAGGGTGGCTTTTTTGTCAAACCAGACGGCGGAAGTTTTATCTTTGTCTGCTAAAAGTGATTTGATGTAGGGGATTTTGGCGGCAGTACCCGAGAGTGCGATCACGTCACCAACCATAACTTTATAGGATGGGATATTGAGCTTTTTGCCGTTGACTAAGACATTGCCATGAGAGACTAGTTGACGCCCTGCGGCGCGAGTGGGGACAAAACCTAGACGATAAATGCAGTTGTCTAAACGACGCTCGAGGAGTTGGAGCATGACCTCACCGGTCGAGAGAGGATTGCGAGATGCCTGAGTATAGTATTTTTTGAATTGGCGTTCGAGAATACCATACATAATCTTGGCTTTTTGCTTTTCAGCTAGCTGGACTCCGTAATCGGAGACTTTGCGATTGCCACCTTTGCGACCATGCGCGCCAGGTGGAGTACCTATACGTCTCTCGAGTGATTTGGCGCTAGTTTTGAGACCTAGATCTACTCCTAGTCTACGAGCTTTTTTATTTTTTGGACCAGTATAGCGTGCCATATTATCCATGCCTCGGTTTTTTTGCTCTAGTCCCGTTGTGTGGGATAGGCGTAACGTCTAACATTTCAGTGACTTTGATGCCGATCGTGCGCAGAACGCGCAAGGCTGCGTCGCGACCTGGGCCTGGACCCTTGATATAAACAGCTGCTTGACGTAGTCCCATCCCTTTGGCAGTATCAACTGCTGCGGTAATAGCTTGGGTAGCGGCAAAAGGGGTAGATTTGCGAGAACCCTTGAATCCAACTTTGCCAGTTGAGCTCCAGGCAACGACATTGCCAGAAGTATCGGTGATGGTGACGACAGTATTGTTGAAAGTAGCTAGGATGTAAATCCTACCTTCGGTAAGGGTTTTGGTATTTTTGCTAATTGCCATATTATTTCTCTCCTCCTACTTTGGCGGCATCTTCCTTCTTCATGGCACCGATGGTCTTACGCTTACCACGAAGTGTGCGAGCATTGGTACGAGTACGCTGACCATGACTAGGGAGACCAGCTGAGTGACGAGAGCCACGATAAGTACCAATGCGTTTGAGACGTTGGATATTTTCGCGAATTTCTTTGCGGAGATCACCTTCGACTTTGAATTCTTCAATAACCTTCTGGAGTTTGGCCACACCTTCGGCTGTCAAATCTTTGGCGCGGAGATTGGGATCTATTTTGGCTTTGTCTAAAATAAGCTTGGATATCTTGGGGCCAATCCCATAGACATAAGTCAAGGCGACTTCGATTCTTTTGTTTTCTGGCAGATCAATTCCGACTAAACGTAACATAGATATTATCCTTGACGTTGTTTATGGCGAGGATTCTTGCACACGATAAATAAGACGCGTTTGCGACGTACATACTTGCATTTCAAACAGCGTTTGCGTAGTGATGCTTGTACTTTCATATAGTTGGCTTACCTTCTTTGACGCGATAGGTGATACGACCCTTGGTAGTATCGTAAGACGTCATTTCGAGTTTGACTTTGTCTCCTGGCATAATACTAATTCTGAACATGCGCATTTTACCAGATAAGTGCGCAAGTATTTCAGATCCATCGTCATCGAGGACGACGCGAAACATCGTATTGGGCAAGGCTTGAGTAACAGTCCCGATCTTTTCTGTGACGTCAGCTTTACTCATAATTGATTTTGTTATTGTACCAGATTAAACGATCTGAAACAATGATGGTACAGTCAAAATAGAACAACCGTCTTCTGTAACGAGGACGGTCTCTTCATGTACGGCTGAAAGTGTACCATCTTTGACGCTGATTGTCCAGCCATCTTCCTCAAGTATAAGGGAAGGTTTTCCTTGGACATAAATAATCTCGATGGCGAGGGTTTGGCCCACGGATATGACCGGCGTTTGTTCTCTGGGACCCAAGACGACGTTGGAAATCATTGGATCTTCGTGAAGTTCTTGTCCCACACCGTGGCCGGTGAGTTCGGCGGTAGCACTATAGCCGTATTTTTTGAGGGTAGACTCCATAGCGAGGGAGATCTCTCCGATACGGCCACCTGCCTTGATAGCATTGAGGGCATTTTGGAGACCTTCTAAACCTGCTTTGAGGAAGCGGTCTTTAGCTGGAGACGAGGTCCCTACTACTTTGCTAAAGGCACAGTCTGTATGGAAACCCTTGTAATAGACCCCTACATCGACCGTGACAAGATCACCATCTTTAAGAGGAATTGTGCTTTCGGGGATACCATGGACAATACCATCGTTGATGTTGATGCAAGTTGCCCAGCGATAAGTCGGGACTTTGGTAAAAGAGAGCTCTCCCCCTTCGGCTTTGATGAGTTGCCGCGCCTTGAATTCGATAGCTTTGGGGGTAACACCAACAGTAGTAAACGTATAGAGAGCTTGGCGAACTCTGCCAAGCATAGCGCCACCAATTTTCATCGCCTCGATTTTGTTCATTTGAGGTTAGTCATGATATCTTGGTGAATGGTATTGATATCGCGCTCGCCATCTACCTCGATCAAGTTGCCTTTGTTGCGATAAAAGTCGATGACTGGCTCAGTCTGATCGTGGAATAGCTGGATGCGCTTGCGGATCGCCGTGAGGGTGTTGTCCTCCCTGACCCCTTCGTCGACCCGACCACTCAGTCTCCAGAGAGCTTCTTTGTCGCTAACCTTGAGATAAATCACTTTGTCGACGCCGTTGCTAAAATCCTCGGCTTGCTTGGAAGTACGGGGGAAACCGTCGAGGATGTAACCTTTGGCGTATTCTGGTTTGGCGAGATATTCTTCGATGATGGGGATGACTTTTTCATCAGAGACCAGGAAACCGGCGTTGAGCGTCTCTTTCATGTAGCGACCGAGCGGGGTTTTTTCCATGGCCATCTGGCGGAAAATGTGGCCGCTACTCAAGTATTCGATGCCGAGCTTGTCTTTGAGGAGGTTACCCTGCGTCGATTTGCCCGAACCCTGGATGCCAATCAAAATGATCTTCATATAACTGATTTCTCCTAAATAAAGTAGACTTTTGATAAACGAACTGGGTTATTATAGCGCACACTGGGCGATTGCGGAATCTTTAGGCCTACGAGGAGACTCCTTGAAGGTTCATTCCGTTGAACCCGCCTTGCCGGCGAGGCAGGTCGATAGATCGGAACATCACATGCCCGGTATGTGATGTTATTACCGAATGAAGGAGTCGTAGGAGCAAGCGACCTGGTAGGACTGGGTCCTGTGGCTGGTCTTAAGTTTATTCATATTTTCACCTCAATGCCGTATTTGCGGATTTCGGTTGAGAGGGTGTTGTATTTGCTCTGGAGAGCTATGGGATTCATGGGGGTTGGCTCTATTTTAGAACTAATTTTATCTGTTAAGCGACG
>Ga0210016_1001063_pt1 | contig 25277 bp, 24 predicted proteins | sample CryGeyCG2014_300_FD_185454 | JGI IMG/M metagenome (GOLD analysis project Ga0210016, IMG submission 185454) | Groundwater microbial communities from aquifer - Crystal Geyser CG02_land_8/20/14_3.00 (SPAdes) (version 2) | ecosystem: Environmental > Aquatic > Deep subsurface > Groundwater | place...
TGGACAACTCCTCATAACTAGAGACAAGTAGGGGAAACACGGCTGCGTCACGCTTGTCGTCAAACTCTACGCCGTCCAACACTTTGAATATTTGAATCAATTGTTTTGATGGGTGTTCACTGCGTACGCCCCTTGCAGCATTTTCCTTTTCACTCTCTGAAGCAATCAGATAATTTTGCAAAGCTTTCTTCATCTGTTTATCTATCTTCTCGTCATTCAAGTAATCTATATAATTCCAAATAGATGTGACTGCTTTGGCCTCTTTGGCAATGAGAGCAGCCACGCCGTTAAACTGGCTCCAGACCTCTACCACGGTAAAGGCCGCCACAAATGTATAAATAGTACCGAGTACCCCCACGAGCCACCCAATCCCGTTGATATCTGCCAAAAGTGTGCTTGAACCTGCATAACTACGCACAAATAATGCAAGAGGTATTATTACGAGCAAAGATACTATTGACCTGATTAAAAATGGCTTAATGACGTTCATAAACTACTCAAATCTAACCCGCGCTGTAGTAATTCCAGGTAAAGATGCATAATGACCGCATTGCGGTCGGCTGGTTTGGCGCAGTAATTGACATTATCGCGACCAATTTGCATTACAGCCCCAATGTAGCTACCGTTTGAGTTGGTTTCTCTTTGTATAGCTGCTTGGTATATGATGGGGTCACCAATATCTACATGTTGTCGAACATTGAGAGTTGCCAACTGATCTTCATCAAATCCAATTGGTTTCGCTATCCTTACCTCTGACGAGTGTACTGTTTCTGCACTATAAGGTGATCTGGATTGATCATAATTTCTGGAATACTGACCACCTTGAGTAATAATTACTGGAGCAATGGATTGCCACCCATAATCTTCCTGAGCGATCATGGCGATAATTGGTTGCAAGATATTAGATAAATTGACTTCATTTTTAGTATATAATTTTTTTTCTCTATTAAACATATTGATTATTCCTTATGCTAGTTGTTACTTATTTAATGTGCGAAGTTTATCTAATATACGAATTAGTTGCTTGAGTGAAACCTGAGTCCAACCTGAGTTGAAAATATTGAAGATGTATGCTAGACTATAGGACATGAAAATAGCTCCATATTATCAATCATTGCTTGAGGCAAATCTCCAGGCTGTAAAGAGCATGGAGCCGATTACCTTTTGTGGGATGTACGATTGTGGTATAGATTATTTATTTTCTCTATCATTGCCTTTATTACAGGCAGAATATGGAAACACTCATCATCTTCTAGTTATTGATTTGTCAGGTTTGGATACATCTGTTTCTATCGAAACTGAGCTTAGTTATATTTTATCTCAATACGACTCAAATATTGGCTCTAATCTAGGATATTTTGATATTACCAAAAAATTTAAACAACTTGCCTCAAACAAACCCATGCATCTAACCGTATATGGTGGACAAGAAGATGTATTAGACAAACAATTTCTATTGTTTCTCAATAGACTTCGTAATTTATTGGGGTGGCAATTTTCTTATACGCTTTTAATCAATGCTAAAAATATTTTGCAGACAAGTGAGCGATCTTTACTAAGTGATAAGGTTGTATTCCGCAATCTCATTTGGGTTTCGCCACTTGATCAAGGAAATTCTATAGTAGTCATTAATAATTATACCCAAAGATATGGCTTTACTCCAACTAAATTTGAGTTAAATAAAATTATTGAATTAAGTGGTGGCAATCCCGGACTGATCAAGTCTTTATATTTGATCGCCAAAGATGGTCAATTAGCTGAGTCAAATTTATTAGATCATCGGCTTATTTTTAGATTACGTGGGATAACTACAGACTTAGGCGGTATGTACACTACCATTCCGACAGATCATATCTACTCTGAAACGGGATATGTCATATGTGATAAGAGCAAGCGCAGATGGTTCACATCATTGCTTGAAAAATATATTCAAAACTCTCCGCAACACTTACAAATCACAGGAAGAAATATCAACCAAACATTACTTTCCATGACTATTTCACAGCGCAAATTACTAGAATATTTAGAGAAAAATGTTGGGAACATTATAAGTCGAGAAGTAATCGCCAAAGTAATCTGGGGAGACAATTGGGAAGAAAAATATTCCGACTGGGCAATTGATCAATTAATCTCCAACCTACGTAAGCAGATGCAAACAACCAAATATAAAGGAAAATTGATTACCAAACGTGGCGAAGGCATTGTTTTAATTAACGAATAAGCATATGAGCCTTTATTCAAGAGTAGAATCTGGTGACTATAGAATGGTTCACAACGATGGACACGAAGCTCTTTGGTGGAATCCAAATACACGATCTAAGGTTTGTGAATCATATGATCACGATAACGATTCATTTAACCTTCTTCTCACGGACTTTGATGGTTTCTGGGTTGACACAGAAAGAAGAGGTGCTTTTTTTGATTATGTCTGGGGGAAAACTTTACAAGAAGCAGGCTTAGAGGGAAGTATTGAGGAGTTAACGACTCTGAGATGGAAAGGTTATGAATGGGAAAGCGATGTTAAAACTTCAACTATAGCCTGGATGAATAGGATCAAAGTTGCACGAGATAAAATTGGTAAGCCCTATAATAGTCATGATGCGTACCAGCTTAGTTTACTACTATCTCAACAAGCACGAGATAAATTTCGCGCAGCGCTTGGTGACCAGTTTCAAAACATTGATGATCCAGGAATATTACTAGCTGAAAGAAAAGAACAACTAGGCGCTCAATTATTGTGTCAAGAACCCAGGCTTGTATTAGTCTTAGCATCTCTCAAACCAGGGGCATTAGAATTTTTGGAATCAATCCCAGATGACGTGACTTTAGCTATCGTCTCAGCAGGTAGAAGAGCAACTATTTTAGAACCAATTATGGAAGCATATTCACTTGTATTGCCTAGTTTTGCCCGAAGATTTAAAGGGATGTTGTTTGGAGAAGAGGATGGTGGTGGCCATACCAAACCTAGTGAGGGGTTTATTACTAGTGTGAGGTGGAATTTAGCTCACAGACTACATGATGCAGGGAAAATCCCACTAAGAGGTATCAGTATTCATAATACTTTAATGCTCGGTGACAGAGCTCTAGATACCCCGATAAAGCGAGGAGGGATGCATCATATTACTGTAGGACAGAATCCAGGACACCTAGGTCCATTAACTTCTCATGCAAGCGATTTATATCATTTACTAGAAAAAATCAGGAATCCAAAAATTACTGCACGGGACTTTACGCTTCGCAAACTTCACAACACCCTAAATTGCTAATTGATTTGTGCTATCCTAGAGCTATGGAACTAGGCAATTTTTTGGGCAAACTAAAAGGTAAAGAAAAAGAAGCGCCAATAAAATTCTTGGCCTTGATCTTGACAGACGAGGTAGTCCAGGCTGCAGTCTGGCATGTTTTGGGTGAAGCTACCGAGATTGTCGCAGTTGGTACTCCCGTTGAGTGGGATGGTGATACCGGCACAACTAGTGAACTAGTCACTGCCGTTGACGCTACGATCTCTAGCGCCACTGAAGGTTTGGGAGATGAACCAAATAGCGTAATCTTGGGTATTCCAGTCAGTTGGACCGACAAAGAAGGTGTCCTTGGGGTCAAGCGCGAGTTTATTAGCAAAATCCGCAAAGAACTCGAGCTCGAAGCCATCGGCTACGTCGTAATCACCGATAGCATCGTCAGTTATCTCAAGATCCAAGAGGGGACTCCCACTACTTCTATCCTTATTCAGGTCAGTCGTGACGAGCTCACTCTGCTTCTAGTTCGCCTAGGTAGAATTGAAGCCATCGAAACCATCGGCAGGGGTGACGACATCGTAGAAGATGTCACCGAAGGGATTGCGCGCTTTAAGCTCTCAGGTAACTTGCCCTCGCGGATTATCCTCTTTAATAGTATGCACAATCTCGACGAAATCATCCAAAATCTCCTAAGTACCGACTGGCAAACCCAATTCAACTTCCTCCATCTCCCCAAGATCGAGGCCCTCCCCAAAGATATCGCAATCCGAGCCCTCGTAGTAGCTGGCGGCAGCGAGGTAGCCAAGAGTTTGGGTATTCCAGTCACTCAAATCGCACAACAAGTTGACCCTTCAGGGCCTGGCCCTATAGAAGGCAAAAGTGAACCCAATGTAGAAATCCTCTCTGCCCAAGAGATCGGTTTTGGTGTCAGTACTGAGCCAGAGAAAATCGATTTTATTGATCCAGACGATGAGCCAGAAGAACCAGTTAAGCCCAAACGTCCCAAACTCACCCTCCCCAAGATTGTTATTCCCAAGTTTAATTTGAGAGATATCGGCTCTCATTGGTGGTACATTTTAGGTGGCCTTTTGGCACTTACTGGTCTTTCTTTTTATCTTGTCTGGATCTTGCCTAGCGCAGTTATCAGCGTCCGTGTACTTCCCAAAGAGATTGATGATAGTGTGGAACTCACTCTTTCCTCAGCCGTCTCCTCGCTCAATTTCGCCGACCACATCGTCCCAGCTAGTATCGATTCGCTCTCCCAAATCGGGCAAAAACAAATAGAGACTACAGGCACCAAGACAGTTGGTGAATCAGCCAAAGGAGAGGTCACAATCTACAACAAAACATCCTCATCTAAGACTTTCACCCAAGGCACAATCCTCTCTAGTGGTTCTCTCAAATTTACTCTAGATTCAGATGTCACGATTGCCTCTACCTCTTCTAGTACCGAAGGGATTACCTTTGGCAAAAATACGGTCAGTTTGACCGCTTCTGCCATCGGCAAAGATAGTAATTTAAGCAACGGTACCGAGCTCGCCATCGCTAGTTTTAGCAAAGATAGCTATGTCGCCAAAAATGATGCTACCTTAACTGGTGGTAACTCTGAAGAAGTCCAGGTGGTGGGCAAAGATGACCAAAAGACATTGCTGACAGATTTAACCAAAGAACTGATAGAGGTGATGCAAAGTCAATTAACTGCGCTTGTCGAGCCAGGTATCAACGTCTACTTGATCGCAGATTCCGCCAAAGTAGATACCTCCACCTACTCAGCCAAAGTAGGTGATACTACCAAAACTTTGACTCTCGACTTAGCTCTGACCGCTAGTCTCATCAAATATCAGACAGACGATGTCACGACCCTGGTCGATTCCTCTCTTGACCAAGCTGTTCCTCAGGGATATATCAGATCCTCATTACCCTCAGCTGTTGATCTCTCAGTCAGTAGCGTGGGGACTGACGGAAAATCAGTCAAAGGTAGCGCCAAAGTCAAAGTCTCACTTCTGCCAGTTGTCAACAAAGAGGGTCTCGCCAAGCTCGTCAAAGGCAAAAAAGGAACAGCTCTTGAGTCCATTCTCTCATCCAACATTCCTCTTTATAGTAGTGCCAAAGCTATCATTACTCCCTCGTGGATTCCTTTGCGTCTCAAGTCACTCCCTCTCAATCCTGCCCGTATCACCATCGAGATTGTCCCAGCTATATGACCTATCGCTATGTCAAAGCTCCTCCAGGCTACATCCTAGCATTCCCGCTCAGTTTGGGCAAAAAGCTCCGTTATGGGATCTCACTCGTTTTTATCACGCTAGGCATTGCCACCTTCACAACCGTAGCGTACCCACTCGTCAGTTATCAGCTCAATTTCGCTCCACAGTTTCAAAAATCCTCACTTGTTTCTCCTTTAACTACCTCTCCCATTCAACAAGTCAAAGCCGATAATAGCCCGACTTTTGTAGGGGAAGTTGTCAATACTTCATTTGACTACACTGACTCAACTAACTGGTTTGCGGGGGATTCTAAGTCCAAAGAAGGTAGTGTCTATGCGCTTTATACACTCTCGATCCCCAAGCTGGGGATCAAGAACGCCGTGGTTCGTAGTGACCACACTGATCTCAAGCAATCCCTGATCCAGTATCCAGGCACGGCCTTGCCAGGCAACTTGGGTAACACCGTCATTTTTGGTCACTCAGTCCTGCCTCAGTTTTTCAACCCCACAAACTACTTAACTATTTTCTCGACGCTCCACACGTTGCGTCCAGGTGACATCATCGATATCGAAGCAGATGGAGCGACTTTTACCTACAAAATCAGTGAGATGTACGAAGCCGCCCCCGACGATCTCTCTCCCCTAGCTCAAACTTATGATGGTCGCTATTTGACCATGATTACTTGTACCCCGCCCGGCACTTATCTGCGTAGACTCATCATCAAGGCATACATTTTATGATCAAATATCTAGGTATCGACTATGGCCTCGCCCACATAGGCCTCGCCACTTCCGAGCATACCCTCGCCACCCCGCTTCCATCTCTATATAACGATTCCACTGTCTTCTTACGTCTAACGTCTATCGTCAGAGAGCAGGGTATTACCCATATAGTTTGTGGTATCCCAGAGGGGACTCTCGCTCCCAAAGTAATTCAATTCGCAGAAGAGCTAGAAAGCATTGCGGGGCTTAAAGTCGTTCTCACCCCCGAAACTCTCTCGAGTCAAGAAGCCAAACACAAGCTCCACGAGGCTCGTGCCTCCCTAGCCAAAAAGAAAAACGACCATGCCTACGCCGCCTGCTTGATTCTGGAGGATTACCTGGAACTTAATAATGTTGTATACTAAATCTATATGTTAAAAAGTGTGATTGCTCCTATCCAATCTTGGTTGCTCGGCAAAGGACAATGTGTCGGCTGTGGAGCCGCTCTCTCCAAAGGTACCAAGGTAGCAAGGGACAAATCCAGTAACAAAATTACCTGCAAATGTGGGCGTATTTTTATCTATGACAAAAAAACCAAGGTCTATCGCCGTGCACTCTTCAGTGAGGTCTAAACCGAAACTGATCCTGAGCGTAGTCGAAGGATTAGCTACAATTGCACTCCTCTCTGGCATTTACTTTTACACCCTGACTCTCCCTTATTCTCATGATACCCAAAGCGTAAATTTTGAGGTCACCAAAGGCGAAAGTGTTACCACTATTGCCTCTCATCTCAAAGATGCAAAGTTAATTCGTTCATCATTGTATTTTAGATACATTGCCAAATCTCACAAATTGATTCTTCAGGCAGGTAAATACCAACTTTTTCCCTCAGATAGCCCCCTAAAGTTAGCGACACAGCTCACCAAAGGTTTAGCTGTAGACAAGAAAATTACTATCCCAGAAGGTTTTAGACGCGAGCAAATATCCGAACTTACGGGTCTAAATCTTATATCTCCAGAGGGACGCTTATTTCCAGATACCTATTTTATTAAAGAGGATATTACAGCCCAAGAACTAGTCGATCTCATGCAGGCTAATTTTGCCAAAAAAGTCGGCAAGGTTGACGAGCAGACACTTATTCTTGCTTCGCTTGTTGAGCGTGAAACCAAAGGAGATGAGGAAAAGCCTGTGGTCGCCGGCATTCTCAAAAAACGCCTAGAGAATGGTTGGCCACTCGAGCTCGATGCCACCGTACAATATTTTCTGGGTAAGCCAGGGTCTTGGTGGCCAGATACTACTTTGCTCGATCGCAAATTAAAATCTCCTTACAATACCTATCTCCATCCTGGCTTACCACCCACACCAATCGGCAATCCCGGTTTCTCTTCGCTTCGTGCCGTTCAAAATTCCGTGGACTCCCCATATTGGTTTTATCTGCACGACAAATCAGGCGTCATTCATTATGCCGTGACCCTCGCCGACCACAACCAAAACATTGTCAAATACATAATCAGGTAGATTTATGAATAATTGGTATGGTTGGTTTATTGAGCAATCATTGTTCAAATTCCCGCTAAGGATTTAAAATCAACCCTTGATGCTCTTTGATACTGTATGCATAGATTTGACAAAATATGCATAGATTGGGTAACAATAAAGGGGGAATGGGCTCAAATTTGTAAAAAGAGTAGTAACAACTAGATCTATCGGCTTATCCTTTCAAACAGGTAATGCCTTAATTGAATTAAATGAACATGTCATTCAAATTGATGTTAAAATTGTCCCAGAATCTTTACGTGGATGTTTTGTAGTAATTAGTTATTAAGAATTAAACAAAATATGATTATCAATATTAATAAATTTGGCACAACTCTTATATCTCGCCCCGCTGGTAAGGAGGCTCATCTAGCATTTCAGTCTTCATTAAATAACTTGGGAGAAACAGAAGTATTGGAAGTTGATTTTGATGGCGTAATCACATTGTCTCCTTCGTGGGCTGATGAGTTTGTGACACCATTGTTAGAAAAGTACAAAAAACAACTAAAATTAGTAAACATCTCGAATGCCTCAGTTGTAGAAACACTAAAAACTTTAAAAATACTGCCCGAGTAACCTCTCCAACACAATCAAAACATCTCAAAATATAAATTCTACCCCGGAGGTGTCTGCCTAGTAATTTGGTTGTTTTTAATATCACCCCGCCATGGCGGGGTGATATTCCGTTGAATCGATAGATCGGAATAAAACCCTTGTCCTGATTTGATATACTACATCTATGGATAAAGCCAACGCGATCAAATATTGGATCGAATCAGCCGATCATGATCAGGAAACAGCTGAGAGTCTTTTTAACCTCAAAAAATATACCTGGTCACTTTTCATCTGGCAATTAGTAGTAGAGAAACATCTTAAAGCTCGTCTGGTTATTAAATTGGATGGTACTACTCCCATTACTCATGATCTAGTAAAACTAGCCAAACTAGCTGAATTAGCTTTGACTAAAACCCAAATAAATAATTTACACGAGATTACAGCTTTCAATATTAATGCCCGCTACGAAGATTACAAACGTACATTTTATAAAAAATCTACCAAAGATTACACCTCTAAGTGGATTAAAATTATCAAGGATTTTCTTCTATGGTTAAAAAAACACTAAACAAATCAGTGTTAGATCAGGTCAAGCTTTATGTTTCTAAGGTCAAATCTGCAAAAATTTCGGTCGAAAAAGTGATAGTCTTTGGTTCTCATGCCAAAGGGACAGCACACAAATGGAGCGACATTGATGTCTGTATCGTATCGCCTCGATTTGGACGAAATGGATTTAATGAGCTAGTCCGTCTTGCCAAGCTCAAAGACGATACAACCATAGACATCGAGGCTCACCCCATGAACCCTCAGAATTTAACCAACAAATATGACACGCTCGCGAGTGAAATCCGCAAATACGGTATTGACGTACACATCTAGATGTGTTTAAATACGCTCTTGCCCGTTGTTGTGAGTTGGGCGTACAAACTCAAGGTACGTCCAATTTTATATTTGTGGATAATAAAGGGAATTACTCAAAATGACACAGAAGAAGCGTTTATATTGGGGAAATGAAAACATCAACTTGCCCCCCTTAGACCTAACTCTTGTCCAACGTGAATCCTACGAACAATTTTTAACCCTCGATCTTCAAAAGTACCTAAGAGAAATCAGTCCCATCGAAGACTTTACCGGCAAAACTTGGGAACTCTCCTTCGGTTCCTACTATTTCGAAGAGCCCAAACTTACTCCCGACGAAGCTACCGTAAAAGGCTTGACCTACGATGTCCCACTTCGTGTCAAAATCAAACTTATCAACAAAATTACAGGTGACGAAACGCAGCAAGATGTTTTCCTGGGTGATCTACCCAAGATGACTACTCGCGGTACCTTTATCGTCTCGGGCATCGAGCGTGCTGTCGTCAACCAACTAGTTAGAGCACCTGGGGCTTTCTTTGCTGGTTCAGTTGATCCCTCAACTGGTCGCATTCTCTATACCGCCGAACTGCGCCCTATGCGTGGGAGTTGGCTCGAGCTTACCGTTGGCAAAAACGACGTACTTACAGCCAAGATTGATCGTCACCGCAAATTTTACGTCACTACTCTTCTTCGTGCCCTCGGCATTGAAGATGAAGAAGAAATCAAGGCACTATTTAAAGATGTAGATACCAATGTCGATCATCAGTACATCTTTGCCACTCTTGCCAAAGACAACAATCACACCCAAGCCGAAGCTCTCCTTGATCTTTACGACAAGATTAGACCAGGTGAGCCAGCTGTCCTAGAAAATGCCAAAAACCTCTTCTTCCAGAGCTTCTTTGATCCTCGTCGCTATGATCTAGACAAAGTTGGTCGCTACAAACTCAACAAAAAACTAGGGCTCGCCATCGAAAACAAGCCAGAAAATCAAGTTCTCCAAAAAGCCGATCTTATCGCCATCATCAAATACTTGATTGGTCTCCAAAACGGAGTTGGGGAAGTTGATGATATCGATCACTTAGCCAATCGTCGCGTCCGCCGCGTCGGCGAACTCCTGGGTGCCACTGCCTTCCGTATCGGTCTCTTGCGCCTGGAGCGCTCCATCAAAGAGAAAATGTCACTTGTCAAACCAGAAGAATCCGTGACTCCAGTCCAGCTCATTAATGCGCGTCCTGTCATCGCCACTATCTCCGAGTTCTTCCGTCGCAACCGACTCTCAACTATTCTTGATCAGACCAACCCACTAGCCGAAATCGACAATCTTCGTCGTCTCTCAGTCATGGGTACAGGTGGTGTGACCCGCGAGCGCGCGAGTTTCTCCATGCGCGACATCAATGCCTCTCAGTATGGCCGGATCTGCCCAGTTAGATCCCCCGAAGGTCCCAACATCGGCCTTGTCACTTACCTCTCGCTCTATACTCGGATCAACAAATACGGCTTCCTCGAATCTCCCTACCGCCAAGTGATGAAGAAACATGTCGCCAAAGAAATCACTTATCTCCCTCCAGATGATGAGCAAAACTACTACATCACTCACGCTGGTATCGAGATGGATAAAAATGGCAACATTGTTCCCGACTGGGTCCCAGCTCGCTACCAGGGCAATTTTATCGAAGTCCCCACCGAAAAAGTTCAGTATATCGATGTTATCCCGCGCCAAGTGGTAGGTACTTCTGCTAGTCTCATTCCCTTTATCGCACACGATGAGGCCAATCGTGCACTCATGGGTACTCATATGCAATGCCAAGCCGTGCCTTTGATTCATCCTCAATCTCCGATTGTAGGCACGGGCATGGAAGGGAAAGTAGCCGAGTCCATGGGTTGGGTAGTTAGAGCCAGTCACGGTGGGACTGTCATCTCAGTAGACGCCAACTCTATTGTGCTTGAGTTAGACAAGAGCGAAGTAGCGGGAGCTAAAACCTACTACATCAAAAACCACGCCGAACATATCTTGTTTGATCGTGGTCGCTTGACTTACTCCATCATGAAATTTGGCCGTACCGCCAACTCTACTTGCTACAACCAAAAACCAACTGTAACCGTAGGCACCAAAATCAAAAAGGGCGATCTCTTGATCGATGGGCCAGCCTCCGATGGTGGAGAGCTCTCACTAGGTCGTAACCTAGTTATTGCTTATGCATCATTTATGGGCTTGGGCTACGAAGACGCCATCATTATCTCTGATCGTCTCGTCAAAGAAGATGTCTTAACTAGTATCCATATCAACGAATATGCCGCCGATATTATGGATACCAAACTAGGTGCCGAAGAATTGACCCGCGACATCCCTAACGTCTCCGAGAACGACCTGCGCAACTTGGGTGATGATGGCATCGTCTTTGTCGGGGCAGAAGTGACCGCCAACGATATCCTAGTCGGCAAGATCGCTCCCAAAGGCGAAACCGAGTTGACCGCCGAGGAACGCCTGCTACGCGCCATCTTTGGTGAAAAAGCCCGTGAAGTTAGAGATACATCTTTGCGCATGAGCAATGGTGAGTCCGGTACCGTCATTGAGGTCGCAACTCTGGACCGTGAAGAAGGTGACGAACTAGATCCAGGAGTCTTAAAGACAGTCACCGTCAAAGTAGCCCAAATCCGCAAAGTAACTGTCGGTGACAAACTCGCTGGTCGTCATGGTAACAAAGGTGTCATCTCTCGTATTATCCCGACTGCCGATATGCCATATCTTGCCGACGGCACCCCAATTGACATCATTATCTCGCCTCTTTCTGTCTTGGCCCGTATGAACTTGGGTCAGCTTCTAGAAGCCCACTTGGGACTTGCCGCCAGCAAACTCGGCTACAAAGTAGCTCTCCCTGTTTTTGAACCACTTGACGAATCGGTGATTGAGGAACAGCTCAAAAAAGCCGGCTTACCAATCAATGGCAAGTCTATGCTCTACGACGGTCGCACCGGGCTCGCTTTTGACAACGAAACCACCGTTGGTATCGGCTATATTCTCAAACTCATTCACATGGTCGAAGACAAAACTCACGCTCGCTCAACTGGTCCTTACTCTCTCGTGACTCAACAGCCTTTGGGTGGTAAAGCACAAATGGGTGGACAGCGTCTAGGAGAAATGGAAGTTTGGGCCCTCGAAGCTCATCGCGTCGCTCATGTTCTACAAGAAATGTTGACCATCAAATCTGATGATCTAGTCGGTCGTGCCAAAGCTTTTGAAGCTATTGTCAAAGGCACTCCGATCCCCGAATCCACGGTTCCTGAGTCATTCAAAGTCTTGCTCAAAGAACTCAACTCACTAGGTCTAGATGTCATCCCCGTTGACCCCAAAGAAGTTTTGGTCGCTGATGAAGCAAGTGAAGAAATCGAAAAAGATAAAGCTATCTTAGCCGATGATTCAGCCACAACCCCCACGATAGTTGCCCCAGCTACTCCCGCCGATCTTGACGATGTAGAAGAACCATCAGACGAAGAGCTCAAACAAGCCGAAGGGGAGGTATAACACATGTCAAAAAATATCCTAGACTTTAAAGGTCTCAAAATCTCTCTCGCTTCACCCGACACCATCCGCTCTTGGTCATTTGGCGAAGTTACCAAACCAGAAACCATCAACTATCGCACTCTCAAACCAGAGAAAGATGGTCTGTTTTGTGAGCGTATTTTTGGACCAACCAAAGACTACGAATGTTACTGTGGCAAATACAAAAGAATTCGCTATCGTGGGATCGTCTGTGACAAATGTGGCGTCGAAGTCACTCAGGCTAGAGTACGTCGTGAGCGTATGGGTCACATCACTCTTGCCACTCCCGTTGCTCATATCTGGTACTTCAAAGGTGCCCCATCCAAGCTTTCTCTCCTCCTTAATGTCGCCCCCAAGGCTCTTTCGGCTGTTGTTTACTTTGCCAAATACTTGGTTCTTTCAGTCGACAAAGACGAAAAAGCTAAAATTGTCGAATCGTTAAACACTCGCCATGCTGAAGCCCTCACGACTCTTGAAGAAAAAATCAAACTAGAGATGGAAAAAGTCAAATCTAGCTTAGGCGACAAACCTACGCAGCGCCAAGTAAACACCGCCAAAAAAACCATCGAAACTCTCCGTGAGAGTCTCGTCTTAGACAAAGACTCGCTCAGTGAAATCTACAAAACCGTGATTGCTATGGCCAAACGCATCGTCCCAGGTACCGTGATGGCAGAAGATGAATATCTCAAACTCGAAGAATACGAGGCCATATCTCATCTCAAAGTTGGCATGGGCGCTGAAGCCATCCTGGAATATCTCCAAACCATCGACATCCAAAAACTCTCCAAGGAAATCCGCCTCGAACTCAAAGAAGAGGGTGCCGCCAGCGTCCGTCGCACCAAACTCTCCAAACGCCTCAAGGTCGTCAATGGTCTCAAAAATGCGGGTTTGAGTCCCACTTGGATGGTCCTCAAAATCCTTCCAGTCTTGCCTCCAGAGCTTCGTCCTATGGTTCAACTCTCAGGTGGCAGATTTGCTTCCTCAGATCTAAATGATCTGTATCGCCGCGTCATCAATCGTAACAATCGTCTCAAACACTTGATTGATCTAGGGGCACCAGAGATCATCTTGCGCAACGAAAAGCGCATGCTCCAAGAAGCCGTTGATTCACTCATCGATGCTTCCCAAGCTAAAACCACCAGGCGCAGAGTAGTCAAACCTCTTCGTTCACTCTCTGATATGCTGTCGGGTAAGCAAGGACGTTTCCGTCAAAACCTACTTGGTAAACGTGTCGACTACTCAGGCCGCTCTGTGATCGTAGTTGGTCCAGAACTCAAACTCTCAGAGTGTGGTATCCCCAAAGATATGGCCCTAGAGATGTTTAAACCCTATGTTTTGCGCGAGCTTATCGCCGAGGGAACTGCCCCCAATGTCAAATCTGCCAAACACGCGATCGAGCGCAAAGATCCACTCGTCTTTGATATCTTAGAGCGCATCACCAAAGATCACCCCGTACTTCTCAACCGTGCCCCAACTCTCCACAAACTCGGTATCCAAGCCTTCTACCCCGTGCTTATCGAAGGCAATGCCATCCAGTTGCACCCTTGTGTCTGTGCCGGCTACAACGCCGACTTTGATGGTGACCAAATGGCTATCCACGTCCCGCTCTCAGAAACCGCCATTGAAGATGCGCGCTCCAAGATGATGGCCAAAAATAACTTGCTCAAGCCAGCCAACGGTAGTCCTATCACCGTGCCAAACAAAGAAATGGCTCTAGGCTGCTATTACCTAACTAGCTTCAATCCAGATTTCAAATTGGGGGAAGATATCTACGGCGACGCCCAGCAAGCCTACGCTGCCGAGTCTGCCGGTGCCATTAACCAGCGCCAGCCTATCTCCGTCCGTGTTGACGGCAAGATTATCGTCACTTCTGTAGGTCGCTTGATCTTCAACGAAGCCTTACCAGCTGAGCTCCGCTTCATCAATGAGAGCATCAACGCCAAGAAGATCACCGATATCATCCGCGAAGCTATCCGCTTATTTGACAATGATCTCGTAGCGGGGCTTGTTGACAAAATCAAATCCATTGGTTTTAAATACTTGACTACTTCAGGTCTCTCCGTGGCTGTGGCCGACAATATCATGATCAAGGAAAAAGCCGGGATGATCAAAGAAGCCGACGTCAGAGTCAATGAAATCTTAGACACCTTCAATCAAGGTTTGATCACGCAAGATGAGAAGCGTCGTCTCTCATTTGAAGTCTGGATGGAAACAACCGAGGCTATCGCTACCGCTACCTGGGAAAAGTTCAACGAGCGTAATGCCGTCAAAATCATTATTGACTCTGGTGGTACACGTGCTAGTCGCGATCAGGTCAAACAACTTAGTGCTATGCGTGGACTAGTCGTTGATCCACTCGGTAAAATCGTCGAGATGCCTACCAAGAGTAACTTCCGCGAAGGTCTTTCTATCTTTGAATACGTGACCTCATCTCGTGGGTCTCGCAAAGGTTTGACCGACTCAGCTCTCAAAACTGCCGATGCCGGATATCTCACTAGACGCTTAGTCGATGTCTCTCATACCTCAATCATCCGCGAGGACGACTGTGGCAGTACTGAGTACTTAGAGATTCCTACGACTGGTATTCGTGGTAAACACTTTGTCAAACGTGTCTTAGGGCGCGTCATCGGCAAAACCATCAAAGATCCCAAATCAAAAAAGGTGATCATCAAAAAAGGTGAGATCATCGACGACGAAATTGCCGAAAAACTCTTCGCTTCAGGGATTGAAAGTATCGAGATTCGCTCACCCTTGACCTGCAAAGCTCGCTACGGTCTCTGCGCTGCGTGTTATGGATGGGACTTTGGGACTCGCAAACTTGTTGAACTAGGTAGTCCTGTCGGCGTCATCGCCGCCCAGTCCATTGGTGAGCCTGGTACTCAGCTTACTATGCGTGTCAAACATGCCGGAGGTATCGTCGGACTCGACGTGACCCAAGGATTGCCACGTGTGGAGGAGCTCTTTGAAGCTCGCAATCCCAAGATCGCCTCACCCTTGGCTGGTATCGCGGGCAAAGTTACTGTCGAGGAAGTAGCTGATGGCAACAAAGTTACGATTACTTCGACCTCCAACCCAGATGTCAAAGAAGAGCATTTTGTGCCAGCCACTCTCTCTTTAGCCGTCAAAGACAAAGATTTAATCGCGGCAGGTTTCCCTCTAGCTAGTGGTCCTCAAAATATCCAAGAAGTCCTGCGTATCCGCGGCATCCGTGACGCTCAGAATTACTTGATCCAAGAGATCCAAGCAGTTTACGAATCCCAAGGTATCCCGATTTCCGACAAGCACTTTGAAGTGGTTGTGCGCGAAATGACCAGCAAAGTCAAGATCGAAGATGCCGGCGACACAAGTCTTATCGGTGGAGAGATCATGGATCGCTTTGCCTTTGATACTGGCAACGATGCTACTCTCGCCGAAGGGGGCGAACCTGCCACAGCCGTTTCTGTCATGCTCGGCGTGACTCGCGCTGCTCTTCATACTCACTCTTGGCTTTCGGCCGCTTCATTTGAACAAACAACCAATGTCTTGTCCGAAGCTGCCTTAGAAGGCAAGGAAGATCCATTGTTTGGTCTCAAAGAAAATGTCATCATTGGGCGCCTTATTCCTACGAGCCCCGTGAGGGCCGTGATACAATAGCAAACACTTATGCCAACAGTCAATCAACTAGTCCGTTTCGGACGCAAGAGCAAACCCAAGAAAAAGAAGGGGAACGCTCTGCGTAAAGGATATAACGCTACCAAGCGCAAGATGGTCGAATACGCTTCTCCCCAAAAACGCGGTGTCTGCGTTATCGTCAAGACCATGACACCTCGCAAGCCCAACTCCGCCCTCCGCAAAGTCGCCCGTGTTCGACTCTCCAACAAGCAAGAAGTCACCGCCTACATCATGGGTGAAGGCCACAACTTGGCAGAACACTCAGTAGTTCTCATTCGCGGTGGTCAAGTCAAAGATTTGCCAGGTGTCAAATATCACATCGTTCGTGGCAAATACGATACCGCTGGTGTAGAAAAACGTATGACCAGTCGTTCCAAATACGGTACAAAGAGGCCAAAGAAATAATATGCGCGCTAAATCAGCTAAACTAAAAAAAGTCGAAGGTGATGTTAAATACAACTCACTCGAAGTAGCCAAACTCATCAACCGCTCTATGCAAGACGGCAAAAAAGTCGTCGCCGAAAAACAAATTTATAAGTGTATGGATATCATCGGGGAGAAGACCGGTGCCAAACCACTCGATGTTTTGCTTACCGCCCTTGGTAATATCAAACCCAAAACCGAAGTTCGCTCTCGTCGTATTGGTGGCACCGCTTATCAAGTGCCTATGCCAGTTTCACCTCGCCGTCAGTTCTCTATGTCTATCCGCTGGCTAGTCGAGTTTGCCAACAAGCGTAGCAACTCTGAGTATCACACCTACGGTGAGAAACTCGCCGCTGAGATCATGGATGCCTACAACAACCAAGGTGCTGCCATCAAGAAACGCGACGATGTCCATCGTATGGCAGATGCCAACAAAGCCTTTAGTCATTTTAGATGGTAAATATCCAGCCTACTCGTCAATCCATTCGTCTAAGAGATTTTGATTATTCATCTCCCAATTGGTATTACGTCACAATTTGCACTCAAAATCGAGAAAAGGCATTGGGTAAGGTGGTAGGTGATCGTGCATATTTATCCCCTTATGGTCGAATTGCCGACTCTTTACACGATGGTTGAATTGGATGAATATGTTGTCATGCCAAACCATATTCATGGAATAATTGGGATTAAGACGACCGTAAAGGTCGCCCCTACATTGGGACAAATAATTGGTGTCTACAAATCAAAGGTATTACATGAATGTTTGGAATTGGCAAAAATAAAAGAAAATATTTTAGGGAAATTGTGGCAACGCAATTATTATGAACATATCGTCAGAGATGATAATGATTTAATCAGAATCCGTGAATATATTCGTCATAATCCAATCAATTGGACCAGAGACAAATTGTTTTCGTAGGGCGACCGTAAAGATCGCCCGTGTGATTTATATTTCCCATATCACCATGTTTCGTAGGGGCGACCTTTACGGTCGCCCGTGTGATTAAATAATCCGCATTTGTAATTTATGCGTTATGTAGGGGCGACCTTTACGGTCGCCCGTATGGTCATTGTTTCAATTTCTCCATCAGGATTGCATAAAAACGTAAATTATGGATTGTGGCCAGGCGGAGTACTCGCGAGTCGTGCGCTCTCCACATCATGGCAAACTCAGCTCGAGTAATCGTTGTGCACAGCTCACAGTCACAGGCACTACTCACGGGTATCTTTTCCTCAAGGTGTTTTGCCTGTCTCGGATTATAATATGTATAGAAATTTTCTTTTTGTACATCAATCCGATCTATCGATAGATCGGAATATATATACAGCCGACCGTGACGAGCGTCGCGAGTAGGTAGGACGCAATCAAATATTTGATAACCGAGTTTTGTGCATTTGACGATATCATCCGGTTTCCCGATCCCCAACCCATACAATAATGTAGGGGCGGACCCCCGTGTCCGCCCGTTTACTTCCCGTGCGATTAATTCCGCGGTTACGATATCAAATTTACCATCTTTCATGGGCCATCCACCATAACCATATCCATCGAACCCAATCTCCGTCAATTCCTTGATACTTCTCATCCGCAAGTCATCAAAATACGCACCTTGCACCACGCCAATTAAGTAGGGGCGGACCTCCGTGTCCGCCCGTGTAGCCCATATTCGATCAAATTCCTCCCTACATCTCTTTGCCCACAAAGTCGTCCGTCTTACGCTATCCTCGGCTTCTTTGTATGTTGCATCGGGCGGGGTAAAATCATCGAGGACCACCATGAGATCAGTTCGCATCGCCATTTGATACTTGATAGAATCCTCAGGACTAAAGTGATGGGCTACTCCATCGATAGTGAATGTCACACCCTCATCAGTCACTGGATTAATCCCATCACCTCGAAGATCCTGAGCGTAGTCGAAGGATTTTTTAGCAATTGACATCACCTGGAATCCTCCAGAATCCGAAATCATGGCCTGATCCCATCCCAAATATTCTCTGATTCCATCTGCTTCAACTGTTTTTTCTGTCCCAACTAACCTCAGTAAATGAAAAGTATTAACCAGTATTCCCGGCAGTCCCACTTTTTTTACATCATCAAATGAAAGTTGTCTGACTTCCCCCCGTGTCGCATCCGGGAAGAACAGGGGATATTCTAGTGTCGTCCCATCCAATTTTCTAAATTTATCTTGCATACTTGCGATTATACCTTGCCTATATTCATATCTATTTCATTCCGTTGAATCGATAGATCGGAATATCGCGTACGCAAAGGGTGGGTTCAAATTGAACACCCCCTTCCAATCAAAACTGCAGGCGGAGTACAAAATATTGTTTGCGCCAATACCGAAGGCGTCTTTCGCATTATTCAATCTATCCCATCCCCCAAAGCCGAGCCATTCAAGCGTTGGCTAGCCAAAGTGGGATATGAGCGGGTGCAAGAAATCGAAGACCCCGAGCTCGCCACAAAAAGAACTAGAGCTCTCTACAAAGCCAAGGGATATCCCGACAGTTGGATCGAGAAACGCATGCGCGGGATCATGATCCGCGAAGAACTTACTCAGGAATGGAAAGATCGTGGCGCCAAAGCAGGACGTGAATACGAAATCTTGACCGCCGAAATTAGTAAAGCTACCTTTGGTATCACTCCAAGCGAGTACAAGAAGATCAAATCACTTAAACATCAAAACCTCCGTGACCACATGGACGATCTCGAACTCATCTTCACTATGCTTGGCGAGCGCGCAACCACCGAAATCCATAGAACCGAAGACTCCAAAGGCTATCCCAAACTCAAATCCGACGCGGTGGCTGGTGGCAAGATCGCAGGCGACGCCCGCACCGCTCTCGAAACTCGCCTCAAGAAAAGCATCGTCACCAAACAAAACTTTCTCCCCAAGAAAAAATAACGTCATCTCGCCATCCCATGGGGTCGGATTATCGTCCTCAGACCTTCTCAAACTCACTCGACTAGGGTACAATACACCCTGCCTCGCCGAATAGGCGGGTTGCCTCATTCGTTTGAGTAATTATTTATTCATTCAAGTTCCCTTTGTTTGGAATTTGTAATTTAATTATTGGAATTTAAAAGTATATGGCTATCGTCAAAACTCAAGATCGTGAACTAGCAATGGACAAGATCCGCAATATCGGCATCATCGCCCACATCGACGCTGGCAAAACCACTACTTCAGAGCGCATCCTCTTCTACACCGGCAAGTCCTACAAAATCGGTGACATCGACGAAGGCAACACCCAGATGGACTGGATGGAGCAAGAGAAAGAGCGTGGCATCACGATCGTCTCAGCGGCCACCACCACTTTCTGGACCCCCAAACTCCCCAAATCACTCTTTACCGACCAACATCGTATCAACCTCATCGATACTCCAGGACACGTCGACTTTACCGCCGAAGTAGAGCGCTCACTACGCGTGCTTGATGGTGGAGTCACCGTTCTCGACGCCGAAGAGGGTGTGCAGTCACAGTCCGAGACTGTCTGGCGCCAAGCCGACAAATACAAAGTCCCTCGTATCTGTTTCGTCAACAAGATGGACAAGATGGGAGCCGACTTCAAACACACTCTCCAGGATGTCGAAGAAAAGTTGGGGGCGCATACTGCCATCGTCACCTACCCAATCGGCGCCGAAAATGCCTTCAAGGGTGTCATCATGTTGCTTGAAGAGCAATCAGTCATCTGGGCAGGGGATGAGACCGGTGCCAAGTACGAAGTAGGGGAGATCCCCCAAGGGATGGTCGAAGAAGTCGCCAAAGAACGTGCCAAGCTTATCGAACAAATCTGTGAAACCGACGACGTACTACTTGAGAAATATCTAAATGGTGAAACACCCACTCTCGTTGAACTCAAGCAAGCGCTCCGCGCCGCTACCATTGCTTACAAACTAGTCCCCATGTACTGCGGAACTAGTCTGCGCAACAAAGGCGTCCAACCACTCCTCGATGGTATTGTCGATTACCTACCCTCCCCCCTCGACGTTCCCCCCGCCGAAGGCAAAGTCCCAGGAACCGATGAGGTAGCTATCCGCCATCCAGACGTCAAAGAGCCCTTTGCCGGCCTCTCCTTCAAGATCCAAGCGGATCCCCATATTGGTAAACTCACCTATCTACGTATCTACTCCGGCAGAATCACTAGTGGCTCCTATATCTACAACGCCACTCGCGACAAGACCGAGCGAGTGGGACGCCTTGTACTTATGCACGCCAATGACCGCGAGGAAGTACCTTTTGCTGAGGCTGGTGAGATCGTGGGTGTGGTAGGTATGAAAGATACCAGAACAGGTGATACCCTCTGTGTCCCAGAGCATCCGATTATCCTCGAAGGTATTACTTTTGCCGAGCCAGTTATTTCTCTCTCCATCGAGCCCAAAACCAAAGCCGATCAAGAAAAAATGGGTATGGCTCTCGCTCGCCTCGCCGAAGAAGATCCGACCTTCAAGATCCACACCAACCAAGAAACTGGTCAGACCTTGATTGCTGGGATGGGTGAACTCCATCTAGAGATCATTATTGATCGAATGAAGCGCGAGTTCAATGTTGATGCCAATGTGGGTAACCCTCAGGTAGCCTATCGTGAGACCATCACCAAAGATGCCCAAGCCGAAGGAAAATACATCAAACAATCAGGTGGTCGTGGTCAATATGGCCACTGTTACTTGCGTATCAAACCTCTAGGTCGCGGTGAGGGAGTCACTTTTGTCAACGCGATCGTGGGTGGCGTCATCCCCAAGGAGTTTATCGCTCCTGTCGAAAAAGGTGTCAGAGAAGCCCTCGAGAACGGTATTATTGCCGGATTCAACTTAGTTGATATCGAAGTCACCCTCTATGATGGGTCCTTCCACGATGTTGACTCTAGTGAGGTAGCCTTCAAGATCGCCGGGAGTATGGCTATTCAATCTGCTGTCCGCCAAGCGAGCCCCATCATTCTTGAGCCCATCATGAAACTCGAGATCACTACCCCCGAAGAATTCATGGGAGATGTGATCGGCGATATCTCAAGCAAGCGTGGCCAAGTCTTGGGGACTAGTCAGCGTGGCAACGTCCGTGTGATCAACGCGATTGTTCCCTTGTCTGAGCTGTCCCGCTATGTTACAATACTCAGGAGCATGACTCAGGGTCGAGCTAGTTCGTACATGGAAATGAGCCATTACGATCCCGTCCCCAGTAATATTGCTGACAAAATTATTAATAAGGAAAACAAATAAGGAGACAATCATATGGCAGACGCCGCAAAATATGTTCGCAACAAACCACACATCAATATAGGAACAATCGGCCACGTCGATCACGGTAAAACTACCCTGACCGCTGCTATTACTACCGTTTTAGCCAAAAAAGGTCTCGCCGTTGCCAAGTCCTACGCCGATATTGACTCTGCTCCCGAAGAGCGTCAGCGCGGCGTCACCATCAACCTCTCACACCAAGAATACGAAACCGAGAAGCGTCACTACGCTCACATCGATGCTCCAGGCCATGCAGACTACATCAAAAACATGATTACTGGTGCTGCTCAGATGGATGGTGCTATCCTCGTTGTGGCCGCTACTGATGGTCCTATGCCTCAAACTCGTGAGCACATCTTATTGGCTCACCAAGTCAACGTTCCCAAGCTCGTGGTTGCTCTCAACAAATGTGATATGGTCGACGACGAAGAACTTCTCGATCTAGTCGAGATGGAAATCCGCGAGCTTTTGACCAAGTATCACTACCCAGGCGACGAAATCCCCATCATTCGTGTCTCAGCCCTCAAGGCTTTGGAAGGCGACGAAAAATGGCAAGCCAAAGTCCAAGAGCTCATGGATAAAGTTGACGAATATATCCCAACTCCAGAGCGTCCTCTAGACAAACCATTCCTCATGCCAGTTGAAGATGTCTTCTCGATCAAGGGTCGTGGCACAGTAGCCACTGGCAAAATTGATCGCGGTGTCTGCAAAGTTGGTGAAGAAATGGAAGTTATCGGCATGGGTAAAGACAAAAAGACTGTCATTACCGGTGTTGAGATGTTCCGCAAACAACTCGACCAAGGTCAGGCTGGTGACAACGTCGGACTCCTCCTTCGTGGTATCGAAAAAGACGATGTCGAACGCGGTCAAGTGATCGCCAAACCAGGTAGTATCAAACCTCACACCGACTTTGAAGCTGAGGTTTACGTCTTAACCAAAGAAGAGGGTGGTCGTCATACTCCTTTCTTCGCCGGCTACAAACCTCAGTTCTACCTCCGTACAACCGATGTGACTGGTGACATCAAGCTCCCAGAAGGAGTCGAGATGGTTATGCCTGGCGACAACGCCAAGATGACTGTTCACCTCATCGTTCCAGTTGCTATGGAAGAAGGACTCAACTTCGCTATCCGCGAAGGTGGCAAGACAGTAGGTGCTGGGGTAATTACCAAGATTTTAGCGGACGTCAAAACCGAAGCTAAAAAATAAAGAAGGCAATATTTAGCTCATGAGTTTCCCTCATAGAGCATAAGTGCGACCCACCACGGTGGGTCGCACTTATAAATAAATAAGGAAATATATGGTAGCCAATAGAATCAGAGTCAAACTCAAATCATTTGATCACCGCGTCATCGACGAAGCGGCCCAAAAGATCGTCGACACCGCAATTGCTACAGGCGCCAGTATCATTGGTCCAGTTCCCTTACCTACCCGTCGCAAACTCATGGTAGTTTTGACGTCTCCTCATGCCGATAAGAATGCCCGTGAACACTTCCAAATCTTGACTCACAAACGTTTAATCGATATCGAAAAGCCAACTGGCAAGACTATTGATGCACTCATGCACCTAGAATTACCCGCAGGAGTTGGTATTGAAGTCAAGATGTAAGGATTTTATGAAAATTATCTACGGAAAAAAAATCGAAATGGGAGAAGCTTATCTAGGTAACACTAGATTTGGCGTGACCAAGATTGCCCTCTATCCTATGACCGTTTCCCAGCTCAAGACAGAGGACAAAGATGGTTACTCATCTATGCAGGTCGGCTTTAGCCAACCCAAAAAGCATACTCGTCGCAAAGTTGGTAAGAATCGCGAAATCACTCTGATTGAAGGCTTGCAAGTAGGCACAGTTATTGCCCCAAAAGATGTTCTTGGCGTTGGCTCTATCTGCAATATCCAAGGTACCTCCAAAGGCAAGGGTTTTGCCGGCGTTGTCAAACGTTACAATTTTGCTGGTGGTCCTCGTACTCATGGTCAATCAGATCGTCTTCGTGCTCCAGGGAGTATTGGTCAAGGTACTACTCCTGGGCGTGTCCACAAAGGTAAGAAAATGCCTGGTCGCATGGGTGGAGATACCGTCACAGTTAAGCAATCTTCCGTCGTTCTCTTTGATGACTCAACCAACACGATTTGGGTTACTGGTCCTGTGCCAGGCAGTCGCAACTCCCTAGTTAAACTGACCGTCATGGATCAAAAAGATCTCGGAGTTTTATCCTACATTACAGGTGGTTTCCCTGTTCGTGTAGGGGCGAAAGATCTTTCGCCCGAAACAATAGGAGAAAAAGCATAATATGAACATTCCAGTCTACGACACTAGTGGCAAAGCCCTCGCTTCTTGGACACTCAAAGACAACGTCTTTGGTGCCTCAAACACCGCAATTCTTGCTCAAGCCATCCGTATTTATACCAGTAATGCTCATCAAAAAACCCACAAAGTCAAAACTCGTGGTGAAGTGACCGGCTCAAGCCGCAAAATCTATCGCCAAAAAGGTACGGGTAACGCTCGCCACGGCGCCAAGTATGCCCCAATCTTTGTCGGCGGCGGTATTGCTCATGGTCCAAATGGTGTCCGTCCAGAGAATATGGTGCTCCCCAAAGCTATGCGTCGCTCTGCCCTCGCTGCTGCTATGCAAAGCAAACTTGCCGAAGGCTCTATTTCTGGTCTATCTGGTGTCAAAGCCTTCTCAGGTAAGACTGCAGGGGCCGTCAAACTCCTCTCTACTCTCGCTTCTCACCCCAAAAACTCCGTGCTTATCGTGACAGACGACAAGGCTCCGCAACTCTACCTCTCCATTGGTAACCTCCAAGGTGTTCAAATGAAACGCGCAAGTATCGTCAATGCACTCGATTTAGTCACTTCCAAACACCTACTCATCACCAAAAAAGCATTAGATACCATTACACAGAGAGCTATATGATCTTAATTAAACCAGTCATCACCGAAAAATCCATGCGCTCAGCTACTTCTGGGATCTATACTTTCCAGGTCAAACTCGACTCAACCAAGTCATCTGTTAAACAAGCAGTTGAGTCTATGTTCAAAGTCAAGGTGGTGAGTCTCAACATTCTCCGTCGCCACGTCAGTGCCAAATCAACTGGTTCCAAGCGCTTGACTGGCAATCCCTCCCAAACCAAATTTGCCTCACTACACTTAGCCAAAGGTCAAAGTATCGACTTATTTGATCTAAAGGAAGACCTGCCTGCCGGCAGGCAAGGAAAATAATATGCTAAAACCCAAAAATCCAACCAGCGCAGGCGTTCGCCACCAGGTCAATGTTGAGCGCGGACTAACCACTTCTTCACCAGAAAAATCTTTGACTTCTGCTCACAAGAAAATC
>Ga0210016_1001064_pt1 | contig 25274 bp, 21 predicted proteins | sample CryGeyCG2014_300_FD_185454 | JGI IMG/M metagenome (GOLD analysis project Ga0210016, IMG submission 185454) | Groundwater microbial communities from aquifer - Crystal Geyser CG02_land_8/20/14_3.00 (SPAdes) (version 2) | ecosystem: Environmental > Aquatic > Deep subsurface > Groundwater | place...
GATAAAAGGGCTTTTTGCACTTCTTGCAATTCCATTGGCAAATTCCTATGCGATGTCTTTTATAACGACAGTTTTTTGTCTTAATCGCATATACTTCGTGTTCCGTAGTTAAAGAAACAATTTGATTCGATTTTCTTGTTTTAATATCAATCATCTCTCCCTTATAGGGCCTCCAGAGAGTCCTAATTACCGGCATAAATCTTCCTTTGTAAGTTAAAACCTTTTGTCCAACTCGAATTTCTTCAATATTATGAAATCCTTGCTCGGTTTTAATTAAAGATTTTGCTGGAAAACAACCAAAACAATGCCAGATTTGCCTGGCTGGAGAAACAAATAAAGAGGGATTTTTTTCGGAATGAAAAGGGCAAAGGGCTCGGTAATTTGCTCCAGCTTTTTTTAATTTAATATAAGAACCGATAACCTCAACTATGTCTAAACGATTCTTTATTTCGTCTATCGGTGAATTAATCATGTTTTTCGGTTTAATTTCATCAACCCCGTTAGAAATTTGCCAGCGAGTTCAATGGCGACGCACTAATGCGAATAGCATTGTCCCGCTAAGCGGGACTGGCCTATTCGGCCACGTGCGTCGCGAAAGAATTGCAAGTTTTACTACAAATATAGTCCAGCTTGATTTTCTCTCGCAAATTTCTAACGGGGTCAATTGGAGAATTAAACATATTCTGCGAGTTTATGATATAATAAAAAGAATAAATTTTCAATCAAAAATATGCGAATTGCTCAAGTAGCCCCATTATGGATTCCTGTACCTCCTTATACTTATGGTGGGACCGAACTGGTTGTCTCCTGGCTTTGTGATGAGTTGGTGAGAAGGGGTCATGAAGTTACTCTCTTTGCCACCGAAGATTCAAAAACTCAGGCCAAATTAATTCCGATTTGGCCAAAGGCACTGTGGCGGGCGAAATTAAAAACTCCCCATGCTGTTTTTTCTTTGCTTTATGAAAAATTAATTTCTTTACAAGACCAATTCGACATCATCCACGACCATTGCGAATTTTACACTGCTCCCTATTCGAAATTTTTGAAACCGCCAATTATTACTACCTTGCACCATCCTTTAACCGAAGAAACAATTATCCTTTATAAAAAATTTCCAAATATTAATTTCATTGCCATTTCAAAAAATCAAAGAAGGTTGGGTCCGGGAATTAATATTGTCAAAACAATTTATCATGGCTTGCCAATTGAAAAATATGATTTTAACCCAGAACCAAAAAATTATCTTTTGTGGCTTTCAAAAATTATGCCAGAAAAAGGAATTGCCCAAGCTATTGATATTGCCAAGTTAAGCGGAGAAAATTTAATCATTTCTGGAAATATTCCACCGGAATACGGAGATTATTTTGATTTCAGAATTAAACCCTTGATTGATGGAAAAAAAATTCAATTTGTCGGTGCCTCGGATTTTTCAAAAAAAATTGAATTGTTAAAAAATGCTAAGGCTTTTTTGTTTCCAGTAAAAAGACCCGAGCCATTTGGTTTGGTGGTTATTGAAGCCATGGCCTGTGGCACTCCGGTTATTGCTTTCAAAGAAGGTTCAATGCCAGAACTAATTGAAGATGGAAAAACTGGATTTTTGGTAAAAAATATTGAGGAAGCTTGTCAGTCTTTAAAAAAAATAAATAAAATTTCAAGAGAATATTGCCGAGAATATGTCAAAAAGAATTTCAACTTAAAGAGAATGGTTAACCGTTATGAAAAACTTTATAAGAAAGTTTTATCCCATGAGAAAAAAACTTAAAATTGCTCAAATTGCTCCGCTCTGGTATCCGGTACCACCCAAGGGTTATGGTGGAACAGAAGCCATTGTTTCAAAATTAACTGAGGGACTAATAAAGAGAGGACATAATGTCACCCTTTTTGCTTCCGGAGATTCTAAAACAAAAGCCAAACTTGTTCCAACTAGCAAGAAAAATCTTTTCTCTTTGAAGGTTCCTTGGTTAGCCAATAGTTATAATATTTTAAACTTAATTGAAGCTTTCTCTCGAGCCAAAGAGTTTGATATCTTGCATACTCATATAGATGTCTATGACCCGATTTTTAGGGATAGCTGCCCAGTGCCCACCATCGCCACCCTTCACAATCCCTTTTGGCCTAAGACCAAGACAAAAACCGGCAGTTTTTATGAATACAAAGCGAGAGTCTTAATTTACAATCGCTTTGCCAAACTCCCTTATGTAGCAATTAGCAATAGTTTTCAGAAGCAATGCCCGGCAAATATAAAATTTGTCAAAACAATTTATCATGGTGTTGATATCTCAAAATTAAAATTTAATCCGAAACCAGAAAATTGTTTCGTCTGGTTAGGAAGATTAACGCCAAATAAAGGTTTGCATTTAGCCGTTAAAATAGCTAGGCAATTAGGATTAGAGCTTTTAATTGCTGGGAAAGCCGTGAGTCCAGAAAATGAAAAATATTTTAAGAAAGAAATAAAACCCTATCTTTCAAAAAAAATCAAATTTGTTGGCGAAATTAAGACAGACAAAGAAAAATCCGAATTTTTGGGAAAAGGAAGGGCTCTAATTTATCCTCTTTTGTGGGAAGAGCCTTTTGGAATTGTGATGATAGAAGCTATGGCTTGCGGAACTCCGGTGATTGCTTTTGCGCGAGGAGCGGCTCCTGAAATTGTTAAAAATGGAAAAACCGGGTTTTTAGTTAAAAATTTAAATGGTGGAATGAAGAAAGCAATTAAAAACATCGAGGAGATTTCAAGAATTCAATGCCGACAAAGAGTTGAGAAATTGTTTACCGTTGAAAAAATGGTTGAAGAATATGAAAAGCTTTATTATCAAATAATTAAAAATTGAATGTGAGAAAAAAATTAAAAATTGCGACCTTTGTCACCTCGGAAGTTCCATTCCCGGTTCCTAAAGACTTTAAAGGAATTTACGCACCAGTTGGGGTTGCTTTAAGTGTAGCTGAGGGATTAGCAAAAAGAGGACACGAAGTTTTATTTTACGGACCCATTGGTTCTCAATCAAAAATATGTAAAGTTAGAGAAGTTAATATTGAACCTCTTTATAAAAATAAAATTCTAAAATTAAAAGAAGTAAAGGGAAGAAAAGAAAGAGAAAAAATTTCTTATCTTTTTGACCAATATATTGTTTCTTCAATCTTTAAAGAGAATTCAAAAGAGAAATTTGATATCATTCATATTCATCCGGTAGATAGGGTTTTGCCTTTTGCCCTTTTAACAAAAACTCCGGTTGTCTATACTTTGCATGACCCAGTTTATTCTTGGAGAGCAAAAATTTTTAAAATGTATCAAACAAAAAATCAGTATTTCATTTCCCTTTCTAATGCCCAAAGGAGACCAGCTCCAAATTTAAATTGGGCCGGCACTATCTATAATGGCATCAATTTAAAATCTTTCCCATTCAATCCAAAACCAAAAAATTATCTTTTATTTTTAGGTAGAATACTACCAAGAAAAGGACCGCATTTAGCTATCCAGGCAGCAATAAAGGCAAAAGAAAATTTGGTTATTGCTGGGGTTCCTAATAGCGGAATATTTTGGCAAGAAAAAATCCAGCCCTTTTTGAAAAGAAAAAATATTAAATATAGAGGCTTTCTGCCCTACAGAGAAACCTACAAACTTTATCAAAATGCCAAGGCCCTTTTGTGTCCTATCCAATGGGAAGAACCCTTTGGTTTAACTTTCATAGAATCGATGGCTTGTGGAACGCCGGTTATTGCCTTTGATCGGGGTTCAGCCAGAGAAGTAGTCAAAGACGGAAAGACTGGATTCGTTGTCAAAAATATTGAGGAAATGATTGAGGCAATTAAAAAAATAGACGAAATAAAAAGAGAGAATTGTCGAGCCTGGGTTGAAAAAAAATTTACAATCGAAAGAATGGTAAATGATTACGAAAAAGTATTTTACCAAATTATTCGGAAAGGAAGTTGAAAAGGGCTCCCGAAGCCCAGGCCTGGGGATGGCAAGGAGTTTTTTCCATTTCTAAAGTAATTTTTCCATCAATTACTCCATAAAATTCTGGTAAATATCCGATAATATCTGCAGCCAGTAAAATGGCATTTTTTATTTTTTGATATTCGGATCTTCTGCCCAATTTTCTTAAACCCCGCGAAATTATCCAATTGTCGTGAGGCCAAACTGAACCCAAATGATAAGATTCTGGGTCAAAATCTGATTCTAAGGTTGAGAGAGTCCTAATTCCAAAAGGAGTCCATAAATCTTCTTTAAAGAGTCTTTTGATAACTAAATCAATTTTTTCTTTATCAACGAGCCCGGTAAAGAGAAGGTGGCCGGGATTTGAGGTGATTACTTTTTTTTGCTCTTTTTTTCCATCTAAAGCCAAAGCAAAATAATTTTTCTCAGACATCCAAAATTTTTTATTAAATTCTTCTTTTAATTTTTCCGCTCGATCTTGCAATCTCTTTGCCAAATCCCAATCCCTTTTTATTCCGGCCAATTGGGAAGTTTCTTTTAAAGCCAAATATTGGTATCCCTGAACTTCGACCAGGGCTACTGGCGGTTCAATCTTTAAATAGTCCTCAAAACCATCTTTCCATCCTTGATGAAAAAGTCCTTTCTCATTTTTTCTTTGATATTCTAAAAATAAATCCTTGTCTCGGTCACCACATTCTTCTAACCAATTTATCGCTCTTAAAATATTTTCCCAATGGCGATTTAGAAATTTGATGTTCCTTGTTTCCTCAAAATAAAAAGAAAAGACGATTAAAAATAAAGGAGTAGAATCAATTGAGCCATAATAAGGAAGGGGGAAATAACCTTCGGAATGTCGATTTTTTTCCAAATCAGTTTCGTGAAGAATTTTCCCCGGTTCTTCTTCTCTTTCATCATTAAATACTTTTCCCTGATATTGAGATAAAATCTCCAAAGTTGCCTGACAAATTCCGGGATTATTATCCAACAATTGCCAGGCAGAAATTAGAGAATCTCGGCCAAAAAGCCGGTTGAAGCGAGGCAAACCGGCTCGGATGAATCCCTTTTTATCTTTCAGTAATTTTATCTCGGCTGAAATTTTTCTCTTCGTTCTTTCCTTTTTGAAATAATCAAAAAACATTTACTTTTTTATATTACAAAAAGTGCTTAGAATCTTTTTGGCTTTTTTAAGATTTTTTTCCTCAACTAAAACATAGCTGGTTTCGTATGTATCGATATATAATATACTGATTTCGGCTTCAGCCAAAGGTTTAGAGAGCGAAGCAACAATACCAGTTAAAGAAAAACCTAAGGGTCCCTGAACTTTGAAAGCTCGCCAATTTTTCTCTACTAAAACTCCACCTGGAATTTTATCTTGAGGACAGACAATAGATAACTCATCTTCTGTCCTTGTTATCGAACAAAAACTAATATTTTTTGCCCATTCAGGAATTGAACTGTTTTTCTCAAAATGGCAAATCCCCAATTTTTCCGGCAATATCGAAAGTGTAAGTTTCATAGGCGGTTTCATAATTTTTAAAAAATTTATATTTCGTCGACCCTTTGCGGTATGTTTTGGTTAAAATCCGAACCTATTTTAGGGAAAACCCCGACGCTGATTTTTAATTGCCCGCCGCCTGCGGCGGCGGGCAGAAACAAACTGAAAACGACGGCTCGGGCGCAAAAAATTTTAAGGGGGCGTAGGGGAAAGAAAATTTTTTGTGCCCTCGCCTTTTAATTTTATTTTTTTTCAAAGATGGAATTTAGGAATTTTATTTTTCCATTATTAATCCACCATTATAGTTTAACTTGTATACCAGTTGTTTTCTGTAAAAAATTTTTTCCTTGCCTTTAAAATCTTCTAATGTTCCTTCTGTTTTATTAAAATATTCAAAATCTCCTTGTTTAAAATTATCTGGACCTCTAAATGGTTTATCTTCTGTAATTTTTTTTAACGTCTCCTGAAGAAATTGATAAATTTGTTTTGCTGGAATCGTCTCTGAAGTTATTTTCCCGTAGTAATTCATGCCCCAAACCATTTTTTCGTTTTGCCAGACAATTTCTTCGCCAATAAAAGGATTAAAACCAAAATATCTATCTCGGTATTTGAATTCTTTTTCCTCAAATTCAAACTCTTTACCTCCATCAGGAAGAATTTTTTCTCCACCCTCGCCGCTCGAAGCATAAGTATTAATTTTCGCTTTCACTAAAAATTTGCTTAGTTGTTTTACGTTCATAATAGCATTTCTTAATTCTATTTTAAGAATATCAAATATTATTATCGGTGTAAAGAAAAAAGCCGCTAACTATTTGAAAATCAGCGGCCTAAATGTTTTGTGCCCTCCTTAATGTTGGTAGAAACCCTTTAGCGGTATTCTAAATCTACCGCTTAGCCCTTTCAATTTTCTCTCAATTTGTTGCCAATATCTTTGGTCAAATCTAGCTTGATAGAGAACTAAGAGATGAGGATATTTTCTTTCTAGAAGGCTTCGGATATTTTCCCAATTTCCACATTTCATATTTAAGCTCTCCGTCATTACGAAATCAACTTTTCCTTGTAGGACGGTGAAAATTGATTCAAGGTTGGTCAGCTCCGGCAAGATAGGCCCAATAAAACCATAAGTTTTTATTCCAGAGCTGTGAAGTGTCTGTAGGGCCTTCAATCTTCGTTGAGGAGGGGAAGACCGAGGCTCAAAGTCTTTTGCTATTTGTTCATCTAAGGTTGTGATAGTAAGCCCAACCTCACAATTACTAAATCGTTTTAGTAAATCTATGTCTCGAACTACTAAATCCGATTTAGTTAAAATAGAAGTTGGAAAATCGTATCTCAACAGCACCTCTAGAATGCCTCGCGTAATTTTGTATTTTCTCTCAGCTGGTTGGTATGCATCAGTGACGCTTCCTAATAACACCACCCCTCTTTTTGGATTACGCGACAACTCTTTTTCTAGAATTTCCGAAGCATTTATTTTCACATCCACGAACTCTCCCCATCTTTCGGTATGGCCTGTAAATCGCTTCATAAACCGAGAGTAGCAATAGACGCAGGCGTGAAAACAGCCGACATACGGATTGATACAATAATCTGCTTCCGGTAATCTGCTTTTAGTCAGAAGGGTTTTGCATTGTATGGGGTTAATTTTCATGTTACTTTACCTCCTTTTTATTGCTTTTTTCTATGAAAGCAATCGTTCGGCAGAATTTTGGCCTTTCAGAATATCTTGAAATCTTCCGGGCATTGTCCAACATCTTGTCCAAATCATCTTCCGGCAGTTTGCCAAGACGGAATTCTTTAAAGGGGCAACAATTTTCATCAATCGCCCAAGCACACGCTGTTACTTGCCCATCAGGAAGAATACCAATTGAATTTATCACCGCAGGACATTTTAGGGCTCCTTCTAGTATTCTAAGTGAATGCTGGAAGAAAACCCTTGTAAAGCCACGAAGTCCTCGTAAAAACTTCATCGTATTCAGATATTCTGAATTAGATGGAGTAAGTTTTACAAGCTTAGCAGCTCTTCCAACGGGATAAAATCTTAACAACTCCCACTCTGAGATATTATTCTCGCATAGCCAACGATACACGCTTTCAAGATTTTCTTCCGAGATTGTATCGGAATAGAGAACCGTAACAGCTCTAGTTTTTATTCCCGCTGCAACACACTTCTTCATTGCGATCATTGACGCAAGGTTATATCCACGGGGACGAAAAGGATTTTCCCTCTCTGGCAGGTTGTCTAAGGTAAATTCTACTACGCTGACTTTCTTTAGAAGCTCGAGTTTGGTATCGGTAATTTTATTACCCGTCATACTAACACCAATTTTTCTGGCTGGCAACCAACGAGTGGCCTGTTGAACTACTTGGAAATCTTCATCATAATACAACGGATCGCCACCGGAAAAATCAATCTCGAAATCTTTGTCGGCTAAGATTTTAAGCACGGTTAGTTTTTCAGCTAAGGTAAGTTCCTTACCCTTTTCTTTTTGTGTTGATTGAATAATGTGTTCGGTTGTATTACAGACATGAAATCCGGAAACACAACAAATCGCACAATCCCACGGGCACACTCTCGTTAAATTCCATATCACATCCATTTTTTTACCTCCTTTTTAATTTTTAAAGATCGCTCAGTTCTACGCTTGAACTGAATACCTTACCATATACCAAAATGTAGATTATGTCAACTCTGACGTGATTCCATCTTTGAAAAAAAATAAAATTAAAAGGCGAGGGCACAAAAAATTTTCTTGGTGGACACTCACTCTCACGCCCCCTTAAAATTTTTTGTGCCCGAGCCGTCGTTTTCAGTTTGTTTCTGCCCGCCGCCGCAGGCGGCGGGCAATTAAAAATCAGCGTCGGGGTTTTCCCTAAAATAGGTTCGGATTTTAACCAAAACATACCGCCAATTTATACACGACGAGTTTTTCGCCTCGCCCCGCCTTCGGCGGGGCTCGGCGTCTGCCAGGATTTTGAACGGATTTTTGCTTTTTACCAAAATTGTGTATAATAAAAGTGAACACAAATCTAATACTTTTGCGAATTTTATTACAACCTAATCGTTGTAATCCCGAAGGGGCAACTTCTGTTCAAATTCGCGAAAGTGGATTTGTGTTCACAGGGTTGCCCCTTTGGTTTTTGAGAAAATATATGAACACACAAAATTTTCAGACCAAAAAGTTTTTTCTCTACGCGAGAAAATCAACGGATACCGAAGAAAAACAGGTCCGAAGTATAGACGACCAAATAGCGGAACTAAAGGAATTGGCGAAAAAGGAAAATTTGGAAATTGTAAAAATTTTCATTGAAAAACAAACTGCCAAAGAGCCAGGCCGGCCTGTTTTTAACGAAATGCTTTCTCGCGTAGAGAAAGGCGAAGCCGAAGGAATTTTAGCGTGGCACCCCGACAGATTGGCTCGTAATTCCGTTGACGGTGGAAAAATAATTTATCTTGTTGATACTGGAAAAATTAGTGAGTTAAAATTCCCGACATTTTGGTTTGAAAATACGCCGCAGGGAAAATTTATGTTGCAAATCGCTTTCGGCCAGTCAAAATACTATGTTGATAATCTCTCGGAAAACATCAAAAGAGGAATAAGGCAGAAGCTGAAAAATGGTATTTGGCCGCAAATGGCCCCACTTGGTTATTTCAATAACAAAAATACAAAATCCATCATCGTTGATAAAAATAAAGCTCGACTCATCAAAAAAGCATTTGAATTGTACTCAACCGGAAATTATTCCCTGCGGCGGCTTGGCGAAACTATCAATGATTTGGGCCTGCTTGGCCGAAAACAGAAAACATTGGGTATTGCCAATTATCAGTATTTTCTTAAAAACCCGTTTTACTGCGGACTTATCCGCTATAACGGAGAATTATACGAAGGAAAACATGAACCAATTATCGCAAAGAAACTTTTTGATAAGGTTCAGGGGGTAATGGAAAGTAAAAGCAAGCCGAATAAAAAGAAGCTGAAATACTTTGTTTTTCGCGGATTTATCCGTTGTGGCGAGTGCGGTTGTTTAATCACTGCCGAAACACAAAAGGGTCATAATTACTACCACTGCACCAAAAGAAAAATCAGATGTTCTCAAAAATATGTTCGCGAGGAAAATTTAACGGAACAGATAAACGGATATATCCAAAAAGTTTCTTTGCCCGACGATTGGGTGAAAAACATAATCGCTGAACTTGAAAAAGAAAAGTCGGAAATCGCCCAGTCATCAAACTTTTTTGCTCAAAACATAAAAGAAAAAATAATGATGATCGACGAGAAACTGGAAAGGTTGATGACGGGCTATCTTGAAAATGCCATTTTGCTGGAAGAATACCAACGAAATAAAAATAAACTTGTTGAAGAAAAACAAGTTTTGAAAGACAAATTAAGCAGTTTTGAGCAAAAAAGGGATAATTGGTTCGAACCGGCGATAAAGTTCGTAAATGAGAGTAAATCCGCTAAAATTTTGGCGAAAAGCCGGAATTTGGAAGAAAAGAAAGATTTTCTCAAAAAATTAGGTTCGAACTTCCAAATTCTAAATCAAAAACTTGTTTTTGATTTCAAAAATCCGTTCAAAATCCTGGCAGACGCCGAGCCCCGCCGAAGGCGGGGCGAGGCGAAAAACTCGTCGTGTATAAATTGGCGGAGAGGGTGGGATTCGAACCCACGAAGACCTTGCGGCCTTACGTGCGCTCCAGGCACGCCGATTCAACCACTCTCGCACCTCTCCATTCTCTATACTTATTTATTCTATCGATTTCGTAAATCAATAGAGTTGAAATTAAACACTCATTTCCCGTAGTGCCTTAATACGTTCTTCAACGGGTGGATGAGTTGAGAATAGTTTTATAATCCAATTTTTAGCTTGCTCTCCCTTAAAAGGATTGACAATGAATAAATGGGCAATGGTATTTGAGGCAACTCTCAATTGATTTCTATCAGCTGAAATTTTTTCCAGGGCCCTGGCTAATCCTTCGGGATACCTTGTCAAAAGAGCACCCGAAGCATCGGCTAAAAACTCTCTCTTTCTGGAAATTGCCAATTGAATCAAGGTAGCGGCAAAAGGAGCTAAGATAGCGGCAATTAGTCCAAAAATAGCTAAAATTGCTCCGCTAGAATCTCTTGAATCCCTTTTCCTTGTGCCACCCCAAAAACTTATTCTTAAAAAGAAATTAGAAAGCATAGCCACAATTCCAACTAAAATTACTATAACTGTTTGCAATAACATATCTTTATTTCCAATGTGGGAGAGTTCATGACTAATGACCCCTTCCAATTCCGATTTTTCCAATTTTTCTAAAAGTCCTTTGGTCACCACAATAACAGCATGTTTTGCATCGCGACCGGTAGTAAAAGCATTTGGCTGGGCCTCATCGATTATATAAATCTTGGGGAGAGGAAGACCGGTAGTGATACAAAGATTCTCTACGATTCTATAAAGTTCGGGGTTGTCTTTTTTCTCGATTGGTTTAGCCCGACTCATTGCCAAAACAATCTTATCCGAATACCAATAACTAAAAAAACTCTGGAAAATTGCCAAAATTACAGCTATCACCAAAAAAATAGAGTTATTCAACAAATAGCTAAAAAGCCAACCCAAAAATATTAGAAAGACAAAAAAGAAAAACATCAGCAACCAAGTCTTGCGAATGTTTGACTCGGCGTATGTATATAAAGTAGCCATAAAAAGCAAAATTAAAAAGTGATTTTTGGTGCTTCTCTTTCTACGGTTTCTGCTAATTCAAAAGGTTCCATTTTTTGGAAACCACGAGCAGAGGCAATGAGGTTTGACGGGAAACTCTCGATTTTGATATTCAGATCTCTGACATTACCATTATAAAATCTTCTGGCTGCCTGAATTTTGTCTTCGGTATCTGCCAATTCCCTTTGCAATTCCAAAAAATTAGCCGAAGCTTTCAAATCGGGATAGGCTTCAGAGACAGCAAAAAGGGTTTTCAAAGTATCAGAGAGAATATTTTCTGCTTCCGCTCTTTCTTTCATTGTCTCAGCTCCCATTGCTCTGCTTCTTGCCGCAGTAACTTTTTCAAAAACCTCTTTCTCATGGGCTGCGTATCCTTTAACTATCTCAACCAAATTGGGAATTAAATCGTACCTTCTCTTTAGTTGGACATCGATATCAGCCCAGGCTTCTTTGGTTCGATTTTTTAGTCTAACCAAACCATTATAGGTCCCAACTATCCATAAGAAAAGCAAAACCACTATTCCTAAAACAATTTGTAAAACCATTTTATTAAAATTTTAATTTCTCTGGTCCTCGACCTTGAATACTTTTTCATTATACCTCATTTTCTTTTTTAACAAAACCCGCCAGAAAATTCTGGCGGCGAATACCCTGTCTGAACTCTGAGATTAAACACTTTAATATTCTTCAGGAATCTCTGGGGTCTCTTTTTTCTTTTCAGTTTCGGCCTCGCCAACTACCGCTTCGGTCATTAAAAACATACCGGCAGCTGAAGCGGCATTTTCCAAGACCGCCCTAACAACTTTTGTCGGATCGACAATCCCAGATAAAACTAAATCTTCATAAACCATTGTCTCGGCATTGAAACCAAAATTTCCCTGATTTTTTTTCACTTCGGCAACTACAATTGCTCCGTCTAAACCAGCATTTTCGGCAATTTGTCTAATTGGAAACTCAAGGGCTTTCTTTAAAATATTTAAACCCGTCTGTTCATCCCCATCTAATTTTGTTTTTTCTAATTCGGGAATGGACCTTAAAAGGGCTACTCCCCCACCGGCTAAAATTCCCTCTTCTATCGCTGCCCTGGTAGCATTCAAGGCATCTTCGGTTTTTCTTTGTTTGGCTTTTTGCTCAACTTCGGTCGCCGCTCCCACTTTAATTACCGCCACTCCACCGGCCAGTTTTGCTAACCTTTCTTGAAGTTTCTCTTTGTCAAATTCAGATTCAGTCGTTTTCAATTCATTTTTGATTTGCTTAATTCTGGCTTCAATATCTTCTTTTTTCCCTCTTCCCTCAATAATTGTTGTTTTTTCTTTTTCAGTAATCACTTTCCGAGCATTTCCCAATTGTTTTAATTCAATGTTTTCCAGTTTTAGCCCCAACTCTTCAGAAATTAGTTGAGCCCCACAAACAGTAGCAATGTCTTGTAGCATTTCCTTTTTCCTATCTCCAAAACCAGGGGCTTTTATTGCCAAAGCATTAAAAATTCCTCTCAATTTATTTACTACTAAAGTGGCTAAGGCATCGCCTTCAACATCTTCGGCAATAATGACTAATTCCTTTTTTCCTGTCTGAGCAACCTTTTCCAATATTGGCAAGATTTCAGTCAGGGCTGAAATTTTTTTATCAGTAACTAAAATATATGGGTCTTCCAAAACCGATTCCATCCTCTCAACATTGGTTATCATATAAGGAGAAATATATCCCCTGTCAAATTGGAGGCCTTTGACAATTTCCCTTTCCAAGCCAAATCTCTTTGATTCCTCAACTGTCACCACCCCGTCTTTACCAACTTCCGAAATTACTTCAGCAATCATATTTCCAATTTGGGGATCCAAAGCAGCAATTGTAGCTACCTGGGCAATCTCTTCCTTTTTTGAGATGGGTTTTGACATCTTTTTTAAATTCTCAACAACAACCTTTACTCCCTTTTCAATTCCTTTTCGCAAGGCCAGGGGATTGGTACCGGCCGCCACGTTTTTTAAACCTTCCGAAATCATTGCCTGAGATAGTAACACCGCAGTTGTTGTTCCATCTCCAGCAACGTCATTTGTCTTTTCAGCCACCTCTTTCATAATTTCTGCTCCCAAATTTTCAATTTTATCTTTCAACTCAATTTCTTTAGCAATTGTCACTCCGTCATCACAAATTTCTGGTGCCCCAAAACCTTTGTCCAAAACAACATATTTTCCCTTCGGACCTAAAGTGACTTTAATTGCATTGACTAATTTATCGACCCCAGCCTTTAATTTTTTTCTAGCAGTTTCGTTAAATAAAATTTGTTTCGCCATATTATTCAATTATTGCTAAAATATCTTCTTCTTTAGCAATAAGATATTCTTTGTCATCGACTTTTATTTCATTTGGACCATATTTTGTAAATAAAACTTTTTGACCCGGTTTAACCGAAATTGGAATGATTTTTCCATCTTCTGTTCTTTTGCCCGGTCCCACGGCAATTACTTTTCCCTGCTCCGGCCTTTCCTTTTCAACTGTTTCTGGTAGTAAAATTCCGGTTTTCGTTTTCTCTTCTTCTTTGATTGGTTCTATTAAAATATGGTCTGATAAGGGTTTTATTTTCATATTGTTTTAATAGTTTAGCAAATACGACCTTTGAGTGCTAATTTCTACTTTTTAATAATAATCGAGTCAAAAATTTTTGTCAAGCGAAATCAAAGAACCTTACCAGAGAAAACTTCTCTCAAATACTTACCAGTATAAGATTTGCGGTTTTTAGCTATTTCATAGGGAGTACCTTCAGCTACAATTTGACCTCCTTTAACTCCCCCTTCCGGGCCCAAATCGATAACATAATCCGTATTACGAATAATGGAGAGATTATGTTCAACACAGAGAACGGTATTTCCTTTATCAACTAAACTTCTTAAAACAAAAATTAATTTTTTAATGTCATCTAAATGCAGGCCAGTAGTTGGCTCATCCAAAATATATAATGTATTACCAGTTGCTTTTTTGGAAAGTTCAGTTGCCAATTTTACTCTCTGGGCCTCTCCGCCAGAAAGAGAAGGAGCGGGTTGCCCCAATTCAATATAACCCAGCCCGACATCATATAAAGTTTTCAATTTTTGGTATAATACAGGGATGTTTTTGAAAAATTCTAAGGCTTCTTCAACCGTCATTTCCAGACAATCAGCAATGTTTTTTCCTTTGTATTCAACCAAAAGGGTTTCTTTGTTAAATCTCTTCCCCTTACATTCTGAGCACTGGACATAAACATCTGGCAAAAAATACATTTCAATTTTGATTTGACCCTGACCTTGGCAAGCCTCACATCTTCCGCCTTTCACATTGAAAGAAAAGCGTCCCGGCCTATACCCCTTCACCCTGGCTTCTTTTGTTCTAGCAAACAAATCCCTAATATAGGAAAAAGCGCCAGTATAAGTGGCAGGGTTGCTTCTCGGTGTTCTGCCAATCGGTGATTGATCAACTAAAACAACTTTATTTAAATTTTCTGTTCCTAAAATTGCTTCGTGTCTTCCCGCTTCTTCTTTTGATTTGTAAAATTTTTTCATCAAAGCTTTAGCTAAAATATCGTTCATTAAAGAACTTTTTCCCGAACCTGAAACCCCAGTAATGGAAACGAATTTTCCTAAGGGAATCTTAACGTCAATGTTTTTTAAATTGTGTTCCTTTGCTCCCTTTATTATGAGGGACTGTCCCTGCCCTGTCCCTCCCCTGTCCCCACATTTTGCAATTTCAACTTTTTTCCTGCCAGATAAATAATCCCCAGTCAAGGTATGACTTTTGAGAAGTTCTTTCGGCGTTCCTTCAAATGTAATCCGTCCGCCATGCTTTCCTGCACCCGGCCCAATATCTATTATCCAATCGGCATTTCTAATGGTTTGGACGTCATGTTCACATAAAACCACTGTATTTCCTAAATCCCTTAATTTTTTCAAAGTTTCAATTAATCTTCCCTGATCTCTGCTATGTAAACCGACTGATGGCTCATCCAAAATATACAAAACCCCGGTCAATTTTGAGCCAATCTGGGTTGCTAATCTTATTCTTTGTTCCTCACCACCAGCCAAGGTAGCCGCCTTTCTATCCAAAGTTAAATAATCCAATCCAACATCAATTAGAAATTGTAATCTATTAATGATCTCTTTGATGATTGGGTGGGCAATTCTGAGTTCATTAGGTGTTACACCCGCTCCGCGGGTACCCGAGGTGTTAGGTTTTAGTAAATTTTCAAAAAATTCCTTTGAATTTTTGATGCTCATTTCAACAATTTGATCAATTGATTTCCCAGCCACAGTCACTGCCAAAACTTCTGGTTTTAATCTTTTCCCCTGGCATTTCTCGCATTTCTTTTCAATCATATATTTTTCAATCTCTTCTCGGGTGGCATCTGATTCAGTTTCATGATATCTTCTTTCTAACCAAGGAATCACTCCTTCAAACCCCCCACCAGAGCCCTGGTGGGGGGCAGAACCATGTAAAATCAAACTGATTTTTTCTTTGGCTAAATTCTTAACTGGGCAATATAAATCAATGTTTTCTTCTTCAGCCAATTTTTCCAATTGCCACCAGAAAAATCCTTGCCTACCTACTTTATGAGAAGCATGAGCCCAGGGAAAGATTGCTCCTTCGGCAATTGATAAATTAGGATTTGGTATTACTAATTTTGGATCAACCTCCAATTTTTCACCCAAACCCTGGCAGGCCGGACAGGCACCATAAGGAGAATTGAAAGAAAAAAGCCGGGGCTCTAATTCCGGCAAAGAAATCCCACATTCTTCGCAGGCAAAATGTTCGCTAAACACTAAGTCATTCTTTTTTGAATCGACAATGGCCACTCCCTTTCCTAATTTTAAAGCAGTTTCTAATGAATCCACTAATCTTGATCTATCTAAATCCTTGTCTAAAATCAATCTATCCACCACCACTTCTATGTTATGTTTTTTATATCTTCCTAGCTTCAATCCTAAGGCTTCCTCCACCCTATGAATTATTCCGTCAATTCTTACTCTGACAAAACCCGATCTTTGAATTTCTTCTAAAACTCCTCGATATTCCCCTTTTCTTCCTCGAATTATTGGCCCCAAAATTGTAATTTCCCCCCCACCACTTTTCATTCTATTTTTATAACTAGCCCCTTTCTTTAAAAAGTGGTGGGGGGTCAAAATCTGTTCTGTTATCTGATCAATCGTCTGTCGGGAAACCGACTTTCCACATTTTGGACAATGGGGTTTTCCAATTCTAGCAAATAAAAGACGGAGATAATCGTATATCTCCGTAATTGTCCCGACTGTCGAACGAGGATTGTGAGCTGCCTTTCTCTGGTCAATTGAAATTGCCGGACTAATGCCTTCAATTTTATCAACATCGGGTTTGTCCATCACTCCCAAGAATTGCCGGGCATAAGCTGAAAGGGATTCAACATATCTCCTTTGACCTTCAGCATAAAGAGTATCAAAGGCCAAAGAAGATTTTCCCGAGCCCGAAATCCCAGTGATGACAATAAGTTTATTTTTTGGAATATCAACATTGATATTTTTGAGATTATGTACCCTTGCTCCCCTAACTTTGATAAAATTTTCAGCCATAACTATTATTTTAAGAAATTCTGAAAAAAAATCAATATATGATAAGCTATTGAGATGGGATTCAAATTTTTATCAAGGAATAAAATTTCTCAATTACCAAAATCTCCTGGAGTTTATGCCTTCAAAAACAAAGAGATTTTGTATATCGGAAAGGCGGCGAATATTCGCGAAAGAGTGAAAAATCATTTCCAGCAACCCGCTTATCGGGATAATTTATTTATTAACCAAGTTTCAAAAATTGGCTACATAAAAACAAAATCGGAAATCGAAGCTCTGATTTTTGAGGCAAATCTCATTAAAAAATATCAGCCAAAATATAATGTTGTTTGGCGAGATGATAAAAACTATTTTTTCGTTGGTATGACAAACGAAGATTTCCCCAGAATATTTTTAACTCACCAACCAAACCCAATTTCTAATTTACAATTTACAATTTACAATTTTGCGGGTCCTTTTGTCGATGGGAAAGCTCTAAAGCAAACTCTAAAAATTTTGAGGAAGGTATTCCCCTATCGTTCTTGTAAAACCTTGCCAAAAAGGCCGTGTCTTTGGTATCATCTGGGAAGATGCCCAGCTCCTTGTTTAATAAAGACGAAATTGGAAGAAAAAATTCTTTTTGAAAAAATAAAAAAAGAGTGCCAAAAGAATGCCAAAAATGTTTTCCAAATTTTTCAAGGAGAGAAAACTCAGGTTTTAAAAAATTTAAAAAAAGAAATGAAAGAGGCCTCAAAATTGCAAGATTTTGAAAGGGCAGCCAAAATGAGAAATCAAATTGAAGCTTTAGAGAAAATTTTAGCTAATGCTAAAATTTTTGAACCTCAATTACCTCAATCAGATTGGCAAAGAATCCAAGAAATTTTAAAAGGAATTTTAAAAAGTAAAAGGGGAATTTCCAGAATCGAAGCCTATGATGTCTCTAATATTCAGGGACAATTAGCGACAGGTTCAATGGTAATTTTTGTTAATGGTCTTCCTGATAAAAATTTTTACCGAAAATTCAAGATCAAAATATCTGGCAAACCAAACGATATTGTCATGCTAAAAGAAATTTTAGCTCGAAGATTAAAGCATCCCGAATGGCCTTACCCAGGTCTAATGCTGATTGATGGGGGTAAAGCGCAGCTTTCAGCTGCGCTAAATTGCAAATTGCAAATTGCAAATTGCAAATTGATAAAAGTTGTGGCATTAGCTAAGAAGAAAAATGAATTATTTATCGAAGGACAAAAAAACCCAATTTTATTGAAAACCTTGCCAAGAGAAATTTTTAATTTAATTTTACAATTAAGAGATGAAGCTCATCGATTTGCCATCAGCTATCACAAAAAGCTGAGAGAAGGGGCCTTGTTTGAAAAATGAAAATTTGATATCATTAGTCGAAGAAGATTACTTCTTCTTCACTTTCGCTTTCGCTACGCGAAAGCTCAGTAAATAAAATGGAAAAATTATTTTGGCATATAGTTGCCGGAATTTTGGGAATATTTTTAGCTGTAAAATTTGTCCCGGGAGTTTCTTTGGAAGTTTTGCCAGAAAGCAGTTTTTTTGGAATAAAATTAACTCAATTTTGGCAAATTCTAATTTTGGTTGGTGGAATTTTGGGACTTATTAATTTTTTTATCAAACCAATTTTAGATAAGATTACTTTACCTTTGAAAATTTTAACTTTCGGTTTATTTTCTTTAATAATTAATATGGTAATAATTTGGATTTTGGATATTTTGTTTTTAGAATTTCAAATTCTTGGCATAATTTCTCTTTTTTGGACAACAATAATTGTCTGGCTTATTAATTTTCTTTTAGGATTAAAATCATGAACCCCGTTAGAAGTCTTGGGCAGAAAAAATTATAGAAATTTTTTCTGCTTCACGATAACGGGGTATAATTAAAGAACAAAAGTCTATCTGAAATTAGCTTCTTGCTATATAATGATAGACTTCTAACGGGGTGAAGGAATATTTAGCAATTTCGCAAATAATAGTGGCTATATTTTTAATTCTCTCAATTTTGTTACAAAAAAGAGGAGGAGGTCTAGGAGCTGCTTTTGGAGGAGGAGGTGGATTTTATGCTACCAGAAGAGGATTAGAGAAGAAAATTTTTTGGCTAACAATAATTTTTGGAATCATATTTGTCTCTTTGGCTTTACTTAATTTAATTCTTTAAAATGAAATTGCCAAAAAAATCTCAGTGGCGACAATTCTTTAATGTTTTAACAAAAAAAGAGAAAATTTCTTTTTTTATTTTCTTTTTCATCTTTATTGTTTCTTCTTCTTTTCTTTTGATTGATTTTTATTTAAAAAATACAAAAATTGTCCCGGCTCGGGGTGGTGAATATATTGAGGGGGTTGTGGGTTCTCCGAGATGGATTCAGCCAATTTATGCTCCCCTTTCAGATGTCGATAGAGATTTAGTCGAGCTCATTTTTTCTGGTTTGATGAAATATGAAAATGGAAAAATAGTTCCAGACTTGGCAAAAGATTACAAAATTTTAGAAGAAGGAAAAGTTTATGAATTTTATTTAAAAGAAAATCTTTTTTGGCAAGATGGAGTCCCCTTAACGGCCGATGATATAATTTTCACTGTTGACACGATTCAAAATCCGGATATTACAAGTCCTTTAAGACCAATGTGGTTAGGAATTGAAGTGGAAAAAATTTCTGATCTGGCGGTTCGTTTTAAATTAAAAAATGAATCAGCTATTTTTTTAGAAAATTGCGCCTTAAAAATAACACCGAAACACGTCTGGGAAAACATTCCTCCCCAAAACTTTCTTTTGGCAACAGCCAATTTAAATCCGATTGGCTCAGGACTTTACAAATTAAAAAATTTATTTCAAGATAAAGAAGGAAAAATCATCTCTTTAGATTTAATTGGAAATCCCTCATATTTTGGTCAAAAACCATATCTTCCAAAAATTTCCTTTAGATTTTTTGATTCAGAAGAAAAATTACTTGAGGCCTGGACGAAAGGAGAGATAAAAGGATTTTCTCCGACTTCCCTCACCAGTTTTACCAATCTTACCAATTCTACCAATCTCTACTCTTTCACTTTGCCAAGATATTTTGCTGTTTTTTTTAATTTAAAAAATTCAAGGGTTCTATCGGAAAAAGAGGTTAGGGTCGCTCTTAATTACGGAACAAATAAAAACGAGGTTTTAAATAAAGTTCTTTCTAATTTCGGGAAAATTGTCTCCTCGCCAATTCTACCCGATATTTATGACTTCAAAGAGCCCTCAAAAATTTATCAATTTGATATAGAGAAGGCAAAAGAAATTTTGGAAAAAGCCGGATTCAAAGACGAAGATGGGGACGGTCTTAGAGAAAAAACGATAAAAAAGGAACTGGCTTTTCAATTTAAAAGCAATCTTTCTTTGGGCTCAAAAGGTAAAGAAGTAGAAGAACTCCAAAAATGTTTGGCAAAAGATAAGGAAATTTATCCGGAAGGAGAAATTAGCGGTTACTTTGGTCAAAAAACAAAAGAGGCCGTCATTTTGTTCCAAGAAAAATACAAAGATGATATTTTAAAACCTTACGATTTAGAAAAAGGAACCGGTGAGGTGAGAGGAAAAACTCAAGAAAAATTGAATGAAATTTGTTTTGAAAAACCAGAAGAAATTATTCCTCTTTCCTTTTCTTTGACAACTGTGACAGCTGTTGACGACCCGGTTTTAGTTAAAGTTGCTTCAATTTTAAAAAGTCAATGGGAAGCGCTGGGAGCAGCCGTAGATATCAAAACCTTTACCAGTTCAGAAAGAGATATTATTCTCCGAAAGAGACAGTTTGAGACGCTTTTATTTGGTGAAATTTTAGAATTGATTCCCGATCCTTTTCCTTTTTGGCATTCTTCCCAAAAGGGAGAATTGGGTTTAAATCTCTCAAATTACGAGAATAAAAAAGTTGATGAACTTTTGGAAACGGCACGAAAATCTTTGGATGAGTTAGAAAGAAAGAAAAATTTAGAAGAATTTCAAGAATTAATAATCGAAGATGCTCCGGCTATATTTTTATATAATCCCGATTATCATTATCTTGTTTCAAAAGAAATTAAAGGGGTAAAAGAAGGAGTGATTGTCGATCCTTCAAAGAGATTTTCTGACATTAGCAATTGGTATATCGAAACTAAAAGGGTATGGAAATAAAATCTCAAAACTCAAAAGTCAAAAGTCAAAACCAAAACTTAAAACTTAAAACTAAGAAGCCGGAGATTAGATTTCTTTATCAATTAAGAAAAGTTCTTTATGACAGAGTTTGGTTAAAAAAAACTAATAATTTTGAGCTTTATTATATGTATCGGGGAATTAAAGAAAAAGATGATTTAAGATATGATATTACTATTATTCCACCAAGAATGTTGGGCAAGGAATTCGTCAAGACAAAAGGCCATTATCATATTGGAAATTATGGGGAATTGTATAAGGTTTTGGCCGGGCTTGCCCTTTTTTTAATCCAAGATAAGGAGGTAAAAAATATCTATTTTTTTCGAGCAAAAAGAGGGGAGTTTATTTTAATTCCACCAAATTTTGGCCACACGACAATTAATCCTTCTTCAAAAACATTAAAAGTGGCAAATTGGACTTCAAAAAAATGTAAATCTGATTACAAAAGCATTGAAAAAAAGAGAGGATTTTGCTATTATTATACAATTTGTGGTTGGATCAAAAATAAAAATTACAAAAAAATTCCAAAATTGAAAGAAAAAAAGCCTTTAAAATCTTTTCCAAAAAATCTTAATTTTCTTTATGGCAAGGATTAACCCCCCACCACTTTTCAAAAAAAATAATCTTTCAAAAAAAGAGGTTTTTCAGCTACCTAAATCTTCAAAAAAGTGGTGGGGGGTAAAAAAGGCAGTCATACCAATAGCCGGTTTGGGGACGAGGTTTTTACCTTTATCAAAAGTGATACCCAAAGAATTTTTCCCTTTGGGAATTAAACCCGTAATTCAATACATTATTGAAGAAGCATTAGAGACCGGAGTAAGGGAAATCATTTTTGTTATTTCGCCTGAAAAAAAAGAGATTTTCAAAAATTATATTTTGAAATATTTTAGAGAAGAAAAAGAACTCACAGACCTCCTAAAAAAAAGAAATAAAATAAAGGCAATCGAAGTTTTAAACAGTATTCCAAAAATAAAATATCGCTATATTTTGCAAGAAAAACCGCTGGGAGATGGAGACGCAATTTTAAAAGCAGAAAAATTCGTTAGAAATGAACCATTTTTAGTTTTATTTGGGGATGATATTTCCTTTAATGATGAAGGACCAAAAATGGCAGCTCAACTTTTGGAAACATTTAAAAAAATTAAAAAACCCTTGCTTTGTCTTTATAAAAAATCGAAAAAAGAACTTCTTAGTTACGGAGTACCGAAGATAAAAAAAATCAAAAATCGTCTATATAAGATAGAAGATATAATTGAGAAACCAAAGGTACCCCCTTCAAATTTCGCCTTAGTTGGAAAATACGTTTTAACTCCGGAGATATTCCCATACATTAGAAAGACGAAACCTCAAAATGGCGATATTTATTTAGCCAATGCAATAAAAAATATAATAAGAGACAAAAAAGATGTTTTTGGTTTAGAAGTGAAGGGGAGATGGTTAGAGTGCGGAGATAAAGAAAAATGGATGAAAAGTTTTTTGTTTTTGGCAAACCCCGTTAGAAATTTGCACAAGAAATTCAAAACATACTGAATGTCATAGTTAAACTTCCAATTCTTTTGCGACGCACGTGGCCGAATAGGCCAGTCCGCCCAAGGCGGACAATGCTATTCGCATTAGTGCGTCGCCCAAGAACTCATTGGCAAATTTCTAACGTGGCAAAGAAAAAACCATGAAAAATATTATTTTGATTACCGGGGGATGTGGATTTATTGGAACAAATGCGGCTGCTCACTATTTAAAAAGAGGTTACAAAGTTATTATTTTCGATAACCTTTCTCGTGCCGGTGGAAAAGCAAATCTAAAATGGTTAAAAAGCCGGGGAGGAAATTTCATTTTTGTCAAGGGAGATATTAGAGATGACAAAAAATTATTAGAAACTTTTGGGAAATATAAACCTGATTTAGTTTTACATTTGGCAGCGCAAAGTATTCCCGAAAATGTCTATGTGCCAATTCAGTCTACACCCACAGTTGGAACAAGAACAATGACTTTTGGTAAATTGTGGGAACAACAAAGTAAAATAAATAAACCCCAAAGAGCTAAAAAGGGGGAGATTATTTTCCTAAGAGGGAAGCAGGTCAAAGCTTTGAGTTTTTTAAATGGCGGTCAATGGATGCCTATTAGGGCAATTTATAGGCACCGGTATGGGGGAAAGATTATTAAATTAAATCAAAAGTGGGGAATTATTGAAGCAACGCCAAATCATTCAATATATTCTGCAAATCTCGAATTATCAAATCCGAAAGAAAATCCTGAGTTATTAGCGATAAGAAATGTGAATTTATTTAGAAGAAAAAAGAAAAAGGTAAACAAAAGATTATTAGAAATTTTAGCAGCTTACATTACTGAAGGATGTGCAACAATCACAAAAAAGAATGATTATCATATAGAAATCAGTCAAAATAATAAAAAGTGGCTTGAAAATATCCAAACGGCAGTCGAGAAAGTTTTCAGTATAAAAGGATGGGTTTTCCTTCGCAATAAAATTAAAAATCATTGGGTGTTTGTATTTTCAAACAAAAATTTTTTTAATTATTTAATTAAAAATTGTGGAAAATATAGTTATCGAAAATTCTTCCCTGATTGGATTTTTGATTTAAGTCCTGAATATCAAGAATTCTTTTGGCAAAAATTATTAGAAGGAGATGGTACAAAAGACGGGGAATATAAGACTACCTCATATAAATTAGCAAATCAAATTAGTCTTTTGCTCGCCTTACTTGGCAAAAAATTTACAGTTTATGAATTCAATCCTAAAAATAAAAAATGGAGGACATCTTGGGGATTTAAAACAAGCAAAGATTTCGATCTTGGATTAAATCAAAGAAGGCAGAAAATGATAAATTACAATGGTTGGGTTTATGATCTAGAAATAAACCCGACTCATAATTTTGTTTGTGGAATTGGAAATATTGTTTGCCATAATACCACGATGGTTACTTCAATAACCAATCCCAGAGAAGATTTTGAGATAAATGCCTTAGGTACTTTTAATCTTTTGGAGGCAATGAGAAAAACAAAGAGTAAAGCGGTGGCAATTTTTAGCTCTACCAATAAAGTGCTGGGTGATTTATCTTACATCCCAACTATTGAAAAAGAAAAAAGATATGAGTATAATAAATATATTAAAGGAGTTGATGAAAATTTTCCTCTTAATTTCTACGGGCCTTACGGCTGTTCAAAAGGCGCAGCTGACCAGTATTTTCTTGACTACGCCCGAATTTTTGGTTTAAATACAATTGTCTTCAGACAATCGACTATTTATGGGCCTCGACAATTTGGAATTGAGGAACAGGGATGGATAGCCTGGTTTTGCAATTGTCTAATATTTGGGAAACCTGTGACGATTTATGGCTCAGGCAAACAAGTTAGGGATGTTTTATATATTGACGATTTAATTTCGGCTTTTGATTTAGCTGCGATGAATATTAAAAAAACTCGGGGCAAGGCCTATAATATTGGCGGCGGACCCGAATTTTCTCTTTCAATTTTAGAATTAATTGAGATTTTAGAAAAAATTAAAAATGAAAAATTAAACTATAAATTTGGACCTTGGCGGTCTGGTGACCAAAAAATTTATATTTCAGATATATCTCGAGCTAAAAATGATTTTGGTTTTCAACCTAAAATTTCTCCAAAAGAAGGAACAAAAAGACTTTACAATTGGATTTCAGAAAACAAAACTCCCATTAAAAAATCCGGGGTATTCAAGAGATAATGAGGGCGGACGTGGTGAAACTGGAAGACACGCAAGCTTCAGGAGCTTGTGCCAGAAATGGCTTGTGGGTTCAAATCCCACCGTCCGCACCAATAAAATTAATTTTCAATTCTCAATTTTCAATTTCTAATAAATTATCAATTTTACAATTTTCAATTGAGAATTAAATCATTGAAAATTTATTGAAAATTTTGAAATTGGAAATTGAAAATTTTAATGGATGACTAAACAATCAAAACAAGCGAATCTTAGGATAATTCCCCTGGGTGGGCTTGGTGAAGTTGGCCGAAATATGATGCTCCTTGAATATCAGGGTAGGATTTTAATTTTGGATATGGGTTTTAGATTACCAGAAGAAGATATGCCGGGAGTGGATTATATAATTCCAAATATTGATTATCTAAAAAATAAAAAAGAAAAAATTTTAGGAATCATCTTTACTCACGGCCATTATGACCATATCGGAGCAGTCCCCTATTTGATTGAGAAAATCTGTATTCCACCCACCCACCACCCTCCAATGTTTGCTTCACCACTAACCAGGGGGATAATCCTAAAAAGACAAGAAGATTTTCCCCACGAAGCTAAACTAAAAATTAATCAAGTTTATGATGGCTCAAAAATCAAATTGGTAGCTTTCAAAATTGAATTCTTTAGACAAAACCATAATATTCCTGATAACTTAGGATTGTTTATTGAAACACCGATTG
>Ga0210016_1001067_pt1 | contig 25266 bp, 18 predicted proteins | sample CryGeyCG2014_300_FD_185454 | JGI IMG/M metagenome (GOLD analysis project Ga0210016, IMG submission 185454) | Groundwater microbial communities from aquifer - Crystal Geyser CG02_land_8/20/14_3.00 (SPAdes) (version 2) | ecosystem: Environmental > Aquatic > Deep subsurface > Groundwater | place...
GCTTGGGGATATTGTGGCAGGTATCCCGCCGTTTTTTGTCAGCCATCGAACCGTCTATTGTTCATGGGAGATGAAGGGAACGATGATGAGACAATTGATTGAGAAAACAACGGATAAGCCCGTAGAATTAATAGATGGGGTTAAAATATATCATGGTCAGGACTGGATATTGCTTTTGCCTGATCAGGATGAGGCAAGTTTTCATCTATATGCAGAAAGCAGCAGCATGGAAAGGGCAGAGGCATTGATAGATGAGTATGTGGGAAGGATTAAGCAGTGAGAAAGTGAAAAGTGAAGAGTGAAAAGTGAAGAGGGAAGAGGGAAGAGGGAAGAGGGAAGAGGGAAGAGGGAAGGGAATAGATACTTTTTTCTTTTCTTTGAGGGTAGTGACTAATGCGTGGCATACATTTAAGCCCATCGGGCTGGCGAGCAATAATTGGTAAAGAAGTTACCGAGGATAATATATCGTTTCTTGCTCAGGCAATTGCTGATTATTTGAAACAACAGGGGCAGACTCAGGGTGTAGTTGTAGGATATGATTGTCGAAGGCTCTCTGATGAATTTGCCAGATGCGTGGCAGAGGTGCTGGCTGGCAATCAATTAAATGTTTTTTTTAGCCCTCAGCCAACCCCTACGCCGGTGATTGCCTATGAGATAGTCAGGAGAGGGGCGTCTGCAGGGATAATGATTACTGCCAGCCATAACCCTCCTGAGTATAGCGGACTAAAGTTTAACGCCTCTCATGGTGGTTCTGCCTCAAAAGAGGCTGATGCGTGGATTACCAATCAAGCAAATACCTTGCAACAGTCCATGATTAAAAGGATAACCTATCAACAAGGGATTGCATCTGGTGTTATCTTGCCCATTGAGCCTGCAGAAAAATACCTTGAACACATGAAAACCCTTATTAATATGGAGCTAATCAAGAAAGCAGGATTATCTGTGGCAATTGATCCCATGTTTGGGTGTGCAATAGAATATCTTGGCAATATCCTGACCTCTGCCGGATGCCATGTTGTATCCATACATACCAATCGTGATCCCTCCTTTGGCGGAAGGTCTCCAGAGCCTAATGAGGATTCATTGCAAGAACTTTCCCGGCTGGTTGTATCCTCTTCTTCTCATCTTGGACTTGCTACTGATGGGGATGCAGATCGATTCGGGGTAATTGATAGTGATGGTAGCTATATTTCATCAAATCAGATGATTGCCCTTCTGGTTTATTATATGCTCAAAAGCCGTGGATGCGTAGGGGGTATTGTCAAAACAATCACCACTACCCATCTGGTAGATGCCATTGCCAGAAAATATAAGGTACTGTGCCGGGAAGTCAATGTTGGTTTCAGGCATGTAGCTGAGATAATGAGAAAGGAAAACATGCTTCTTGGTGGAGAGGAATCAGGCGGGTTGACTATTGCTGGTCATGTGCCTGAAAAAGATGGTATTCTCGGCTGTTTGTTGACCACAGAGATGGTGGCATCCCAGCAAGAAAATATCAAGGGTATCCTTGAGAAATTGTCGCTTGAGTTTGGGAATTTTTTTAGCAAACGATTGGATATTTGCCTTTCAGAAGATGAAAGGGGCGTGCTATTAGAATCGTTAAGGCATCATCCAATAGAGGTGTTTGGTGATTTACGGGTAACAGATATCAAGGATAATAAATTTTTTCTATCCGATGGAAGCTGGATAGTAATCAGACAATCAGCCACAGAGCCATTGACCCGAATGTATGTGGAAGCAACAAGTCAGGAAAGGCTTGATAGACTTATTGAGGCAGGGTTATCGGTGATCAGTAATCGGTAATAACCTGAATGCTCACGATATTATTGCAGGAGGAATAAAAAAATGACAAAAAGCGGTGAACTTCTTGATCAGGCAGAACAAGCCATTGAAACAGCCAGAGCAAATCTTGAAACTAAAAACTATGAATGGGCTTTTGGGCGCGCCAGAAATTCCATAGAATGCGGGCTAAAAGCAGTGCTGGAATATTATGGAAAAAGCTTTACCAAATCAAGCATTACAGGGCTTATTCATGAATTAAAAAATACAATTCAGGTGCCGGAGGATATTATTATTGCTGCAAAGTCTGCAGCAGACATGGAAGGTCATGCTGTTAATAACGAGAGATTCTGTAGAATGGCTATTACCCATGCAGATATTGTCTTAAAATGGGTGTTGAAAACTATGGGGTATTGATGAAAACCGGGGACAGCACCCTATTTTCCCTCTGAGTGAGAAATTTCAGTAATTTTGGAGGAAAAAGTGGAGTTAGAAGGATTGATAAAAGGATTAAATAAAACAAGATTTCCTTTTAATATTTTAGGGATAATTTTATTTGGCTCCTATGTAAAAAATAGAATAGGGGAAAATGGGGACAGCGCCCTATTTTTTCTTCTAAAAATAGGGCGCTGTCCCCATTTTCCCCCAATGATCAAGGTGATTTACTGATTAAAATCAATGAGTATGAATTCCCAAAAATACCTTGTCGTCGGATTACTTATAATCAATTTATGCGATTTGCAAAATTTGGTTTTAAGCCAAGTCATCTAAAACGAGGCATAAATATTATTACCTTAAAGGTTACTTCTGGTGCAATTGTTCAGATACCAAGGGATAATTGGCGTAATTATAGCCGATCATACATTAGTAGCAATAATGGAATAAGCTGGGAAAGGGTAAAAGAGGAGCTTATGATTGAGATAGAGTTATTAAAAACTATCTAAATTTAAGGGAAGGGCGCAATTGTTGTTACTGCTTCAACCTCTCAGTCTGATGGGGCAGCATATATCGTTGGAGAAAATAGGGCGCTGTCCCCATTTTCCCCCTACGGGTCGTCCTGCAGGAGATGAAACCTTTGCGACAAGGTTAGAAGAATTATTGGGACGAACATTAAGACCAAAAGCGATAGGAAAACCTCGAAAATGATAAAAAACGGGTGCTGTCCCCGGTTTCCCCCCAACTGCACAGGTGGAAATTTGTTGACAGAATCAAAAATAAGGAGTACAGTAATTAGTATCATGAAGAAAAAATTAGTTTTTGGTGGATTATTGTTACTATTGGTCTGCATGCTTGGTATCTGTGAAGGACAGAGCAAGGAGCAAGAAGACAATAGCAATAAGCAAGGGGTTAAAAGTGAAATGTTAAAGAATGAGGGTGAGAAAGTAGCTTTGGGGCAGGTTTCAGCTAAAGAGAAAGGAAAGACTATTAGTAAGAAGACTGTCCAGTCAAATAAAGTAGATAAGATAAAACTTGAAAAGACAGAAGAGGAGAAGAAGGTTGAAAAAGAGGTGCTGAAATGGGTTAGAAGAATAGAGCGAAAATGTATAGGTGATGATACTAACCCTATCGGCTGGTTGATGGGTGGTGAGTTACATAAATTAAGAGAGATTGGTAAACCTGCTATTCCTACCTTGATAGAGGTATTTTGTGATAAGGATAGGAAATGGATGTTACGATATTTTATTGGGAATGAGGTGCTTGTATCATTTGCTGAGAAGATGAAAGATACAAGATTTATAGAGGTTCTCAAGGTATTAGAGGACAGAACTGACCAGGAGACAACTCGAATGATAGCCGCAATAATATTAGGGGTATCGGAAGATAGAAGAGGAACAAAGCCACTAATAGAGTTATATAAGAAAGAGAAAAATGTATCAGTTCGACGACATATAGTAATGGGATTATGGGCACTGAAAGATGAACGAGCAATAGAATTATTTGTAGAAATATTAAATACTCCCAATGAGGAATTAAAGGCACGAAGTAGTGCTGTATTTGGATTAGCATATATAGCACGACATAATATATTAGAGAGAGAGAGAGTAGTAGATATATTGTTATATGAATTAAAACTGATGCAAGAAGGTAAGAAGAGTTCTGATGTTCGTACATCTTTAGTAGAAGCAATAGGTCAGACAAATAGCCCAAGTGCCGTTGAACCATTGATAGATGAATTAAGAAAAGGAAATATGTGGGCAGCTGAGGCATTAGGAAATATAGGGAAAGATGTGAAAGATGATAGGATTATTGAGGCATTGATTGAAGGATTAAAGCATGAAGATGAATTGATGAAAATGGTTATTGCAAAAACATTAGGTGAGATGGGAGATAAAAGAGCAGTAGAACCGTTAGAAAAAACATTAGAAGAAGTAAAGAAAGGGAATAAAGATATTATAGCAAATGCGTTAAAAAAATTAACAGGCAAAGAGTATAAATATTAGTCTTTACCAGAAAAAAGAAAGGGTGATGTCAAAATGTTTAAAAGAATTTCATTAGTAGGGTTGATTGGATGGTTGTTAGTAGTAGGAAACTCTGGATATGCAAAAGAGGTAAAGCCAAATTGTGAGATTGGTGATGCTATATTTAGACCCCTTAATATGTTTTTGGGCATAGGGAATGGATTTGGGCATGTTGGAATTTACTGTTGTAGTCAGTCAGACAGAAAAGGAGTAACTATTGATACTGCATATCCTTATCACATCAAGATTACTAACAGTGACTTTAAGCATTCAATGATTCAAGCAAATGGCTACAAAAAAGACAACCCTGAATGGCCATCAGAGACTAAAGAGGTAGATTTTGATACATTAGATTTTGCACTTGCGGGATTGAAATCTTGGGGTGCATATAATAGTGGAAATCTCACTGCTGAAAAGCGTAGATGGATTGTTGCAACTGCTTATAAATATGCAGTGGAGAAAGAGTCTCGATATAATCATAATCAATCAGATAAGATTAAAAATCCTACAGGCACTCCTTTCCCGACATTCCGCTGTGATGGGCTTGTAGAGTATTGTTATGAAGTAATAGGTGTTAATAGCGGAAGTGGTTTCTTTACCGATGAAGAGGAAAAACATTGCTGGTCAGAGTGGTTAGATAAAAAGTATACTTCTGGAGTATGGCCTACATTTTACCCAAAGGCATTGATGGAAAGAATGAAAAAAGCAGGTGGGAAACAAGTTAGCAAGCCGCCTCAAATCCTTAGCTTTAAATTGTATAAAGGTGCAAAAGAGATTAAAGAGGGTGGGTTACTTAAAAAGAATGATGTAGTTACTATCAAACCTTATGTTACTGATACAGATGAAGGCTCTGGTATCGATAGGGTAGCCCTTTATTATCAGGAGGTTTATGGGCAACTCCTTGATAAGGGGACTCCTACATTAATTACTACATTAGATGATGATGAAGATATTGGAAAGGAATACAGTTACGATTGGACTGTTCCAGAAACTCTCATTACATTTACAGATTGTGAGCTATCTGTTGTGGCTTATGATAGAGCAGGAAATACAATCGGCACGGTAAGTAAATTCTGGACTGGCTCACCTGGTCATGTCAAGGAACCATTTAGGATTACCATAGACAACATCCACCCACAAGTATCCAGCATCACCCCAGCAAATAATGCGACGAAAGTGAATCTTAGTAAAAAGATTAGAATTACCTTCTCTGAGGAGATGGGTGCTGAGACGATTAATAGCAATACAATTTTGGTTAATAATGGTAGTGTAGTTGGCTCTATTACATATAATGAAGATTTAAGGACTGCATTTTTTGTACCAGAGGAGCCTTTAGGGATTAATACTAATTATACTGTTTTAGTAAAGGGCGGTTCAAATGGAGTAACGGATAAGGCGGGTAACTCTATAAGTTCAGATTATACATTCTCGTTTACTACTACTAATGGGTTAATACAAGGCAAGGTAATTGAGATACCCGTAACCTATACTGATGAATACGGTAAAGAGCATCCAGTGCCAGCAGGGACACAAATAATGTCTTCCTACTGGTTAAAAAGTTCTGGTGTAGAGACATATATTGTTTATCCGGGAACACCGCAATGGGTAGAAGAAGATGGAAAGGTACGGTTTAACCAGCCCGGAGGTAATGTCAGTGAACAAAAATTCAGGGTATTTTTTGAATCAAAGGGTTATAGTTTAATAAAGAACACCCCAAGTTTCTGGGTTTTTATGGACAAAACAACCACTTTAACGACTCATTCATTTGCTTCCCAATTGTTCGATATTCATAAATTAGAAGGGTCTGATGTGTATGTTCCGGTTGAAGGGACAATTACTATTCATTGTGGCTCAAGTACATCTATCCCCCATTGGGGAAAACTATATCCTAATCGAACCGGTGCCCTGCATACATTAGGTGCTTTTAATCAAGGATTTGATTATATAGTTACTCATGATCAGGGGATAAACCCGGTAGATTATGCCTCATGGATGGAAACACTTGACTTTACACCAGAAGAGATTACCTGCTATGGAACTAATACAGCCGACAAATGGAGGATATTAGTCAATGGGATTGAAAAGGATGAATGGAGTGAAGATAGACTGCTGGCTTCCGCTGGTAATTTACTTATGAAACGCTTTGGTGAAAATTATGATGATTATAAACTTATATTAAGACCTGAATTTAACAGGCGGACAGATGTATTCCAGGCATGGTTAAATGGCTTTTCACATTATTATTCCTGCATATCAAGAGGCACAGCTACCATTGAGGTAAGGGATGTTGATACCCAAATTACCAATACCTATAATTTAGAATCATTAGGCTCACAGACACGAGGATTGGATAATGAAGCAGCGGTGGCAGCCGCTTTATGGAAGATGAAAGACCCATATCATGTCTGGAAGGCAATACGCAAATACGATAATATTATCACCCCTACCCATAAAGGTTTTAATGTTCAGGATTTCTGGCGAGAATTAGGGACACAAAGCTATATTTCCATGCCAGAACAAATCTGGCTTTCATCTGGCTTGATGCCAAAACTTAAATACGCTACCTCTACCAATACCCCTAACCCACAATTATTCTGGGATCGAAATGGTATTTTGGATGATAGTATTGCATTGACCTATACATTAGAGATAGCCACAGACTCTACATTTGCCAACCTTGTATTTGTCAAAACACAAATCAATGATGAAAATTACCACTTAACCGATATAAACCTTGATAATGGAATTTATTACTGGCGAATACGGGTAGGGGACGAATACTTGACAGGAAACCTACAAAATGCCTTACCCAACCTTTACTCGCCAATAGGTAGCTTTGAGATACGGCTACCCAAAAAGGCAGGTATTACGGTTATAAGTGACCCAAACACTCAAGGGATACCCTCAGATGTAATAGTAGCTATTTATGACGAAGAAGGAAGTATCTATACTGGTGCATATTGGGCAGAGTATGATCAGGCAAATCGAACCAAGATATTAGATTTAAGATATACCCCAATAACCGTTCATTTTGATGCACAAGGTGGCAGTGCTACTGTGCCACAGGATTATATCTTTGAAGAGGGCAGTTGTGTCCATACATTTGAAAATGGTATAATTTTTAATGAACCAGGGACTTATGCGGTGAATATCTCAATGAGTGGCAAAGGGATAAACATACCATCTATCTCGCATAGCGGGATGCAGGTAGCACCCAAAGGGATAGTTCCACACCATTTCCATGTAGTAGATATCCTTGACCCGATAGATAAGGGTGAGGCTTCAAATGTCTCATTAGTAGTGCATGATGTCCATGAGAATTTAGTTATTGGCTACGCTGGTAGTGTCTATTTCACAGCTACTGATCTATTGGCAATATTACCACAAACCTATACGCTTACTGCTTCAAACTATGGAGTGAAGACATTTGTAGATGGGGTAGTATTAAATACCCCAGGGACTCAAACGGTATTTGCCATAGATGCAAATAACCCGCAAATTATGGGCTCGCAAACGGTATATGTTAAAGGGACTGAAACCCAAACAAGAATAATTGTCAAACCAACCTTTGGGGCGATAGGAACAATAGTAACGGTAATGGGTGAAGGATTTGGTGCATCGGAATTAGTTAGGGTCGAATTTGGTACTACTCGAACTATCGTTACTGTCCCTACCTCTGCTACAGGTAAATTTGAGGCAGTATTGACCGTCAATAGCCAACCGATTGGAACAACAACTGTTGCTGCTTATGGTATGATAACTAATACCTATGCTATGGAACACTTTGTCATTTTATCATCAACTTTATGCGTGCCTGGAAGTTATACGACCATTCAGCTTGCCATTGATACAGCTTCAAACGGTGATACGGTATTGGTGGATAATGGGACATATACTGAAAACATCAACTTTCTTGGCAAAGCCATCACTGTTCAGTCTGTCTATGGCACAACCAGTACCATCATTGACGGCAATGCCAGAGGTAGTGTGGTAACCTTTGGGTCTGGTGAGGGAACCAGCTCAGTTCTAAGTGGGTTCACAATACGGAACGGATCGGCTTCTTACGGCGGCGGGATTTATTGTGGCTCCTCCTCACCAACGATTACTAATTGCACCATCAGTGGAAATTCAGCTTCTAATGGTGGTGGCGGGATTTATTGCGACTTCTCCTCACCAGTGATCACTAACTGCACCATCAGCAGAAATTCAGCTTTTGAAGACGGTGGCGGGATTTATTGCTTCAATTCCTCGCCGACAATAGCCAACAACATCTTATGGGAAAATAGCCCACAGGAAATCTATTTAGATAGCAGCTCCATTAACATTACCTACTCTAATATCAAAGGAGGCTGGGCAGGAGAAGGCAATATCAATACTGACCCATTGTTTGTAGATACATCCACTACAAACTATAGGCTACAAGCAACCTCCCCTTGCATAGACAGGGGCACAAACACAGCCCCAAATATCCCATCAACCGATAAAGATGGCAACCCTCGCATAGCAAATGGCACGGTTGACATGGGTGCTTATGAATTTCAAGGCATACCAGCCACAAATACAACCCATACATGGATTGACGCTACCACTGGAACACCAATCGATTTCCCTGCCCTTGATGATGGCACAAAGCTCAATATCCCTCTTGGATTTGATTTTCAGTTTTATGGGCAAAGATTTAACACAATAAATGTATGCACCAATGGTTTTATGGGATTTATTACTACAGGGCTTGATTATAGATGTACAGAACAATTCCCCAGAGGAACATACTCTGATTATAATGGGGCACCAATGGTTGATATGATTGCTCCTTTATGGACCGATTGGAGTCTTGCTCCGGACTCTCATGGGCATCAAGGCACCGGGACTGTTTACTACCTTCAGGGCGGCATTAGTCCAAACAGGTATCTGGTAGTAGAATTTCATAATATTTCACACTTTGATGGCGACATAAGCAAGGATAGCCTTTCAACCTTTGAGGCTGTGCTCCACGAGAGCGGCAAGATCCAGTTTAATTATAAGCAGGTTGGATATATTGGTGAAAGTATTGTTGGTCTAAACTATGGGGATGGTATACTTGGCACAACTACCTTATGGAGAGTGTCCCCGGGCAGTAACACCAGCATTGAGTACAGTTATCTTACCTCAAGGGCAGAGCCTATTTCGCCATACATTAACGCCTCTGTCCCTATTGGGGTTCCCTTTCAAGCCTATGGGGATGAGCTTGTTTCTATAGGGCTTTATTATAAACATAGCATTGACAATATAACATGGGGAACATGGACATCATCTGAAACAAAAATCATAACAGGGACATCTGCTGCAGGCACATTTTCATTTAATTGTCCAGAAGGGCAGGGATATTATCAGTTTTATACCCTTGATAGTGAAAACAATACCCTTGAATATGCTCCACAGCTTGCGGATACGGCTTGTTGTTTACAAAATGCGGCTATCCTTATTATCTCTGGCACATCTATGTCTCCATCGGTTATACAGCGAGGTGTAAATAATGTTCCCATTGAAACCATCATTCTTTCAACAGGAGTAGGAACAATTACAATAGACTCTATCAAGATTCAGAGATCTGGCTCGTGCACTGATGCAGATATTAGCTTAGTGTCGCTGTATAAAAATGATATACGAATAGGTACCAGAAGCTTTATTAATGGATATGCGGTTTTTACAGGATTAAATATGGAGCTTGCACCAAATACATCCAATAATGTCTCTGTGAAGTATAATATTTATGCATCTGCAACACTGGGTAATACCATTGGCATGACCTTGTCTGAGCCTGCATCGATTGGCATCTCTGGACAAGGAACCGTTTCCTCTATTAATCTCCCAATTACCTCAAAACTATCCATGGTGTCATGTTTTAACTTAGCACAAGAATTAACAGGGGTTTCCATATCCTCTGCCATATGGGGAGATTATGATGCTGATGGCGATATGGATATTCTTATTTCCGGATTATCGTTATCTGGTAATATCTGCAAGGTATTTAGGAATGATCAAGGGACATTCAGCCTTGCTGCCAATTTGTCGGGAATATCTCATGCAGAGTCTGCCAATGCTTCCTCGTGGGGTGATTATGATAATGATGGGGACATTGATATTGCTATAACCGGATTGGGTAGTTCTGTGATATATAGAAATACTGCTGGAAATTTTGAGTCTATTAATGCAAACCTTCCAGGATTACATAGTAGTTCTATTGTTTGGGGTGATTATGATAATGATGGGGACATTGATCTTGCCCTGGCAGGAAATAGTTATAGCCTAGGCAGGATTGCCAGAATATATCAAAATAATAATGGGGTATTTACTGATATTAATGCTAATCTCACAGGCATATCCCAAGGAGCATTATCATGGGTGGATTATAATAACGATGGCCGACTTGATTTGAGTATAAATGGTGAAGACAGCAATGAATCACACATTACTAAGGTGTATAATAACAAGGATAATAATATTTTTGAGGATAGCGGTATAATTCTGCCCGGCATATATGTTGGCTGCCTTGCCTGGGCAGACTATGATAACGATGGTGATATGGATGTAGCCCTTACAGGTGGTGGCGATGATGGCAGGATATCAAGAATATATCGTAATGATAATGGCACATTTACAGATATTAATGCAGGGTTACAAGGTGTGTGGATCAGCTTTGCATCATGGGGGGATTATAATAATGATGGATTTTTAGATCTTGCTTTAATCGGTAAACCTTCAGGGATGGGAGATATTTGTAATATCTATAGAAATAAAGGAAATGGTTCATTTACCCTTGATACGGCTATTAATTTGCCAGGGATAGTTAATGGTGCGATTAATTGGGGTGACTATGACCATGATGGAGACACGGATATTCTTATAGTAGGGGCAAGCAGTGAGGGGGGTATTGCAAGAATATACAGGAATGATACGGCTGATTATAATCCAAACAATCCACCAGCCCCGCCTGATAATGGATTTGGTGCAATCCCTGACTCTGGTATTGTTACCCTGAATTGGGGCAATGGGTCTGATATAGAGACAGTAGTTTCTGGGTTATACTATAACCTCAGGGTTGGCACAAGTAGTGGAAAGGGTAATATCATCTCACCCTTATACGGCTCTCCCTTGCTTGGCAGATACTATGGGCTGAAGGGCAAAACAATGAAACTCAAGGCTGCACCTGACACAACCTACTATTGGGCGGTGCAATCTATTGATGCCGGGCTTTTAGCAGGAACATGGTCAACAGAGCAGGTTGTTTATGTTCCAGAGGGCACACATGTAGTCATAACCATTACTACCCAAACAACCCTTGGCACGATTAGCAGTCCGCCTGTGCCCGGGGCAGAAATTACATATATCATCACTTATGAAAATATTGGGGGACAGAATATCCAAAACCTTAGCATTATGAATAAACCTGAACTAACACATGCGGAATATATCACAGGCAGCCTGCGAATAGGAACGGTTGGTTCAACATACGAAACAGCAGATATTAAAAGCGACGCTCAGGATGGCGATGGGGTAGCTTGGGATGGGGGAATTGTAATATTTGATGTAGGGAATGTCCCAGCAGAAAAAAGTGGACGGGTGTATTTCAGGGTGAGGATTAAGTGAGAAGAATGTAACTAATTGATTATATTACAGTTCTCTCTCAAATCTTCTCCGTATCTCCGTGCCTCTGTGGTGAAAATTTGATTTTTTACCTAACCATCACTTTTGTTTTGCAATAATCCAATGCCGATAAAGGAGCATTATGGGCAAGGTTGAAAATCAGAATAAGGAATACAAACAGGATTGGAATGAAAATTGCTTAAAAACAATTTGCGCCTTTGCTAATACCGCAGGCGGTAAACTGTATATCGGCATTGACGATGTGGGAAAACCAATAGGTGTGAAGGATGCAGCCAGATACATGGATGATATTCCCAACAAAACGAAGGATATTTTAGGCATTACGCCGGATATCATGCTAAAAAAGAAAGTCGGCAAAGATATAATTGAAGTAACGGTTGTCCCATCCTTCGCACCAATTTCCTATCACGGCCGTTTTTATACGCGTAGTGGCAGTTCATCAATTGAAATCAAGGGTCATGAGCTGGTAGAATTACTGATGGAGAAATCAGGGCGTTCTTGGGACGGATTTATCGAAGAGGATGCCACCTTAAAAGATATAGATACAGCTGCTATCAATAAATTTAAAAAACTTGCCGCCAAAAGAATTCTCCTGATTGAAGGTGAAAAAACTGTGCAAGCGATTCTGCATAAATTAAACCTTCTGGAGAAAGGCAAACTACGGCGTGCCGCTCTATTGCTTTTTAGCAAGGACCCAAAGAAATTCTACATGACCGCTTATGTCAAGATTGGCAAGTTTGCCAACGATATCGATATTATCAGCACAGATGATATTGAAGGCAATCTTTTTGAGCAGGTGGAAAAAGCGATGGAGATTCTTCGTGTAAAATATCTGGTGTCGAATATCACTTATGAAGGAATATACAGAAAAGACAACATGGAATTTCCGGAAGACGCTTTGCGTGAGGCACTGATTAACGCGGTGATTCACCGCAGCTATATGGGTGCGCATACTCAGATTAAGATATCTCCCGATGGCTTGAACCTCTGGAATAACGGTGGTTTGCCTCCAAATATTGAGATAGATGATTTGAAAAAATGGCATGCCTCCAAACCAAGGAATGAATTTTTGGCAGATGTATTCTTCAGGGCGGGAATGATTGAATCCTGGGGCCGTGGCACAATCAAGATTATTGATGAATGTAAAAAGGCAGGGTTGCCTGAGCCGGAATTTCGCGAAGAATTCGGCGGGTTTTCTGTCCATTTCAGGAAAGCCCAGTTAGATGAAAGGGTCGGAAATAAGGTCGGTGAAAAGTGGGGTGAAACAGAAAAGAAAATTCTCTCGTTGATCGCAAGCGACAAGTTTATGTCCATATCTGTGATAGCCAAGAAACTCGGTATCGGCACGACAGCGGTGGAAAATAACTTGAAGAAACTTAAAGAAAAAGGTGCAATCGCACACATTGGGTCTGCCCGTAGTGGCGAATGGAGGGTAAATGGCTAAGATTAAACTAACGCCGGAAGAAAAAAAGGAGACAAATGAAACGATTGAAGAAAATAATGTGGATATTGATTATTTGCTTAATGCCTGAATTATCCTTGGCAGAGGAGGTTAATATCGTAGTCCTTGCTACAGATCTTGGCGACCACTATGCCCAGATCCAATGGGAAACCAATATTGAGACAACCGGTCAGGTGATGTATCATCCTGTGCGGGAATTTCAGAATAATCTTGCTATAAGTATTGAAATGGCAACAACGCATAGCGTGAGGCTGAATAGGCTGCTTGCTGGCACGGTTTATCAATATCAGGTAAGGGTCAAGGATACAGATGGGCATACCGCAACCTCTGAATTAGCAACATTTACCACCACAGGGATCCCTTTACCGTTGTTTGAAGAGCTAAGTGTGGGCAGCTTGACCAAAACGACAGCGATTATCCTATGCAGGACAAATGTACTCACTAAGCTATGGGTAGAATACGGAACTGATACAGAAGAAGGGCAATCGCAAGGGTTGCCCCTACGATTGGAGGATAATAAATTAATGATTCGTGGCTCATTACTGGACTTTTATCAGATAATGCTTGATGGATTGCAGCCAGATACAACATATCATTTTCGGCTGACAGCCTATGATAATGATTGCCATGAGGCAATCTCAACTGCCCGCAAGTTTACAACACTTGAGGATAATATTGCCCTTCATGCAACGGTTACAGGGACATTTATAGAATGCCCTGATGATAAATATATTTCTCTTGACAAGGGGTTTCTTGAGCGGATAACCGATGGGGATACCAGTTATTTTACCGGGATGGCGACATCCGGAGATGTTACCTTACAGGATCAGTTTGTTGTTATTGATATGGGAATTATTCAGCCTGTTGACAGGATAAAGGTATATTGGCGAAAATTGGCTTATAGCAGGAATTATAGTATCAGGCTGAGCGAGGATGGTGAAAATTGGACAGTGCTTGCCTCAGGGATTAATGCCTGTGAGGGGATGGATGAGCTTTCGGATACAGGGGACCCTATGAAGGTAATAACAACACAAGGGGGTGGTGCAAAAGCACGATTTGTTCAGGTTTTTGTGCCTTGTGGCAATGATTTCTTCCATAAGCATGAGGAGTGGAAGTTTGTGCAATTGATGGAGGTGAAGGCGTATCCGTATAGTTTGCAGGAGTTAGTTGAAGGGGGTAATGATTGAATAAAAATAGTTGCATTGTAGATATCGTAAGCATATTGAATATCAATATGTAAATTAAAATCAAGAAGGAATGAGATGCGAAGATTGTTATTTGGGATAATTGGTGCAGCCTTGCTGTTTGGCACACCAACGCTATCGTTTGCCGAACCGGGGACAAGCGGGGTAACAGCAGGAACAAATATTATCAGTGGTGGTGATGCCGGTACTGTCGGTATAACCGATACAGTGGGTGATGTTGTGGCAACATTTAAGGTGGGTGATAGCGGGACAAAGAGTATTACCTGTGCTGTGGCTACGGTTACTATAGGGCAAATATACGGTGGTAAGTGGGGGACATTGACTGAGGATAAGAGTGAATTGCCTGCAAAATCGGTTGATTATGAGTATCAACTGGTTAATTTGGGTAATGCTACAGATGTTTTTGCTTTAGCACTTAATGCAAGTGGATTGCCGTCAGGCTGGAGTGCAGCCGTATTAAAGAATGGGGCAGCAGTTAGCAGCTTAACCATAGCTGAGGATGCTATAGCTACTTTTACGGTGAGGGTAACGATACCGGGTTCTGCTAATGATAATGAGAAGGGCGCAATTGCTGTTACTGCTTCAACCTCTTATAATGATGGGGCAGCATATATCGTTGGAGGATGGCAATATGGCGGGGCTGACTCATTAACCGACAGTGCTACCACAACCTGTTCATCAGCCATAATTGCCCTGACTAAGACATATCAGGTAGTCAACCCAACTGGTTATACTGGACCTAATGCCAATGTGCCTGGCTCACTTATAACCTATTGCCTTGAGTATCGCAATACCGGCAGTGCAGATGCCAATGTCGTTACAGTAACGGATATGATCCCAGGGTATACCACCTATGTTACCGGAAGTATCAAGATGGGTGCAATTGGTGATACATATGCTGCAGCAGTTGGAAAAACTGATGCTGTTGATGGTGATAACGCACAGTTTAATTCTAATGTAATTCAGTTCAATCTTGGTACAGTAGCTGCTACTGCCTCCGGCAGATTGTACTATCAGGTGAGGATTGAGGGTGAAGGTTCATCTACAACAGGTTCCTCTACATTTACTATAGGCCAAAGCTATGGCGGGGGCATCATATTTTACATTGATGGCACAGGGCAACACGGATTAATAGCCGCTGATAGTGACCAAAGCACAGGAGTACAATGGTATAATGGAAGCAATGTAACAACAGGTGCAACAAATGTTGCGGTAGGTGCAGGGCAGGCAAACACAACCAAGATTGTTACTGTGCAGGGAGCAGGAAGTTATGCTGCAAAACTTTGTGACGATTTGGTATTAAACGGCTATAGCGATTGGTTTTTACCATCAAAAGACGAGTTAAATTTATTGTACGGGCAAAAAGCTGTGGTTGGTGGTTTTGATAGTGGCGTCTATTGGAGCTCTACGGAGTACAATAGCGACAATGTGTTGAGCCAGTACTTCGCCAATGGCAACCAGGGTGTCGGCAATAAGTACGGCGCAGGCTATGTGCGTGCCGTTCGGGCTTTTTAACTATTAAATTACTACGAAGCAATCTCTCATGCACGAGAGATTGCTTCGTCGCCAGCAACTCCTCGCAATGACGCTTTGGTGTCCCCGCTTGTCGGGAATCCATGCCCTCTGCGATCTGTCATTCCCGCTTGTCGGGAATCCATGCCCTCTGCGATCTGTCATTCCCGCTTGTCGGGAATCCTTCTTTATTGGATGTGGCAGGATGAGAAGAAGGAAGGATTCTGGACAAGCCAGAATGACAAGGAAAGGAGAAGAAGGATTCTGTCGATTCTTGACAGGCGGGGACAGGCTAAGCCAGAATGGACAAGAAATCCATGCCCTTTGCGATCTGTCACTTTCGCTTGTCGGGAATCCATGCCCTCTGTGATCTGTCATTCCCGCTTGTCGGGAATCCATGCCCTCTGCGATCTGTCATTCCCGCTTGTCGGGAATCCTTCTTTGTTGGATGTGGCAGGATAAGAAGAAGGATTCTGGACAAGCCAGAATGACAAGGAAAGGAGAAGAAGGATTCTGTCGATTTGTAGCTATCTCTTGATAGCTGAATAGGTACGAAATTATCTTGTTTATCCTGTTAATCCTGTCAAAATGAGAATCGCTACTATTGTCTGGAGGTTCTAAATTGCAACGGTTGTTTATTAACCCTAAATTAATATTAATAGCATCATGCCTGTGGTATGCCTTCATGCTTTCTACGCCATTGGTGTATGCTGAAATCGCACCTTGCGGCACAGCTATCACCAATGGCGGGGATAATGGCAGCCCTACAGTTATTGATGGGATTGTTAATCAGCCAGGGGATGTTGTGCTTAAGTATAATAATGGTAAGTCAATTACCTGTCTGCCAACGATTATTACAGTCGGACAGGTGCATGAAATAATCATGACAAATACCACAGGTAAGATTCAAGAGATACCTGTAGGCAGCTCTGCCTACTACCTTTATCAGGTTACGAATACGGGTAATGGGGCAGATGAGATTCGTCTCTCATTTTCATTGATTGGTAAAGGGGGGACATGGACAGCGTTGTTGGTTAAAAACCAGCAGGATGTTGCCACAACCTCTTTACTGCACATTAATCCAGCCCAAACGCAATCCTTTTATCTCAAGGTTATACCCCCGACAGGTATCTCAGGCAGTTGTACGGTTACGGTAACTGCAACTGACAGCTATTTTTATAATCATAATGCTGGAGACGGCTGGCCACAGGGACATGATGCAGATGTGCGACAGGATGTAGTAACTGTGGCAATCTTATCATCTGGTAAATTAATTGAAAAAGAACATGGTGGACAGGCACAATCTCAGGACAAGAAAGCTGAGGTGATAATTCCACCAAATGTACTTCCTGTGGATAGTTTCGTCCGCATAATTCCTGTAACGGCAACAGCATCGGTTGTATCTGCAGGTATGATTGCAGCCATAGCTGACCCTTCCATGGAACCAATACCAGGAACCGTAACCTATGAATTTGTTGCTGTGAACAATAATAATCAGCCTATTAATCAATTCAAGGAAAGGGTGACCATAAGCATTTCATACCCGGATAATGACCATGACGGTTTTGTTGACGGCACTAACATCCATGAAACTACCCTGCGAATATTTAGATTAAATGAACAAACCCAGCGATTTGAGATAATCCCAGACTCATGGGTTGAACCAGAGGCAAACAGGGTTGTGGCTGGTGTAGATCATTTCTCGTATTACTCTATACTTGCTTATACCCAAAAGGTAATGGGTATCTCTGAAGCGGTAAACTATCCTAACCCATTTGACATGACCACAGATGATTATATGACCTTTGGTCCGTTACCATTAGAGAATGTGGTTGTTGAGATATATACGATAGACGGTGAGCTTGTCCAAGTATTAGCATCCCAAAACGGTGTATGCCACTGGGATGGTCGAAACAGTAATGGTGATAAAGTCTCAAGCGGCATGTATGTTTATATGGTGAAGATGAAGGCACAAAGGAAGGTAGGGAAGATGACAGTGATAAGGTAAACCGTAGGGGCGAACCTATGTCGTCAAGAAAAAATAATTTGTACAGTCGTGCCACTGATTCATCTTGGCTGGCTTCGTTGTTCGTCGCTTGCATACAGCAGTATGCTCGCTTCTCACGCCTTGCCAGCCAAGCGACTCAGTGACTCTTGGTGTACAACTTATTTTTTCTTGACTTCTATGTGTTCGCCCTGATTATGCGGGTAGACACACATACAAAGGTAAGGGGGTATTTCTGTGAATATAAATAAAATAATCATATCGATGCTGGCAATCTTAATATTAACCTCAACTGCTCTGGCAGATAATGCCGGTGTAACAGGCAATGCCTTTTTAAGGATTGGCATGGGTGCCAGGGCAGCAGGGATGGGCGGGGCATTTTGTGCCATAGCTGATGATGCCAGCAGTAATTACTATAACCCGGCCGGGCTGTGCGGGATAGAAAAACAGGAGTTATTATTCATGCATACAGAGTGGCTGGCGGATATTGCCAGTGAATATCTGGCTTATGCCCTGCCAATGGATGAAGACAAGAGTCTGGGGGCAAGCCTTATTTTCCTGCATACCGAGGATATGGCTCGTAATCGTGCGACACAGGAAACAGGTAAGTTCAATAACCATGATGCCTGCCTTTCCCTCAGTTATGCCTCCAAAAGGGGTAGGGTTGCCTGGGGACTAACCCCAAAGATTATCCAACGGCAACTAAAGGATGAAACCGCTGCCTCTGTGGGTCTGGACATTGGCTCAAAGTATACCAATAATAATCTTTCTCTTGGTGTCACCATTCAAAATATTGGCAACAAGATAAAATTCATCTCCGAATCCTCTTCCTCGCCACTGTCCCTCAAGCTTGGGATTGGATACAAGATGCTAACCGAGAATGACTCTCTGACCATTGCCGGTGATATTGATAAATCTATAGATAATGATCCATTTTTGATGCTTGGGGCAGAATATAATTATGCCAACTTATATCAGGCAAGGGTTGGGGCAAGGATCGGACAGGCTAAACAAGGGTTAAGCTCTGGGTTGGGGATAGTATTTCGTGACTGGCGATTTGATTATGCCTTTACCAGTTTTGATGATCTGGGATTAACCCATAGGGCGGCAATAACTCGATACTTTGAGGTACAAAAGAGAATTACAGCCTCACACAGAGACACAGAGAACGCGGAGTGGGAGAAGAAGGTAGTAGAGGAGAAACCTGCTATGGCTGTTTCTGATAAGTCTGAGGTAACACCTGCCATGATAACGCCGTCTGAACCAGAACCTTTTCAGCCGTGCTGTGTTTTCGTCTTCCCTGATACAAGAATTTTTACTCCAAATGGTGATGGTACCTTGAACAGTGTTTCATTTATCCTACGAGCAATGATTCAGGCACAAGTAACCGGATGGGAATTAAGGATTGTTGATAAGAATAATAAAATGATAAATGTATTTGCCGAAAATGGAACACGCCTTCCCGAAATCTTTATCTGGGATGGCAGAAATAAATCTGGCAATATCAGCTCACAGGGGAGTTATTTCTGTATATGTAGCATTACTGATAAAAACGGCAAGGTATGGACAAGTGGTAAGGAAATAATCGTGATAGAATAGTATAGTGTATATTCAGCGAGGGCATAAATTGTAATTTTTCGTGTAGAGGATTAATCAACGGAGAAGGTGTGAAAGTGAAATGTCTGACCCTTACTTATTTTTTTCCGGCAAGAGGAAAAAGCCTTGCCAAGAATCTTTTCTTGTGATATAATGCTAATTATCAAGAAAGTGTCTAATATCCATGTTCAAGTTTTTTCGACCTGTGCAAACGGAAATAGTTTTTGCAGACATTGAAAAATTTTTATTGACTAAATTATTTTTTTATGGTATACTATCATCATGTCTTTTTGTGTGCTTAGAAAAAGAGGGAAAAAAGCAAAATGGATGCTCAAACATCATTGGTTTTAGTCCTGATGGGTAGTGATAGTGACTATGTCGTGATGCAGGAAACAGGCAATACCCTTGAATGGTTTGGGGTTAAATATAAGATGTTGATTGCTTCAGCTCACAAAACCCCAGTAGAGACGGTAGAATATATTAGAACATATGAAGATGAAGGGGTAGAGGTATTTATTTGTGGGGCAGGGATGGCAGCTCATCTGGCTGGAGTAGTAGCCTCTTATACCTTGATGCCGGTTATTGGTGTACCTTTAGATTCTACGGTTTCTCCGCTTAGTGGGATAGATGCGATGCTTTCTACCCTTCAAATGCCAGGGGGAATACCTGTAGCAACTATGGCTATTGGTAAAGCAGGGGCAAAAAATGCAGCTATTTTTGCTGTACAGATATTGGCTAAAAAACATTCGCACCTTCAGTTAAGGTTGCAGGAATACAGGGATAAGCTAAGAAACGATTTGATAAGGAGTCAAGAAAAAATAAGTTGTACACCAAGAGTCACTGAGACGCTTGGCTGACAAGTCTGACTTGTCAGACTGTATGTAAGCGACAAACAACGGAGCCAGCCAAGATGGATCGGTGACATGACTGTACAAGTTATTTTTTCTTGAAGACTAAGTAAAGCGAAAAGGATATTTAAGGAATGAGTGAGTGTCTATTTTGCAAAATTATTAACGATTCGGTGCCGGCAATGTTTATTTATGAGGATGATGATATTGTAGCATTTAATGATATCAATCCTCAGGCTCCGGTTCATATACTTATTGTACCAAAAAAACATATCCCCACAGTGATGGATATTGAGAAAAATTCTGTAGATTTGATTGGAAAGATATATCTTGTCGCTCAAAGGCTTAGCCTTGAGCATGGTATCTCTGAACAAGGATTTAGGCTTGTGGTTAATTGTAATCATGATGCTGGTCAAGAGATCTTTCACATCCATTTTCATTTATTAGGTGGACGAAAGATGCTATGGCCCCCGGGATGAATTGATAGGCTATAATGTGGGAGGAAAAAATATCAGGAGTTTGTTGGAAAGGGGTGATTAATTTGCCTGGAATAATGGTTCGTGATAACGAATCTCTGGATAGTGCCTTAAAAAGGTTTAAGAGAGATTGTCAGGAGTCGGGAATATTATCTGAAATGAAACGGCGGGAGCATTATGAAAAGCCGAGCGATAAACGCAGAAGACTCCTGGCACGGAAAAAGAAGAAATTCTGATGATATGGGGCAAGAAGGGATAACTACCCTTCTTGCCTATATTTAACGACTTGTGTTTGGTCTGAATGTATCCAGAAAATGTTGTGATTTCATATATAAAAATCACGATGTCTGTAACCTAAGGAGTCAAGAAAAAATAAGTTGTACGCTAAGAGTCACTCAAGACGCTTGGCTGGCAAGTCTGACTTGTCAGACTGTTCGTAAGCGACGAACAACGAAGCCAGCCAAGATGGATCGGTGACACGACTGTACAAATTATTTTTTCTTGACGACTAAATTTAAGGGGAAAGAAAATTGAACAAAAACCCTATGAAATTATTTTATTTGCTATATATCGCTCTATTATGTATCCTTCTCTCTTTTAATGTCGCTAATGCTGTAGATACTACGGACCTAGGTGGATTTTCAAGTTTAAGAAATGATGAAAAAAATCTGCTGAAACCAATGAGTACCCCTGGAGAAACAGCAAAACCCCCTGTTATCATTCGCAAAGAGCCCCCTTTGGTCAAACCTGTATCTGAAAAGGAAGATCTGTCAGGGAATGAGGAGGAAGCATCTGGATTAAAAACTGTTCCTGAATCAAAAGAAGTCCTTTATTCGCCTTTGAAACCGGTAGTTAAGCGAAAAACAGGAAATACTGTTACCCTGCCTGAAGAGTCTGAATTTTTCATGAAATTATCTAAAGAAGAAGAGGCACTGACAAGAGTTGTCAAAAAACCAAAGACCGTACCCCTTATCACTTCACCTATAGTTGTGCCCAAACATGTATCAACTGTAAAAAGGGTTGATACACCCAAAGTGATTAAGGCTATTGAAAAGGTTAAAGAAGAGATTAATGTTGCAACACCTGTTATAGCTACAGTTACACAGATTACACCAGTTGTGGTAAAAGAAAAGAAGGGATTTGTCTGGGAAAAAACCAGTCTGGCATTGCGTCGTGGTCTCATTATTTCTGGATTAGCTTCCATGTTGTTGATATTTTTGATTGTCTGCCTCTGGCAAAAGGGTTCTCCCTTGCCAGAAGAGATAACTACAGAGGATACAACTAATGGAAAAATAGTTGTAGAAAAACATACCTCCCTGGAGCATGAAATCAAGGAGATAAAGATTGGCTATCGGGGATTGGAAAAACTAATAAATGACATAGAAAAAAAATTGGTTTTAATTGCTCCATTAAAGGGTGCAACTATTGATGAATTTATTAATAATACCGTAAGGGGTGTTGTTCGACCTATTGAAGGTGGAATAAAGAGCCTTCAGACAACATGTCAGGGATTGGAAAAGATATTCAATGAATTTGATAAAAGATTGAGTCCGCTTAATGCCTTGAAAGGGTTAAGCATTAAAGAATTGACTTATCAAACAGGAATAGAATTGGTTAAACCAATAGAAAGTGAGATTAAACAGTTAAAAACAAGCTATGATCAATTGATTGAGGATGTTGAACAAAAAATAAATGCAACAGAGGTAGACAACAAAATAGATGTTATTCAAAAGAAGAACAAGGGATTAGAAAAAACAGTAGAGGAGATGGACAATAAATTAGTCTCCCTTGATTCCTTAATTTCATCCCTTTCCCTCTTCGAAAGCAATCAAGTTGGGACAAAATCTCAATCAAAGGAACAAAGAAAATCTGAATCTGAAGAAAAAGCAAAAAATAGCAAGGAATATCTTTATTCCCAAATCTACAAGATGTCTGACGAGGGATTAAGCATTGATGAGATTGCTCAGCAGACAAAAATGGGCAAGGGAGAGGTCAGGCTGATTCTAGGATTGAGGAAAAAATAGTACATGATTCCAGCATTATTAACCCTTAGCATTCCACTGGTTATTATCCTCGTAATGGTTCTTATTACCATCCATCGTACGGACACCTCGGATATAAAAATAAGCAATATAAAACAAGTAGTTGAGATAGGAGCAATTGGCGGTTTGGCTGTTATAATAACCGTTTGTTTTATTTTCCTATATTTTCTTATGATACCACCAATTCCTAAAATAGAGATAGATCATGTGAATAAAAATGTGGCTGGAGGGATTATCTGCTCGAAAGGCAAGATGAATTATCTGTTTAATCCATTTTACAGCCTGTTATACAGGGTTGGGATATATGTCGAACACCCTGATAAACCGGGTGTCTTGTCTCTGGCTAAAAAGCATGTGGTTAAACTAAACTGGTGGAATGGAAAATGGGATATTCAAGGGATAAATATTAAGGGGTCAGATACTATTCATGTTCTCCTGATCAAACGAGCCGTTACACGAAACAATAAATACTATCCTAATCTTAAAAAAGAGAAGGAGTATTTTATGTTTGATGATGAGCAAATCCCATATGGGAAGGATAAAGAGGCGGAAATTATTGATTATGATGCCAGGGTATTGAAATAGGCTGTAGCCTATCCACCTGAATAGTTACCAACAGGAGCCATTATGCCAGATGACTGTTTGCATTAAAAAAGTGTGCGAATACAATATCGCCAAGATTCAACAAAGCCTTCACCAATCATTAGAATTAATCAACTTCAAGCTAATCCCCGGAAAAAAGGCTGTCCTCAAACCAAATATTGTTATGCCAGCCAGGCCTTCTACTTCAATAGTTACACACCCGGCAATAGTTGAAGCCACGATTAATTTATTGAGAGATGCCGGGATTTTTGATATCTCTATTGTTGAAGAGCCAGCCATTGGGCTTGATGTCAGGGAGAGCTTTCAGGTCTCAGGATATGCAGAACTTGCTAAGCGAATGGGTGTCCACATCTATGGATTTGAGACAGGAGAAAAGACAGAAATTGAATGGCAATACGGGAAACTAAAGATACCAAGAATATTTTTAGATGCTGACTTATACATCAATTTACCCAAAATAAAGACACACGGCTATACCACAGTTACACTTTCTATCAAAAATCAAAAAGGATTAGTGTCAAGTCAGATAAAAAAATATATCCATACCCTTGGATTACATGTTCCCTTAATAGAGTTGGCAAAGGTGATAAGCCCACATTTGATTATTATGGATGGTATCTGTGCTATGGAGGGCGAGGGTCCAACCCAGGGAAAAAGCAAAAAGCTGAATGCCCTGATTGTAGGGACAAACATGCTTGAATGCGATATTGTTGCCAGTAGGTTGATGGGAATAGACCCATACAAGGTAGCTCATCTTGCCTATGGAATAAGTGAGGGATTGGGTGAGAAAGAGCCAGTGATAACAGGGGATAGTATTTTATCCTTAACAAAGCAATTTGTACCTGCAAACCTTGAGTATGGCAGAAAATTGAATGTTTATGCTTGGCGTAATCCTGCGGCATGTTCTTCGTGCATGGATTCATTTCATCAGGCAATAAAAGAGGCTGTTCTTAATCCTGAGTGGTGGCTGCCATTTGTATCAAGGTTTGCTTGGTATGCACTATTTGGAAGGATAAATATCCTGCAGGGCAAAAATGCAAGCATCCCTCCGCTTTCAGGGTGGAATGTATGTTTTGGTACATGTACCCGGAAGCTATCAAAAGAAAAAGGCTTTGCTTATGTTCCGGGATGTCCACCGGTTGTCCATGATGTTTTGAGATACTTTTTTTCTAACGGCTAAGAGATATAATGGACTGGGTTTTTAGTACCACTAATTAAGATGCATTTCGCCCTACTGGCTCCTTCACTTACCATTTATCTATTTCAGAAACAGTGGAATGTATCTAAAAAAAGAGTAAAAATGGCCTTGACAAACCCGTCCACCTTATTGCAAGAAAGTAGAAACGGAAATATATAATAAACGGATTCCAGTAATGATGGCTGGACTTAGTAACCATGTTTGGACAATGCAGGAATGGGCAACCTTTCCTGCAAAAACTTAAGGAATTAAGAGACACAAGGGATTATCCATAAGCGGTATAGTAACTACTCAGGTAAAGGAATTTACCACGGAGAACACATAAGTTGATAGGTTGATAGGTTGATGAGTTTATAGGTTAAAGGAACACAGATTCATAATTCATAAACATTTCCTATCAATTCATCCACTTATCAACCCATCAACTATTCAAC
>Ga0210016_1001069_pt1 | contig 25241 bp, 23 predicted proteins | sample CryGeyCG2014_300_FD_185454 | JGI IMG/M metagenome (GOLD analysis project Ga0210016, IMG submission 185454) | Groundwater microbial communities from aquifer - Crystal Geyser CG02_land_8/20/14_3.00 (SPAdes) (version 2) | ecosystem: Environmental > Aquatic > Deep subsurface > Groundwater | place...
TCAATAATGGCGATAAATTAAATCCTTTAGCTGGTATCCCCTGTTCTTTAAAAGACGTTTTTTGTTTAAAAGGCGCCAAAGCAACCGCGGGTTCAAAAATTTTACAAAATTATATCGCGCCATACGATGCTACAACTGTCAAATTGATTAAATTAAATGATGCTGTGATTTTAGGCAAGGTAAACACCGATGAATTTACTATGGGTTCGTCCACTGAGACCTCTGCTTCTGGTGCTACGCGCAATCCCTGGGATTTAAGTTGTGTCCCCGGCGGATCGTCTGGCGGTTCAGCCGCGGCTGTGGCCAGTGCTATGGGATTTTATTCTTTAGGTACTGATACCGGTGGTTCAATCCGCCAGCCAGCTTGTTTCTGCGGTATCGCTGGGCTTAAACCAACCTATGGTCGGGTTTCGCGTTATGGCGTAATGAGTATGGCATCTTCCTTGGATACAATTGGGCCGTTAGCGAGGTCTGTTAAAGATATTGCTTTAATTCTAGAAGCGATTGCTGGCGTTGATATCAATGACGCGACAACTTCGCGCGAACCTGTAATTAATTACGCGGCTAAATTAGGCAAGGGTATTAAGGGTTTAAAAATTGGCATTCCTCAAGAATATTTTGGTCAGGGATTAGACCCAGAGGTTGCGGCTATTACTGATAGTGCCATTAAGCAATTTAAAAAATTAGGCGCGCGAATAGTCAAAATTTCTTTGACGTATACCAAGTATGCTCTGGCTTGTTATTATATTATTGTGCCTTCTGAAATTAGTGCTAATTTGGCGCGCTATGATGGTATTAGATATGGATTATCAAAATCTGAAGGCGATTTACTGGCGACCTATTTACAAACTCGCGCGCAAGGGTTGGGCGATGAAGTTAAACGCCGTATTATAATCGGTACGTACGCGCTATCAGCCGGTTATTATGACGCTTATTATTTAAAAGCGCAAAAAGTGCGGACTTTAATTAAGCAAGATTTTGAAAAGGCATTTAAACAGGTTGGTGTTATCCTAACGCCAACTACGCCTAGGCCGGCGTTTAAAATCGGCGAAAAAAACAACGATCCTTTGACAATGTATTTAGAGGATATATTTACGGTCCCAATCAATTTGGCTGGTATCCCTGGTCTATCAATACCGGCTGGTTTTACTAAGTCAGGCCTGCCAGTAGGGGTCCAGTTATTAGCCAAGCAGTTTAATGAAGAAGATTTATTGCGCACGGGATATGCGTTTGAACAAGCAACGGATTATCATAAAATGTACCCGATAATAGATTAAAGTTTAATTAAGTCGTTATTTGGTTAGCAGTTAGTCGCAAAAACCTGTTAACCCGTTAATCTGTTAACTAATTAACTGAATAATAAAGTGATCAATTTCCCTTTTAATATTGACTATCGTACTATTTTGGAAAAAGGCGCTAAATACGTGTCAAATTTTTTGACTAATCCTAATTTAGAGCGCTGGTGGTTTTTTATTGAAATAGTTATTTTAGGCATTTGTGCTTTTTTAATTTGGCTAATGATTTTAATGGCTCTGCGTTCTGATGCTTTTTGGCAAATTAAGGCGACTTTAGCGTCTCGTGAGGATCCCAAAAAATTAAAAAAATAAAATAGGGATAAAATTAATGCGGACAGGGGCGAGCCATCACGACTTGCCCCAGCTTGATTTTATGGGGCTTAGGAGTTATAATAACATTGTTGTCATAGCCGAGTAGAGAAGTAGTATCTCACAAGGCTCATAACCTTGGGACCGCAGGTGCAATTCCTGCCTCGGCAACAAATTAGTTTTTAGTTTAGAGTATGTTGGCGGCGTAGCTCAGTGGTAGAGCGAGGGACTCATAAACCCTAGGCCACAGGTTCAATCCCTGTCGCCGCTACGGTTCAAGAACGTAGTCTTGGGTTCGTCAGGTCATACGACCTGACGGCCAGTCGTATGACTGGTCGATCCCTACCTCCGCTACTGATAATAAATCAAAAATTAAATTAGAACATGGTCGCGTGGTGTAGCCCGGTTAACACGTCTCCCTGTCACGGAGAAGACCACGGGTTCAAATCCCGTCGCGACCGCATTTGGTCCGCCGAAGCGAAACTATGAAGTAATTTTGCGGAGGCGACTTTCGTTTCGCTGAAGCTCGTCTTCGGCGGGCGCAACCCACAAGAGGATGAGCGAAGGCAGGAAATAAAATTATTTATGCTAATAGCTAATCAAGAACTACGTTGTTGTTAAATATAGACCATGAAAAGTGCTAGTTTTGTGATTTTTTTAACAGTTGCTTTGGTGTTGACTGCCGGAGTTTTAGCGGCGATTTTGATTTATTTTGATCCTTTCAGCTCCCAGGGCATTGTTTTTGTTCTATTTTATACCGCGTTTTTTTTGTTTTTGGCTGGGTTTTTTTCTTTGATTTTGTTTTTATTAAAGCGGATTACTTTGTCTAAAAAACCTGACTGGCAGTTCATCCCTGGGTCAGTAAGGCAAGGTTTTTTGCTGGCGATTTTAGGCAATGGCATTTTATGTTTACAGCGTCAGCAAATGCTTGCTTGGTGGAGTTTGTTCGTGATTGTGGGTATTTTAATGGTTACAGAGTTATTTTTTAAATTTAGAAAATCAGAATAAATCACATATGGATCTATCACAAATTTTATTCCAAGCTCAAAAAGAAGCTAGGGAACTAAAAAACATACAACAGTGGGAGGATCTTTATCGTAAGTATTTAGGCAAAAAAGGCAAGTTATCTGACGCGTTAGTTGCGTTAAAGGATTTGACTGTTGAAGAGCGCAAAAAACAGGGTCAAGCCATTAATCACTTTAAGCAAGAATTGACACAACTACTTGCTAAGACGCAAGACCAGTTGAGGGGGTCGTTGAAAGCAGGCCAAAGATTTTTTGACGTGTCGTCCCCCGCTGTTAAAATCCCCCAAGGCCATGGCCACCCAATTATGGAAATTCGTCGTCAGATGGAAGAAATTTTTGGTTCATTGGGATTCAGTGTCATTGAGGGGCAGGAGGTAACCAGTGAATATTACAATTTTGACGCGCTTAATATTCCGGGTGATCATCCGGCGCGCGATGCCATGGACACTTTTTGGTTAGGGCAAAATAATCAGCGGTCCGAATCAATGCTCCTAAGAACACATACTTCCGCTATGCAGGTGCCCTATATGGAATGCCATCAGCCGCCATTTAAAATTATTATACCAGGCATGGTTTATCGTTATGAGGCGACTGACGCTTCTCACGATTATCAGTTTTATCAGTTAGAGGGGTTGATGATAGACCGTGATATTTCTATCGCTAATTTTAAAGGCGTGATTGACGTTGTTTTTCAAAGAATTTTTAATCGTCAGATTAAAACGCGCTTACGACCAGGATTCTTCCCTTTTACAGAACCGAGTTTTGAAATTGATTTATCTTGTGTTAAGTGCCAAGGCAAGGGCTGTACTTTATGCAAACAAACTGGCTGGTTGGAAATTATGGGCGCGGGCATGGTGCACCCGAATGTTTTGCGTTCGGCGAAATTAGATCATAGCGGTTGGCAGGGCTTTGCTTTTGGCATGGGTTTGGGGCGCATAGCGATGATTAAATGGGGGATTGATGACATTAGATTATTTTTTTCTGGGGATTTGAGGTTTCTAAAACAATTTTGATAGCGGCTTACAGTCTACAGCTTACGGACTACGGCTTACGCTAACCTTAGACTTTAGACCGTAGACATTTGTTTTTTCATCATGCTTTTTTCTTTCAATTGGCTTAAACAATATATTGATTTAACAAATATTTCAGCTCAAAAAGTAGGAGAGCTTTTAACGTTGCACAGTTTTGAGGTGGAATCAATTAAAAAGAATGGTAGTGATTGGATTTTGGATATAGATGTTTTAGCAAATCGCGGCCATGACTGCCGTTGTCATTTGGCAATAGCTATGGAGTTGGCAGCGATTTTAGAAAAAAAACCAAAACAGCATTATCAAAATTTAACCAGTCAAAAAATAGCCTTGGCTCGGGGGAAGCTCAGGCCGATTAATATCAAAGTCCAAAGCAATAAGCAAGTGCCGCGTTACGCGGCCTTGGTGATTGAGAATATTAAGGTCGCCGCATCACCCAAGTGGCTGGTTGGTTATTTGGAGGCCATTGGCGGGCGATCTATAAATAATGTAGTTGATTTGACGAATTACATAATGTGTGAAGTAGGTCAGCCCATGCACGCTTTTGATTATGATAAAATTTTAGCGTTATCCCCTGAACGTGAAATGATTGTTCGGCTTTCGCGACAGGGGGAAGGGGTAGTGACCTTAGATGGGGTTGAGCGCGAGTTGACGGCTGGTATTTTAGTTATTGAAGCAGGCAAAAAGCTCATTGATTTAGCCGGTATTATGGGCGGTCAGGTAAGCGAGATCGGGCCAGAAACTAAAAATATTATTTTACAAGCATCCTGTTTTGACGGGCCAACCATTAGGCGAGCCACGAAGTTGCTTGGTCATCGAACCGATGCCTCCGATATTTATCAGCACAATATTGATCCTAATCTAGCTGATTTGGCTTTGGGTCGGAGCATACATTTATTAAAAGAGATGACGGGGCCTGTTAGGGTGGTTCAAAAAATTGATTTTTATCCGGAGAAAAAAATAGCTAAGCAAATTAAATTAGATTTAGCTCAAGCCAATAGCTTGTTGGGCGTTGAATTATCGCGAGACAAAATTATTCAGATTTTACAATCATTAGATTTTGTAGTGCAAAAAAGCAATTCTGGCGGAAAGTCCATTGTTGTTTTGGCGCCCACCAGACGTTTGGACGTGGTGATGCCCGAAGATTTAATTGAAGAAATTGGTCGTATTTATGGTTATAAAAAGATTCCAGCTAAAATGCCTTATATCAATTTAGCACTGCCAGAAATCAATCAACAGGCGGCGTATAAAAATCAGGTTAGGCGATCTTTAATTAATTGGGGTTTTAACGAAACTATTAATTATGTTTTTACTGATAAAAGTAGTTCTTTGGCTCTGCCATTACAAAATCCGATTGCCAAAGATAAAATTTGTTTAAGGATGAATTTAATCCCGGGGCTGGCGCAAAATATTAAAAATAATTTAAAGTATTTTTCCGCGATCAGGCTGTTTGAAATTGGACGTATTTGGTGTCAGAATTTAAATCAGAATAAACAATTAATTATTCACGAAAAAGAAAGTTTAGCTGGTGTTTTACTGAGCTCGGACGGAAAAGAGCCATTTTTCTTATTGAAAGGTTTTGTAGAAAATTTAATTCAATCTTTTGGTATCAGTGATATTTGGTTTGATGACGCTTTGGCTAAAGATGAGTCGGCTTTTTTAGAGAATGATTTTAATGTCCGGGCTCTGGCTCAAATCAAGATCGGCGATCGTTTGTTGGGTTATTGTGGCGAATTGCGCGATTTTGCGGGATCTATCGCTGTGGGTTTTGAGCTAGATTTAGATGTTTTGACACAAGAAACAATTTCTGAAAGAATGTATGAACCATTAGCAAAATATCCATCATCGGTGCGTGACTTAGCGATTTTAGCCCCTCCAGAAACTAAAGTTGGGCAGGTCTTAGCGGAGATTAACGAGTCAAATGTCCTTGAATTAGTGGATGTTGACCTATTTGATTTATATCAAGGCGAAGAACTTGATGATAAAAAGAATTTAGCATTCCATCTAATTTTTCAATCATCTAAAAAAACCTTAACTGATCGCGAAGTAGATATTTTTATGGCCAAGATTATTAAAAATTTACAAGAAAAAGGGTGGGAAATTAGAAGATGATTATTGTTAACTTTGTTGCTCGGTTAATGCGTTAACGAGTTGTGAGTTAGTTAGAAAACCTGTTAACCCGTTAACTAATTAACCTTTTAACGCTATATTATGTCTGAACAAATAAATAAAAACAATAATAACAGCTATACTGCCAGCGATATCTATGTTTTAGAGGGTCTTGAGCCCGTGCGTAAACGCCCTGGCATGTATATTGGTTCCACTGGCGTTGAGGGCTTGCATCATTTAATTTGGGAAGTAGTGGACAATTCTTTAGATGAAGCAATTGGCGGTTATTGTGATGAAATTGTGGTAACATTTTCGTCTAATAATCGGATGAGCGTTCAGGATAACGGTCGGGGTATCCCAGTTGATATCCATAAACAAACCGGAAAATCCGCCTTAGAAACCGTATTAACAACTTTGCACGCGGGCGCTAAGTTTGGGGGGCAGTCATATAAAATTGCTGGTGGTTTGCATGGCGTGGGCGTGTCAGTCGTTTGCGCGCTTTCGCGTTGGCTCAAAGCAGAGGTACATCGTGATGGCGATATTTATACTCAAGAATATGAATTCGGTCGAGTAGTTAGCCCAGTAAAAAAAGTTGGTTCTACGGATCGCACTGGGACTACTATTACCTTTGAGCCAGATCCAGAAATTTTTAAAGATGCGAAATTTTCTTGGCGTCGTATTTTGGATCATTTAAGGCAGCAGTCATATCTAACGAGAGGCGTTAAAATCGTGATTCGTGATGAAAGAAAACAGTCCACGGCAAAAGACGCCGTGTCCGCGCCGAACGATGGGAATAAGTTTCCGCCTATTTTTAATTATTCTTATACTTTTTACTTTGAAGGCGGCTTGCCTTCCTTTGTGAAATATTTAAATCAAGGCGAAAAAATTAAGCACGAAAACATTTTTCACGTGAGCGAGGAAAAAGAAGATATCGCGGTAGAGGTCGCTGTGCAATATACACAAGACATTCAGGGCAAGGAAGTAAGCTTCGCGAATAATATTCATACGGGCGAAGGCGGGATGCACCTAACGGGATTCCGAACGGCCTTAACGCGAACTCTTAATGACTACGCGCGTAAAAATAGTTATCTTAAAGAAAATGAGGAAAATCTATCGGGGGATGACGTGCGCGAAGGCCTGACCGCGGTGATTTCTGTAAAAATTAAAGAACCCCAATTTGAAGGTCAAACTAAAGCAAAGTTGGGCAATCCCGAAGCTCGGGTCGCGGTGGACGCGGTCATGGCCGAAGCATTCGCCAATTATTTAGAGCGTTTTCCGCAAGATGCCAGGGCCATTATGGAAAAGTGTTTATTGGCAGCTAAAGCAAGGCGGGCGGCTAAAGCAGCTCGAGAAACAGTGATCCGCAAGGGCGTTTTAGAAGGGTTGGCTTTGCCAGGCAAGCTGGCAGATTGTTCTTCGCGTCGGCCCGAGGAATCTGAAATTTTTATTGTTGAGGGGGATTCGGCTGGTGGCTCTACTAAACAAGCGCGTGATCGGCGTTTTCAAGCGGTGCTGCCAATTCGTGGCAAAATTTTAAATGTAGAAAAAGCCCGTTTAAATCGAGCGTTGGCGTCTAAAGAAATTCGGGCATTGGTTATTGCCATGGGCACTGCTATTGCTGAAGAATTTAATATTGCCAAGCTTCGTTATCATCGGGTGATTATTATGACTGACGCTGACGTTGACGGCGCCCATATTCGGACATTGCTTTTAACTTTATTTTTTCGCCACTTTGAGCCGTTGATTAAGGTCGGCCATATTTATATTGCGCAACCACCACTTTATCGCATCCAGATCGGCAGTCAAGTAGAGTATATGTATGATGATATAGCTAAAGACAAGAAGCTTGCTGGCCTAACGCAGAAATTTAATCTTCAGCGATATAAGGGTTTGGGCGAAATGAATCCCAATCAACTTTGGGAAACCACGATGGATCCCGCTAAGCGCATTCTTAAGCAGGTGACAGTTGATGACGCCGAAGCCGCGGATCACATTTTTGATGTTTTGATGGGGTCGGAAGTTGCTCCGCGCAAAAAATTTATTCAAACGCATGCCAAGACGGTGCAGAATCTCGACGTATAGTGGCGTCTACGGTCTACGGCTTACGGCTTACGATGGCCGTTAGCGGTAGACCGTAGACCGTAGACTAATTACAGTTTCCCCTTGCATTTTTTATCGGACTGTGATATTATTTAGATGTTAATTAATTCACAGCCGCGAGGCTGTTTTAAGTAAATGGCGATTTCTCAAAAAGTTATCGGGCTTTTTAAAAAAATTCCTCAATTCTTAAAAGAAGTTAAGATTGAATTGAAAAAAGTTACTTGGCTAAGCCGTCAGGATGTTTGGCGTTACACTTTGATTGTGGTGTTTTTTTCTTTGGCAGTAGCCGCTTTTTTGGGGGGCCTTGATATTTTATTTGGGTTTTTAATTAAGAAATTCTTGCTGTAGTTTACGGACTACAGTCTACGGTCCGCGGCACGAAGTTCGTTATTTTTCGGCTGTAGCCCGTAGACCGTTGACCGTTGACTGTAGACTGTTGACCGTTAGTATCCATTATGGCTAAACAAATTTCACAAGGAAAACAATGGTATGTTTTACACACTTATTCTGGATATGAAGACACAGTGGTACACAATCTCCAACAACGTATCGAGTCTTTGGGTATGGATGATAAGATTTTTAGCGTGATGGTGCCTAAAGAAAAAAAAATCAAGATTCGCAATGGCAAGCGTAAAGTTGTTGAAGAAAAAATATATCCGGGCTATGTTTTAGTGGAAATGATTGTAACGGATGATTCTTGGTATGTGGTGCGAAATACCCCGCGGGTTACTGGTTTTGTCGGGTCGGGTACGACACCAGTGCCAGTATCTGACGAAGAAATTGCTTTTTTGAAAAAACGAATGGGCGTTGAAGAGCCCAAATACAAGATTGATGTTGTCTTGGGCGACGCGGTTAAAATTACTGACGGGCCGTTTAAAGATTTTGACGGCAAGGTTTCTGAAATCGATGAGGCCAAAGGGAAAATTAAGGTTTTGGTCAATATTTTTGGCCGAGAAACACCAGTGGAATTGGATTTTTTACAAGTTAAAAAAATATAAATATGTCGACCGTCGACCGTCTACCGTCTACGGTCTACAGTATACTGCTAAATATTTTAGATTTGAGAGATTGCGGGTTTGGCAGTTATCAAGAGTTTTTGCTTCAAAGATATATAAAATTACTAGGAAATTTCCTAAAGATGAACTTTTTGGTTTAATATCTCAATTAAGACGCGCTGCAATTTCAATTTTGTTGAATATAGCAGAAGGCGCTGATCGTAAATCAGATGCAGAATTTAAGAGATTTTTGAGAATCGCATTAACCTCATTGGAGGAAGTTGTTAGCGGTCTTTATATATCTTTAGATCAGGGTTTTCTTGATAGACAAGAATTTATCTCAGTTTATGAGGATGCAAGTATATTAGCGGCAAAATTGAATTCTTTGATTAATACTTTGCATTAATATTTTTTTATCGTGGGCTGTAGCCTGTAGACTGTCGACTGTAGACAATAAGATGAAACCAATTAAAACAGTAATAAAACTTCAAATTCCCGCTGCTAAAGCTACCCCAGCTCCTCCTGTCGGCCCTGCTTTGGGTCAACACGGTTTAAATATTCAGGAGTTTTGCATCAAATTTAATGATGCTAGCAAAGAGATGGCCGGGGATATTATTCCAGTAGAAATTACGGTCTATGACGATCGGACTTTTGATTTCAAATTGAAAACACCGCCCGCGGCTGAGCTTTTAAAAAAAGCGGCTGGCGTGGAAAAGGGTTCAGGCGTGCCTAACAAAAAAAAGGCAGGCAAGGTAACAAAGGCGCAGATTCGCGAAATTGCCGAAAGAAAACTAGTGGATCTAAATACGACTGACGTGGATCAGGCAATGCTAATTATTTCCGGTACCGCTCGTTCAATGGGACTAACCGTGATTGATTAATATGGTTGTCATTGCGAGGAGCTCCGAGGATGACGAGGAGCGACGTGGCAATCTCGCGGGAGGAAGCCAGCAGGCTGATGACCCGCGTGGGAGTTGCGTGGTTTTTGTGTAGCGACAAAAAAATTCTGAACTCGGCCGTAAGACCTGTTCGGTTTTTTTAATTGACATAATTTTTAAGGTCTGTTAGATTTAGGGCTTGAGTTCTTTGATAAGACAATAATTAAATAATGGTTTGTTCTGATAACTATGTAGACTTGTTGGGGCTGTCTTATTTCTAACTAGGAGGAGATGATCGGTATGAACCGGATAAAAATTTTTGTTGGTCCATGTGCGAGCGGTAAAACTAAGGCTGCCATCCAATTAGCGCGGACTTTAATGTCTGATGGCAAAAAGGTAGCTGCTTTTAAGGCGTTTATAGATACTCGGGGCGTTGCCGCTCGCTTAAACCATTTAATTTCTCGAGATGGCAAAGATGTTGTGGCAACTCGGGTGAAAAACGCCAGTCAAATTCTGGGTTTGCTTGATGATAGTTGTGTGTTAATTGATGGCATCTATGGCGTGCCAGAAGTTATCTTGATTGACGAGGCGCAATTTTTTGGCCGGGATATTATTAGAGTTGTTCGCCAATTAATGTGTTGGCACAAAAGAATAATCATTACCGGCTTGGCTCGTGATTGTTTTGGCCGGCCATTCAGGTTCGTGCCACAATTAATGGCCTTAGCCGAAAGTGGTGATGACATAGCGGTTAAGCAAGCTCTTTGCGCTGTCTGTGGCCAATTAGGAGCTACTCAGATTCAGAGATTGATTGATGGCCAACCAGCTTCGTTGGGTAAACAAATTATCGTGGGCGAAGATCATGACTTTGGCAAGTTTGCCCAAGCAAAGATTACTTATGAACCGCGATGCAATCTGCATTATCAGATCGCGTCAACATCGTGGTGGCGAAAACTATATTTCAGTATCCTTTATCGTTTGCAGAATTAGGAGGTAATTGATATGTTGCCAGATTCTTATGCTGTTATTCTCGCGGCGCGGGCAATGGAAGCGACTAAAAAGGCCTACGCGCCATATTCAAATTTTCCAGTAGGCGCGGCCGTGGCGCATACAAGTAAGATTGCTATTGGCTGTAATGTGGAAAATCAGTCTTTCGGTTTAACAATGTGCGCTGAAAGAGTGGCCATTTATTCCGCGATAACGACTGGCTGGCTTAACAAGACTACAAAAATTACTGCGTTGGCGGTATACGCGGTGAACCAGGATTACGTAAAACCATGCGGCGCTTGCTTGCAAGTAATTTCGGAATTTGCCGATGAGAATACGGTAATCCTTTTAATGGATAGATCTAATGGGCCTATTAAACAGTTAAAGTTTGCGGACTTATTGCCGCAGGCATTCTCTTTAGAATAAAAGCAATACCAGACAAAGGCTCTCGTAATTATAAGAGAGCCTTTTTTTATTGAATAAAATATGATAAGATTATGTGTGAGGCCTAAAATCAGACCTTGCGCGGAGTTTGGTGCGGGGCACGATCTTACAAATAGTGAATAATTTTTATGAAATATTTTCCGACAATTGGTTTGGAAATTCACGTGGAATTAAAAACGCAGGCAAAAATGTTTTGTCAATGCGCTAATAATTTTGACGAAGCAAGCCCCAATGTTAATATCTGTCCGATTTGTATGGGGCAGCCGGGCGCCTTGCCAGCTGGCGTGAATGAAAAAGCAGCGGAGCAAACTCTAAAGATTTGTCTGGCTTTACGTTGTTCGATTTGTGAGGCGCCACAGTTTTGGCGTAAGAATTATTTTTATCCAGATTTGCCCAAGGGTTATCAGATTACTTCGCAAAAATCGCCATTTGGCGAGCGTGGTTTTGTGGAAACAAATGAAGGCCGAGTGGGTATTCATCATATCCACCTTGAAGAAGATACGGCCCGTTTGTTGCATCCCGCGGGAGCATCTTATTCTTTAATTGATTTTAATCGGTCGGGCGTGCCGCTTCTGGAATTAGTGAGCGAGCCAGATATCCATTCTAGCCAACAAGCGCGGGAATTTTGTCAAAAGCTACAGTTAATTTTTCGTTATTTGGGCGCCTCAGACGCGGATATGGAAAAAGGGCAAATGAGATGCGAGGTGAACATTAGCCTACAGTCTACAGCTCACAGTCTACAGTCTACCGACAACAGCTTACAGTCAACTGTCGGCCGTAGGCTGTCCATTGTCGACCGTAGACTGTTGACCGTAGACCGGCTAGGCACCAAAGTGGAAATAAAAAATCTTAATTCTTTTAGGTCAGTTGAAAAAGCAATTGATTACGAAATTAAACGGCAGGGCGATTTATTAGATCGCGGCGAGAAAATTATTCAGGAAACGCGCGGTTGGCATGATGCTAAGCAAATTACTTTTTCCCAGCGTGTTAAAGAAGAGGCGCATGATTATCGTTATTTTCCAGAGCCGGATTTACCGCCGTTGGATTTAACCAGTAAAAATTCACTCTGGGTGATTGATGATATTAAAAGGCAATTGCCGGAATTGCCTGAGCAGCGTTTAACGCGTCTGCAAAAGGAACATGGGTTGCCCGTTGGCCAGGCAGAGGTCTTGGTGAGTAATTATAAACTTGGCGATTATTTTGAAAATGTTATTTCAGAACTCCGTGCTTGGTTAAAAACTGGCATAGAGTCGATAGTGCTGAGTGGTAAAGATTTGCGCGTTGAGCAGGATGCGTCGTCGCAAACAACAGTAAACCCGATCAGATTGGCGGCCAATTATTTAATTACAGAAATTCCCAAATTATTGGTTTTGTATCAAAAAAATATGGCGGATTTAAAAATTACGCCGGAAAATTTTGCTGAATTTATTGCCTTAGTTTGTCAAGATAAAGTATCGTCTTCTGGCGCGCAGTCGTTGTTGGCAGAAATGTTTTTGACTGGCGGCGACCCATCAAATATTATTGAAGCCAAGGGGCTGGCCCAAGTCTCGGATCAATCGGCCTTGGAGCAAGCAGTTTTGGAGGTTATAAAAAATAATCCTCAGCCAGCGGCGGATTACCAGTCGGGCAATATTAATGTTTTACAATTTTTAGTCGGTCAAGTGATGAGGCAAACTCAAGGTCAGGCAAATCCGAAAATAGTACAGGAGATATTAAAACAAAAACTTATTTAGTTGTGGAAAACTCTTGTTTGACAGAATGTTTTAGGGGCGGTAGGATTGCCAGTGGTATGGCGATCAAATCTATGAAAACTTTTTTTGGAGTTTGTCGTGGCACTATGCCAACAGATTTGATGTTTGTGAAAACCCCTGAATAAGGGGCTTTTTTTTCCAATATTGGGGGTGGGGGAATAATGCCTGATTCCGACAATAGAGAATGCTTTTTGAGTAAATTGATGATATTTGACAAGACGGTTGAGCAAACTGATGAATGGTGGTTGTCGCCTGAAGAAGAAAACGAAATTAGGGAGCAGCTTGTTCGGGAAGGCAAAGGTGGTTACGAAGCCGATAAAATAGTTGGTCAAATTAACAAGGCACGGTTTAAGAAATACAAGGGGGAAGAGTCAAAACCCGAAATGGAGGTAAGGGGCACATTGGGAGGATGGATCTACTTATAGGATAATTGTGGAAAAAATTTTAAGGGGCGTTCTGTAATGAGCGCCCTGTATTATTTTTCCAAAAAATCTTTAACTAATTTTTCTACTTCGGCATATTTTGTAACCCAATGAATGCGCGGGTCGCGCTTGAACCAAGTCATTTGCCGCTTGGCATATTGCTTGGTGTGCTGTTTAATGAGTTTGATGGCCTGTTCTAAAGAAATTTTATTCTGTAGGTACTGGATAATTTCTTGATAGCCAATACCGGAAAAGGCCGGCAATTTTAGTGTGGTTTTGTTGCTATTGTTATCCCCGCAAATGCGGGGATCCATTGTTGAGATTGTCGATTTTAGACGTGGATTCCCATACCTCACGGGGTATCTTCGACTTTCGTGGGAATGACAATCAAGATATTGTTTTTTTAATATTTTTACCTCTTCAATCAATCCCTGTTTAATCATATCATTAACCCGTGAATCAATTTTTCGTTCTAATTCTTTTTTCGGCACGCTAATGCCTATTTGCAGGGTATTAAATAGCGGTTTGTCCTTTTGGCGCAGTTGTGAAAACGGCAGGTCAGTTTTTAGGCAAACTTCTAAAGCGCGAATTAGGCGACGCCGATTTTTAGCGTCAATTTTTTTAGCGCAAATTGGATCTAATTTTTTGAGACGACTAAATAATTGTTCGTTAGTTTGCAATTCTAATTTTGTTCTAATTTTTACATCAGGCGGCACTTCGGGAATAATTAAATTATCAACTATGGCTTGGATATAAAGTCCAGTGCCGCCGACTAAAAATGGAATTTGTGGCTGGCGAGATTTAATTATTCGCTTGACTTTTGCCTGATATTGTGCTACGTTATAGTCGTCATTTGGATTGACAATATCCATCATAAAGTGGGGAATGTGAATGTCATCGCGAGGAGAAAGCCGTAGCGAAGCGGAGGCTGACGACGTGGCAATCTCTTGATCGACTTTGCGCTCAAGATTGTTTTGTTGGAGGGGCAGATTTTTCGCTGTTCCGATATCCATTTGGCGGTAAATTTGTCGTGAATCAGCGGAAATTATGTATCCGCTAAATTTTTTGGCTAAACGCAAACCCCAACTGCTTTTTCCCGAAGCAGTTGGGCCAAGAATCACAATAATTTTTGGTAAATTTTTTTGCATAGGAGGTTAAAATGGTAAAACAGATGAAAGTTTTAGTCGTTGACGACGACCGGGTGGCTAGAGAGACGTTGATTCATATTCTGGAAAGTGTGGATCGTTTTGACGTTATAGCTTGGGCGAAAAACGGTGAAGATGCTATCGAATCTTTAGCAGCATTTGCTGGCGGTTTCGATCTTATTATTACCGATATAAATATGCCAATCATGGGTGGTTTGCAGCTAATTAAGGAGGTAAGAGCTAATTATAATTCATGCCAGAAGTTTATCGTGGTGAGTGGTGGCCTTTCACAAAAAGATAGGGGCGTGCTGGCTGAGTTCGATTTATCTGGGCATATTTTAGCAAAACCATATAACATCGATCGATTGATTGTTATGATTGATAAAGTATTATCGGAGCTAAATTATCTGGCGTAAAATTTGTTCTCGCCGTTTTTTCTCAGCCATGGGAATATTATCAGCCAGGCGGCTGGCAATGGTGCCTTGACGTGGCGAATATTTACTAATGTAGGCCTTAAAAAAGCCTACTTTTTTTACAACGTCAACAGTTTCTTGAAATTGTGTTTCGGTTTCGTTTGGGAAGCCAACAATAATATCAGTGGTAATTTTGACACCGGGGATTATTAATTTAATTTTTTTGACTAAATCTAAGTAGTGCTGTTTGGTGTAATGGCGATTCATGGCTTTTAAAATAGAATCATCGCCAGATTGAAAAGGCAAATGAATTTCTTTAATGACTTTATCGCATTGGGCAATTGTTCGGATTAATTTGTCTGACATGTCTTTGGGGTGATTAGTCAGGAAGCGAATTTTAAAATTACCAGGGATTTTGTTGATAATTTTTAGTAGGTCAGCAAAATCTATTTGTGTAATATGGTTATTGGGTTCACGGGTTAACGAGTTAATGAGTTGCGGGTTATTTGTTCCTTGGCTTCCGAAGTATGAATTCACGTTTTGTCCCAATAGCGCAATCTCTTGGTGCCTTGCGGCTACTAATGTTTTAATCTCATTGATGATTTCTCGCGCTGGTCGGCAACGCTCGCGCCCCTTGGTCAACGGCACGGCGCAGTAAGAGCACCAGTTATTACAGCCGCGCATAATGGGGACGTAGTAAGCACTGTCATTCTGAACTCGTTTCAGGATCTGCGTGGCGCGTTTAGTGGATCCCGAAACAAGTTCGGGATGACTACTGGCAGGGTTTATCGGTAGTTGTTCAATTCGTCTAATTTTGACGCCAAGATTAGTAAATTTATTTTTGTCTTTTTGTAAAATACAACCAATCAAAATTATCCGCGCCTTTTTATCCGCGGATTTTATTTTTTTAACTTTAGCATACAAGCGATCCACCGCGCTTTGGCGCACCGAACAAGCATTAAAAAATAACAAATCAGCCTCGCTAACATCGCGAGCTTGGCTCCAACCGCGGCTATCTAAATATTGTCCTAAGCGTTCGCTGTCTGATTCATTCATCTGACAGCCGAAAGTAATAATTTGGTATTTCATAGTGATAATAAAATAACACAAAAAGTTATTTGCCGCAACAAAAAATCGCCTATCGGGAGGCGTAAAAAAACTAACCATTGGATTAATAACAATAGTTTACTTAACGGCCACTTCTAATTTATTAATTCTTTTTTCGTGATTCTCAATCTTTTTATCAGCGCGTTGATTGGTGTTAATTTGTATCGTGTGCTCTTGATTTATCGATTCTGTGTTGTGAAGGATGTGATCTAAAGTGTTCGCGGTATCATCAAAGCGCGAATTGACTTCTTCTTTAAATTCGCCTAAATCGATTTTGAGTTCGTTTAAATCTGTCTTAGTGGCGAATCTTAACTCTATTGCTGGCAAGAACACTTTATTATTATATCGTACTAGAGAGCTTAGCGTTAGTGGTTTTTCCGCGGGTTGCTTGTGTTTGACTTTTCTGTTTTTTATTTTTTTAATAGGCATATTTTATCGGAAATTAATTAATTCCATTTTAACGCGTTCTAAAAACTTTTCCAGCGATATCGTACCCAAATCACCTTGTTCGCGGTGACGCACTGCAACGGTTTTTGATGCGACTTCTTTGTCGCCAACCACTAAAACATAAGGGATTTTTTGTAATTGGGCTTCGCGGATTTTTTTGCCAATGGTTTCGTTGGCGTCGATTAGCTTAACTCGGAGCGTTGATGGACAAGTGTCTGCCATAAGATCTTGGGTAACTTGGCGAGCGTATTCAAGGTGTTTTTCGCCAATTGGCGCTACCCAAATTTGTTCTGGGGCTAACCATAGGGGTAAGGCGCCAGCGTAGTGTTCTAATAAAATCCCCATAAAACGCTCAAAAGAGCCCATAATTGTGCGATGGATTAACACAGGCGTTTTTTCTTTGCCGTCTTTATCCGAGTATTTACAGTCGAATTTTAAAGGCATTTGGAAATCAAGCTGGATAGTAGCACATTGCCAAGTGCGGCTTAAAGAATCTTTCAACTGATAATCAATTTTTGGGCCGTAAAATGCGCCATCTTTTTCTTTAAGACCCCATTTATCTTGACCATAAACGTCATTAAGGATTTTTTTAAGGGCTACTTCGGCTTTGTTCCACGATGCAATATCGCCCATAAAATCATCGGGTCTAGTAGAAAGGTAGGGCATATATGATAGACCAAATGGTTGATAAATTTCATCAACTAATTTAATTACTTGTTTAATTTCATTTTCTATTTGGCTTTCGGTAATGAAAATGTGGGCATCGTCTTGTTTAAACTGTTGGACGCGAAATAAGCCGCCCAGCTGTCCTGATTTTTCTTTACGAGTGATTAGTCCTGGTTCGGCATAGCGCAAGGGCAAGTTGCGATATGACTTTGGCGAGTCGTTGTAAATAATAATCGCGCCCGGGCAATCCATGGGGCGTAAGGCATATTGTTTTTCGTTTTTGTCAGTCGTAGTAAAATACATATCGTCTTTGTAGTGGTCCCAGTGGCCTGATTTTTTCCAGATTGCGGTGTCTAACATTGACGGCGCGATTACGAAATCGTAGTTGAATTTTTTTTGAGTGTTACGCCAAAATTCATAGAGTAAATTATAGACAATCGTGCCTTTGGGGTGGAAAAAGGGCATACCAGGAGCTTGTTCGTGAAAACTAAAAAGATCAAGTTGTGTGCCGATTTTTCGGTGATCTCGTTTTTCTGCCTCCTCTAAATTATGTAAATAATCAGTCAGTTCCCTTTCGCTGTCAAAAGCCACGCCATAAATGCGAGTGAGCATTTGATTTTTTTCATCGCCGCGCCAATAAGCGCCAGATAATTTGGTAAGCTTGAACGCCTTAGGATCAATTTCTTTGGTGGAGTTAATATGCGGTCCAGCGCACAAGTCAGTAAAATCGCCGTTTTGATAAATCGTGACAGTATCATCCGACAATCCTTTGATTAGTTCTATTTTATATTGTTGATTTTTAAATAGCGTCAGTGCCTCTTTTTTAGAAATTTCTTTTTTCGTAAACTCTAGATTTTGTTTGATTAACTGGCGCATTTTTTCTTCAATTTTAAGCAGGTCTTCTTCGGATATGCTTTGGGTTTTGAGTTGTGGCTTTGGGCTTTGGGCTTTGAGCTTTGAGCTTTTGCTAAAATCAAAATCATAATAAAATCCATTTTCAATGGCCGGGCCTATACCGAATTTAACATCGGGATAAAATTGGCCAACAGCAAAAGCCATTATATGGCTTAGTGAATGACGAATTGTTTCAATTTTGACTTGACTATTTGGCATATGTTTGTTATTTTAATTTTGGAGGTGATAGTAATGCCAGCACGAGTTTTGTTAACGATAATTGAGACAGATATGGAGCATGTTGTTATAAAAGATGTTTATATCGGTCAGGGTGGCGAAGCGTGCACCGTTTTGGTGGGCTATGATGAGGTTAAACGAATATTCTATTTCGAGATTTACAACCTTGGTGGCGATGAGGTCTTGAAAAAAGTTTATTTAAAAAACGGGCAAATTTTTGTTGCTAACAATGATGGACGATCTGATTTTGATATAAAATTAGACACGTCCGAATTTTAGCTATCATTAGTTCGTTGCTAATTATTTTAGTAACGGATTTTTTATTTTATCTCCTCCACTTCATCGCAAATCAAACTCATAGATCCATTACGATAATTAAGTTTGCCAATCACATAAACCGGTTTATCAAGTTGCCAAAAATGGGCGGTTTTAGCCAGTGTTCGCGGAAACACCACGGTTTCGCACCTGCCAGTTAAATCTTCTAAGCCAACAAAAAGCATGGGCTCGTTGTTTTTAGTCATTATTTTATTAATCTTAGTGATCAGCCCGGCCACGCGAACTCTTTGTCCATTGATTTTACTCTCTAATTGGCGACAAGGCAAGGCACGCTGTTTTAAAACCGCGGCATATTGCGCTAAGGGGTGTTCGGACACATAAAGACCAAGTAATTCTTTTTCCCACAAAAGTTTTTGTCTTTTAGGCAGGGGCTCGGCTTTGGCCAAGCGTAACTGCGGTGAGGCCACATTGGTCATGGCGCCAAACAGGCTGGTTTGGCCAACGTAGTGAGCACGTTGGATTTCGTGGGCGTAATTTAACAGCGGTTCTATGTTTTCTAAAATTTCTTCACGCATAGTCAGGGAATCCAATGCGCCGCATTTGGCCAGAGATTCCAAGGATTTTTTATTAAGATCTCTTGATTTAACGCGTTCAATAAAATTTTCAACACCAGAAAAATGGCCGCTTTGCTGGCGTTCTTGGACAATGGCTTGGACGATATTTTGACCAACATTCTTAACCGCGTTTAAGCCAAAGCGAATTTTATCGCCAGCGACCACAGTAAAATCAGCTTGGCTTTCGTTAACATCTGGCGCCAGAATATCAATATTAATATCGCGGCATTCGCCGATTAAAAAAGCAATACGTTCAATGTCATTTTGCTCTGATGTTAAAAGCGCGGCCATAAACTCACTGGGATAATGGGATTTTAAATACGCGGTCCAATAGCCAATCATGGCGTAACAAGTGGAATGCGCTTTGTTAAAACCGTACCGGGCAAATGGTTCAATAAAGTGCCAAACTGATTCCGCGGTTTCGCCATCAATGCTATTTTTCGCGCAACCTTTGATGAATTTTTCGTGTTGTTCGTTGAGCAGTTCTTTAATTTTTTTACCGACTGCTTTGCGCAAAACATCAGCTTCAGCTAATGTGAAGCTGGCTAAATCGCGGACGATTTCTAAGACCTGTTCTTGATAAACGGCGATGCCATACGTGGCTGATAAAATTGATTCAAGTTTGGGGTGTAAGTATTCAATTCGTTTATAGCCATGTTTGCGAGCGATAAAGTCGGGGATAAATTCCATGGGGCCTGGCCGATAAAGAGCGACCATAGCAATGATATCCTCAAATTTTGAAGGGATTAACTGCTTTAAATACTTTTTCATACCTTGCGATTCCAGTTGAAAGATGCCTGTGGTTTGGCCTTTTTGAAAAAGCTCCATGGATTTTGGATCGGCTAAGGGTAGGTTGACTAATTTGATTTCCTCGTTATGGGCTACTTTGACGCGATTGATTGTGTCTTCAATAATGGTCAAGTTTTTAAGTCCTAAAAAATCCATTTTTAAAATACCCAAAGCAGTGACTGAATTCATGCCGTATTGAGTGACGATAGCTGTATCGCCTTGGGTGGCGTGTTGCAATGGAATAATTTTATTCAGTGGATCTTTGGTGATGACGACGCCGCACGCGTGAGTGGAAGCATGTCGCGCCACGCCCTCTAATTTTTTAGCAGTGTCAATTAGTTTTTTAACGCGGCTATCAGTGCGATAAGCGTCTTTGAGCTCTTGCGATTGTTCCATGGCTTCGTTCAATTTTAAGCCAAAAGGCACGGCTTTGGCAATTTGGTCGCAAAGATTATACGGTAGATTGGTGGCGCGTCCCACATCGCGAATAGAGCCGCGGGCCGCCATGGTGCCAAAAGTAATAATTTGAGCCACGTGATCTTGGCCGTATTTGCGGCGTACATATTCAATCACTTCATCCCGTCTGGTATCAGCAAAGTCCAGATCAATATCAGGCATTTCCACCCGGTCAACATTTAAAAATCTTTCAAACATTAAATTATATTTTAAAGGGTCAATGTCGGTCACATTAAGCAAGTAAGAGACCAAAGACCCAGCCGCGGATCCTCGGCCCGGGCCAACAACAATATTATTAGCTTTGGCCCAGTTAACAAAATCTTGAACAATTAAAAAATACGAAGCAAAGCCAGTTTGACCGATGACTTTTAATTCATAATTAAGTCGATCGTGGATTTTTTGTTCTTGTATGGCTTCCGTATTTGTTCCGTATCGTTTTGTCAATCCTTGTTCTGCCAGTTTTTTTAAAAAAGCGTCGGCGTCATTTGAGGGCGTGGCAAAATGGGGCATTTGGGTTTTGTAAAGTTCCATTTCAAATTTACATTGGCTAACAATCTTTTGGGTGTTGTCAACGGCATCAGGCGTGGCGGAAAACCACTTGACCATTTGTTCTTGGGGCTGAAGTGAAAAATTACTGTTTTTCATGCTCAATCGGCCTTCATCGGCTACCTTTTTGTCGGTATTAACCGCCATTAAAATATCTTGAGCTTCCGCGTCTTCGGGGTTGATATAGTGAACATCATGGGTGGCCACCAACGGAATTTTGTATTTTTTGCCGATTTTAATTATGGCTTGATTGGTTAATTTTTGTTCGGGGATTTCTGGGTGATGTTCAATTTCTAAATAATAATTGCCTTTGCCAAAAATATCTTGATATTCTAAGGCGTGACGTTCCGCCACCCCAAGTTTATTGGCTTGAATTTTACGGGGGATTTCGCCAGCTAAACAAGCAGAACAAGCGATTATGCCTTCGCTATGCTGGCGTAAAAGTTTTTTATCCACTCGTGGTTTATAATAAAAACCATCAAGCCAGGCCTTGGTGGTGAGTTTGACTAAGTTTTGATAACCTTTTTCGTTTTTGGCGAGCAAAACCAAGTGGTAGCGTCGGCCGTCAATCTTGGGACGTTTTTGACGCATGCCGTTGGGTGCCACATAAACTTCAGAGCCAATGATTGGTTTGATGCCAGCCTTTTTTGCTTTTTGATAAAATTCTACAGCTCCATACATCGCGCCGTGGTCGGTAATGGCGAGTGCCTCCATATTTAAATCAGCCGCCTTTTGGATCAAGGGGTCGATTTTTGCCAGGCCATCAAGCAAGGAGTAATGCGAATGGACGTGAAGATGCGTAAATTTCATTGTCGTTTTTTTGCGTCGTTGTCATCCTCGGTCTCGACCCGAGGATCCAATTCTAAATTAATGTCTTTTTTTAAAATACATCACTCCAAAGATAATTAATAATATTAGGGCAATAATCGTTAGTCCAGCGAAAATTCTGAAAATTATAAAATCGGCAATATTAGTTAGGATAGATGCCGTCATTTTGCCTGGCGAGGTCTTAGCTAAAAATAAAGTGCCAAAAGAAAAAAGAGCTATGACAATACTAATCTTTTTTAGTTGGTTTGGCATTTTGTCTAAAAAATTTTTGGCGCGTAAGGATATTTGGTCTTGCCAGCTTAAATGTTTGGCTAAATTTTCTTGTAAATCAATAATTGCCTGATAATAAGCGGCAATGGTAGTTTTGGTTTCATCGCGATCAATGGAAAAATGCGGCTGGTTAAGGATTTTTTGATAAGTCGCTCGGGCGTTATTCAATTTATTTGGTAGGCCTAAAAACTTTTTAGCAAATTGGATTTGACTGGCTGGCGTTTTACCCGGAATTTTTTTAGCTTCCAAAACTTGATGGAATATCTTTTCCGTTTCCACCACCGCCATTTTGTAACCAGAAAAAGTGCCTTCTTCCAAGGCGCGCTCTACCGATGACCAATCTAAGTTGTATTTATCAATACTCATATATTTGCCTAGAATCATTATAGCAAATCTTTGCCGTTACGTAAAACAAAGTTTTGTAAGGTAACGAGACGGCCGTAAAGCCTCAAAAAATGGTTTTTGTCAGGCTGAATGATCCGACGTCGGATGCTTTGATTGGTTAAAAATAAAATCCTACTTTTTAGTAGGATTTCTGGTTAGAATTTTAACGCTATTTAAAAGATTATTCCAGCTCTATTGTAGCTGGCGGTTTGCTGGTAGTGTCAAAGGCAACTCTGACGATTTTAGGATGCTGGGTTAAGGCGTTTTCAATCTCGGTTTTAATCCCAGAGGGAATATGATAGCCCGTAGTAGTCATAAAATCAAGGGTGATGACTGGCCGAACAGTAATAGTCCAACCGTAAACCCTGGCATCGCCTTTGACGCCAACACTGCGGCCGGTTAAAGCAATAACTAATTGGCTGATTTCGTGGTAAATATCGTGGCGGCGTAGGGTTTTTGTGACTTGCTTATCCGCCCAACGGACAATCTGTAGTTTTTCAACAGTCACCGGCGTGTCGATAATACGGACAAATAGCCCAGGCCCCGGAAATGGTTGGCGTTCGCTAATCCCTGGTGGTAAGCCAAGTTTTCGGGCTAAATCACGGATCTCGTATTTGAAAAATTCAGCTAAGGGATCCCATTGCTTGAGTGAAATTTTCCCAGTGTTGTGATGGGTTTTAATAACAGTAGATTGGCCAACTTTGCCAGATTCAATTTTATCTGGGGCTAATGTCCCTTGAATGAGCCATTGAGCTCCAAATTTTTCAGCTTGTGTCAATAAAATCTGACCGTATAATTTTTGAAAGATACGGCGTTTTCTTTGTGGGTCAATGATTCCTTGTAATGCTTTCAAAAAACGTCTTTGAGCGTGGACGATTTTTAAACGGACACCGGCGACTTGCGCGTTGTGTTTGATTTCTGTCAATTCATCTTGGCGTAAATTACCAGCGTCAATGCAAATAGCCAGTAAATTTGGGCCTAGGGTTGGTCCAATGGCAGCTCCCACGGTTGATGAATCTACCCCGCCACTAAAACCCAAAATAGCTTTCTCGCCCTTTATCAATAGTTGTGCTTTTTCTCTGATGTTGTGAATTGCACCTAGTCCAGACCAGTCCTTGCAACATTTGCAGATACGAAAAAGGAAGTTGGCAAAAATGGTTTGACCATGCTCTGTTTGAGTGACTTCGGGATGAAACATTACTCCCCAGATTTTTTTGTCCAAATTAGAAATGCCAACTATTTGGCGATCAGTAGTAGCCGAATAGGCGATCGTTAGAAATCCTTTTGGCAATTGATCAATACTATCTCCGTGGCTCATCCATGTAACATTACCATTTTTATCGTTTGGGATGTCTGCGGAAAGTTCGTCATCAATATTGAAAATTACTTGCGTTTTTCCATATTGTTTTTGGCTATAAGGCGCGCAAATTTTGCCGTTAAGTTTGCTGACTAACCATTGCATACCATAACAAATTCCTAAAATAGGAGTGCCTAGATCTAAAATTCCTGTTGGTGGTTGGGGTGCATTTGACTCATAAACACTGGCATAGCCACCTGATAGGATCATGCCTTTTGGCCGATTATTTTTTAGCCAAGCGTTTACTTGATCAGGCGCCAGAATGATTGACCGTACGCCCAGTGCGCGCAAAGCGCGGCTGATTAGTTGGGTGTATTGCGAACCCAAATCAATAATTGCGATTTGCATTTGTGCCTCCTGTGTTGAATTGTTGATGAGCTAACCAGATTAACTTGTCATCAGTAGTATAATTAAAAATAAGAATTTAGTCAAATGTTTTTCGCGTACGTTTAATAGCGCAAAAAACTTGACGATAAATTATTTTGGATTATGCTATAGACGAGTTTATTATCGGTGTTCTTAAAATTTAGATAGGAGGGCGTGATTATGAAACTAGAGCCATAGGTTCTACTAAAACTGTCCTTAGACTCTTTAGGCGTCGTTGATGTGAATATTGTTGATGCTGATGCTTGGCCACAAAGGAGAATGATAATGGAAAAGCACAGGAGACGTCGGGTAATAAAATATGTTGGTTTGCCAAAACTTTATTTAGAAACAGCTGATTATCGTTTGACCGTCCATCCATACGGTCCGCAATATGACGAAGCAGTTGGTAGGATTTATCAGTTGAGTCAGGCGTCTGGACCCGATCTATCTGAGGCTAAAATTGCTTATGTGAAATCAATTAAATTAGTAATTCCTGATACTTTTTACCAGCATCCGGAAGTTGGCGAAGTGATGCCAATTAAAGTTCGCTATCAGTGCCGGCAAGGTGATGAAGTGGTTTTACTGGCTAAGGTTGACTATGATCGTTATGAGAATATGCCCGATTTAAAAAATCGTGGTGGTAACTGGTTTATGCTTAAGCTATATTTTGAAAGCGCCTCAAGAATTGTTTTGGATTAATCAAGAATCTAAAATAAAATTGGCAGCGGGTAAAATACTCGCTGCTTTTTAATTGTTTGTGCTATAATACATTTATGCAAAAGCCGAGTTTACGATATGAGAAAAATTTATGGCGCAAGGGATGTCGTTTTGTGGCAGGCATTGATGAAGTTGGCCGTGGGCCTTTGGCCGGGCCTGTTGTGGCCGCCGCGGTAGTGATAAAATATAATAAAATTGTCATTGCGAGGAGCGAGGCAGTGGCCGAGCGACGTGGCAATCTCGCGGGAGGAGGCCGTCGTAGGCCGACGACCCGCGCGCGTGATTCTTTTCAAGATTTAGCTGTTCGCGATTCTAAATTATTATCTTCGCGCCAGCGCGAAATTTTGTATCAAAAAATTATCATTCATCCGCAAATTGATTGGGGCATT
>Ga0210016_1001089_pt1 | contig 24949 bp, 19 predicted proteins | sample CryGeyCG2014_300_FD_185454 | JGI IMG/M metagenome (GOLD analysis project Ga0210016, IMG submission 185454) | Groundwater microbial communities from aquifer - Crystal Geyser CG02_land_8/20/14_3.00 (SPAdes) (version 2) | ecosystem: Environmental > Aquatic > Deep subsurface > Groundwater | place...
GCAAAGCGCGTCACGCTGGACGACCTCGCCGAAGTCGGCCACATGTCGCGGCGCACGCTCTCCCGCGCGTTCCGCAACGCCACGGGTTGCTCCCCCCTCGACTACCTGGTTCGGGTGCGCATTCACCGCGCCATGGAACTACTGAAGGAGGCCGACCTCAGCATTGCGGAGGTCGCTCAGCAAGTGGGCTTCGCCGATAGCAACTACTTCTCCCGGCAGTTCCGCAGCCTCGTCGGGTGCGGCCCACGCCGGTTCCGGAATACCCTCACCGCACGCCCTTGAGCCGGAACACATACGCGTGCCGGCAGGGCACGTCGTCCACGCCCAGCGGTGCAACGGAGAGGCGCAAGGCTCCCTCGCTGATCTGCCACCGCAGCCTCCCGGCATGGCCCAGCAGGTCGGCTTCCACGTCGCCAACCACCTCGGGCGACCGGAGCACCAGCTCCCGCCCCGGCCACTGCAGGCAGCGCGCGTACACGGTGTCGCCCGATGACGTGTACCGCACGCAGTCGCCTTCCGCAGGCACCCGCCAGCGCCGCGTCCCGTAGATGGCCTCACCGTTCACAGTCAACCATTCGCCAAGCTGCAGCAGTCGTTCCTGCTGGATGACCGGGATTCGCCCATCGGCCGTGGGCCCGAGGTTGAGCAACAGGTTGCCGCCCTTGCTGACGGTGTCGACGAGCAGGTGGATCAGGTCGTGCTCGGTCAGGTGGTCGGTCACGTCTTCGTTGCGGTTGTAGCCGAAAGAGGCGCCGACGCCGCGGTTCTCCTCCCACTTGCGGCCTTCGGTCAGCTCCTTCCCGCCGCCCACCTCGCCGTACTCCGTGGTGAAGTAGCCGCCGTGAACGCTCCGCGTCTCGCTGCCCCAGCGGTCGTTGATCACGATCTCGTCCTTCACCGGCGACTCGTTGAACAGCCACGCCAGGAAGTCGCAACTCCGCCAGACCTCGCTGGGGTGCGACCACTCACCGTCGGTGAACAGGACTGACGGATGGTACCGCTCGACCAAGTCCCTGAGCTGGGGCAGCATGTGTTCATCCGCAGATAGTCGCGAAGGTTAGGAATACACCGAAGTGGAAGTTCGCAGAACTTCACCCGGGGGCGTGTGGTGAGCACCCAACACACTGCTGTGCACGCAGAGGCGTCGAACTTGTGCAATAGCTTCGGTGTATTCCTAACCTTCGCGAGTATACCGGGCCGGCTCCGCCAGGAACGCCGGATGGAACCACTCGTAGAGCGAGTAGTAGAACCCCATCCGCAACCCCTTCGCGCGGACGGCGGCGGTCAACTCACCCGCCAGGTCGCGATGGGCCCCGATGTCGACGCTGTTCCAGTTCCAGCTCTGCGCGCTGGGCCACAGACAGAAGCCGTCGTGGTGCTTGGAGGTCAGCGCCACATACCGCGCGCCCGCCCTGGCAAACAGATCCGCCCACTGGGTGGGGTCGAACAGCTCTGCCTTGAACAGCGGCGCGAAGTCCTGGTACTGGAAGTCGGCTCCATCCGTCCGGTCGTGGAACTGCCGCGTCGGCCCGTTCGCCTCCTGCAGGGAACTCCAGTACCACTCCGCGTAGGTTCCCTTCTTCGCCCAGGCGGGCACGGAGTACACCCCCCCAGTGGATGAAGATGCCGAGCTTCGCTTCGTCAAACCAGGCGGGGCAAGGGCGGGCGTCGAGGGAGGACCAGGTGGGGGCGTACATGGTTAGAGCTCCTGTTGAGGGGGTGGCGGGTGTCGCGTGTCACGTGTCGGGTGTCTTGCTTTGGCGGCGCTGCTCGAACCAGTCGTAGAGGGCAAACAGGGCCAGTCGTAGGTTCCCGTTGTGTTGTTCCACGAGGGTCCGCAGGTGTGTCTCCGAGGGCAGTGGCGTGGCTTCGTCGCGGAGCAGGTGCGCGACGACCTGCTGCGCGGTCTCGACCGTCACGGTCGCGTGCCAGAGGGTGGGCCAGCCGAGGTCGGCGTGGGTGGCGGCGAGCAGACGGGAGTCGGTCCTCGCGCAGCGCGACTCGAGGCGACGCCACGTGCGCGCCGACCATTGCTCGGCGCCATCGACGACCACCAATCTCTGCTGCCGACCCGAGGGCAACGCCTCCGAGGCTTTGCCTTGCTGCGCCCACGCGACGCGCCATCCCGACCTCCGTGCTTCCGCCGCCAAGTGGTGGAGCAGTGTCGACTTGCCGCTGCCGTGCGGGCCCAGCACCTGTGCGCGGCTGCCCAGTTCGCAGAACTCGCGGAACAGGTGAGTCGCCGGCTGCCCGGTCGGCAGAAGGAACGGAAGGGCACCCGGCTGCACCCGTGCCGAGGCGAAGGGGTTGTGCGGGGCGCCGGCGCCGAGGGCTGCGTTGGTTGATCGGGCGGGCGACAGAGGAACCACCTTCGGGGACAATGCGACCGGCTTACGCCTACCTTCCTCAATCCCCTGCCAGCACGTTGAAGGGCTCATCAACGAGTACGTCCTGCCCGGGCCGCAGGTCGAGCCGCAGGCGGGCGAGCCAGTGGATCTTCAGCAGATGCCCGTGGTACGTCAGCGGCAGCAGCGGCAGCCGCACGGAGAAGTGGTGCTCGCCCGCAGGCTGGGACCGGTTCTCCCAGAGGCGCTCCAGGTGCACGACGCCAATGTCCTGGTCTCCCTTGCCCTCGGTGTACCAGAGCACCGAAAACTCGGCCTTGACAACCACGGCGTCGGCGTGCGGCATGGTCGTCACTTCGAGCCGGCCGCTGAGCGAGTCGCCGGGGGCGTAGTCGCGGCGATCGTCGTCGAACTTCACGCTTGCCAGTGGCGTCATTCCAGTTCCCTCCGCGCCTTGGGCGTGACCACCCGAAACGGAAACGCGTGCTCAAAGTCCGGCCACTTCTTGATTTCGCCCTTGACGACAATCTTCCAGACGAGGTCGTTGTGGCCGGCGTGGAAGCTGTGCATCGCGTCGTCGGGGAGGGTGAGGCTGACCGTCTGGTCCCACGAGGAGCCGGCCGGGACTTGCATCGCCGGCATCTGGAACAGCTCACGGTCTTCGCAGACGTGCGACTCGTGGTAGGTGTCGGTCCCGCGGGTATAGCTGATCTTCTCCTCGCAGATCAGCCGCGCCGACAGGCCGTAGAGCGACAGCGGCCCGGGCTGGGCGAATCGAAGGCTGACCGTCTCCCCGGGGCGCACGGGCTCGCGCTCGATCTCGACGAGGGTCTCTTTGACGCCGCCCGCCACCAGGAGCTGCCGGATCAGCCACAGCGCGCACGCGACCCCGACCAGCAGGAACGGCGTCATGAACAGCGTCAGGAAGTAGGGCCGATGGCCGCTCTGCCACTCCTGCACTACGTGCCACACGAACACGCTGACGATCCCGTTCCAGAAGAGCGAGAAGAGGAGCAGCCCGCCGAGTTCGCACCCCTGCGAGGTCCCTCGTTGCAGGCGCTTGGCGAGAAACTGCCCGGGCACCACCTTCACCGGCGGCAAAACCTGCGTCCAGTCGGGCTGGAGCGCGCCACCCTTTGCCGGGGCGCGTGACGCGCTCTGCTCCTCGGGCGACTTGCCCAGGTTGCGCACACCCCAGACGACGCCGCCGACGCCGATCCCCACGAAGACGAGCGGGATCAGCCCGAAGGCGTACATCCAGCTCACTTTGCGCACGAGCACGGCTCGCTCGGGGTCGTCCGGGTCGTACCAGCAGGGGTAGGCCCCGCCGATCTCGTACTCGGCAAGCACCCGCAGCTTTCCTTGGCGCCCCGAGCTGGTTGCGCCGAATGAGTCGTACCCGGTGCACGTGTAGTCGCGCCCGTCGACGGTGTAGCGGAACGTGAACTCCGGCGCGTAGGTAGTGCCGTCCGAGTCCGAGTTCTCCTTGAGGCGCTTGTTGAGGATCACGCAGGTGGTCTCGCGGTAGACTGTGCGGACGCGCACTTCCTTCCACGCCTGGTAGCCGAAGAAGCCGAGAAAACCCAACCCGAATAGCAGGAACACGCCGAAGAACAGCGTCATGCACCCCGGCGAGGCCGAGGCACCCGGCCGGTTGCCGACGGTGAGACGCGGTGAAAAGAAGCGGGATCGGGAGACCATGGCAGTCGGCGCCCCTCCATGATAATGGGGCTTCGGCTAAGCATTCGTGACGCCGTGCGGAAGACCTGCCCGGCGACCTACGTGTTCGTGACAGCCGCGCGAGGGACCTATCGTCCGCCCTGCCCGGAGGCCCCCGGAGCCGTCGCCAAACCGTCGATAAGCGCCCGCAGTTGTGTTAGTGCCTTCTTCTTCCCCGCCACTTTCGGCCACACGCTCCAGAAGCCCGCCAAGTTCTCCTGCCGCCAGTTGGCGAGGTCCGCGATGAGGTGTTCGAGGGCAGCGCGCTCCTGTTGCCGGGCTTCTTCGTCCGGCATCAGGCGCGTCATGTAGTCCTGAAGGAACTGCGTGTAGACGTCCGCATCGTGGACGTTGCCCAGGGCGTCCTGGATCTTCACACACTGCTTGATCAGGACCGAGAAAGCGCTGTCGAAGCAGGGGTCGACGAACTCCGCCGCGTAGCGCAAGCGCTTGCAGGCGATCCGCAGGTCATGCAGTTGCTGGCCGCTGGCGTACGGCGCCGACTTGCGGTGCTGACTCACCTTCTTCAGGCGCTTGCGGATCACTGCAGGCGCTGCGGCCAGAACCGTTGGCGCAGCGGCGCCTTCGACCACGGCGAGCTCCGGCTCGCCCAGGAACGCCTCCGACTCTGTGACGAACGCGCGGTACCGGTCGCTGTCGAGGGCATCGAGGAGCGCCTTGCGGTACCGCGTCCGTTCTCGCCGCCGATGACCCACCAGTTGGTTCAGGACTGCCTGGTCTTCGGCCGGAGCGCGTTGCCCGTATTCCTCCAGGAACTCAAGGAACACGTCCCGGTCGCGGACAGCGCCCAGTGCGGCCGCCAGCCAGCGGAGACCCTCCAGAAAGGGCTGCAGCCGGTCTGCCGGCAGGTACCCGCCAAACACGCGGAGCGCAGAGCGCATGCGGCGCGTGGCGACCCGCATGTCGTGAAGCTGCTCGATGTCTTCGCCGGCGCGCACCCCGGCTTCGCATGAGAGGCACTTCCGCAGGTGGTGCAACAGCACTTTGCGCCCGGCTCCGCCCATCGTGTCGGTGGGCGACATGAGCACCGGCCGCCGCTGCGCCTTTTCGTGGGCGGAGAGGTCTTCCACGATCAGCGGGAGCGGGAAGAGCGCGTTCCACAAGTCAGCCTTCGCGCTGGCTTTGCCCACGTTCCTGGCGGCATTCCCGGCGGCCGACTCGACCAGCAGCGTGACCGACCGAATGGTGCGCTCGCAATCGACGATCTCAAGCTGTTGGTCTTGCGTGTAGTCCAGGCCGTCGGCAATCCGGACCATCGCGGCCAGGCGCAGGGCAGCCACTCGCTCTGCCGGTGTCAGTTCCGTTAGCAGCGGATCCAGCTCCAGCGCCACCTTCTTCCGGTGGTAGCCGGCCATGAGCGCGACCATCTTCGCCGCCACGCTGGGGCTGTCGCCGGCCATCTCAAGGATCCTCTTCCGCCCGCGAAGGTGATGCTTCTTGACGCCGCCCGCGAGCCCCACGTTGCGCAGTCTCGCTCCGGCCACGAGAATGGGAAGGTAGTCCGCCGACAATCCGTGCAGGCCCGCGGTCAACCCAAAGAGGCGCTCGGACAACCGGGCTACATGGAGGTCGTGTGGTCCGGGCGCTCCAAACGCCGCGATCAGCGCAGCAACATCCGCCTGGGGTGCCTCGCACTCCATGGCCAGCTCCCTCCTTCAGGCAGGAACACGTCCCGACAGCTATCTACAGTTCCAATCCACGCCCCCCGGGGGGCGACTGGGGCTGCGGTCTCTTGCGTGTACAGCGCGATCGTGTCCCCGGCGGGACGACTCCGGGAGAGAGATTATACACCACTGGCGCCAGGTGCTGTACGTGCTTGAGCGATCCTGATACCCGTGGAGGTGGCACCGGGGCGCCCTCGGCGGCACCGGGTAACGGCCACCTTGCCCGTCCTTCCGCGCCCGTCGAGGGAGCGCACAGTGGCCCGGCTGTGCGGGGTCTCGTCGCCATTGCCCCCGGGGCATCGCCATAGCCGGGCTGGTGGAGAGCCCGGCAGCAGGGATCCTCACGATGGTCACCTTCTTTGTGCTGCGGCTGGTCCCGGGGATCCGACTCGCGCCGCCTGCAGCGCCTCGTCCTCAGGCATCGCCTGCCCGGAGTTCGAGGTTCACTGGCTCCAAGGGTTCGGAATGCGTGAGGCTGGTGGTCGGCACGTCCTCGCCAACGGGCTCGAAGCAGGGGGCGTTGATCCAGACCTGCCCCGTCCCCGACAGCAGCACCCCGAAGGCGATGGCGTCACTCTCCTCCGGTACGTCGAGCACCACATCGTGCCTCGACCACCCGGTGGTGCCCTTGACCGCTCTGTCCTGCATGTTGTCGAACTGCAGGGATCGGCCTCCAGCATCGACGCGCATCCACAATCCTGCCCACTCCCCGATATCACTTCCCTTGACGTTCGCGGAGAAACGGATTCGCTTGCCCCGGTACTCGTTGGCCAAGATCATCTGCATCAGGGTTCCGAACCCTGACGCCTCCGCTACCTTGGCCTTGAGCGTGGCGGAACTCCCCGCGACGTCTGAGACGGAGGGATCTACACCCATCCAGTACTCGCTCGGATGGCTCCCCGCTGCGTGCCAGCCTTTCGGAATCGCGTACTCGCTCATCTCGTGTCCTCCTTTGGGAGTGCGGCGCCAACTCCCCGACAGGAGAACGGATTCCGCACAGCCCAGCATTGGCGCCAGTGTACGGTGGACCCGTGGGTCTGTCAAGGGCGCGGGTGTTGCGCGTGCCTGGAACTGTGGAACCGGTCAATCGGGGTCATCGGCCTCCCGTCGCCGTGGCGTCTGAGCGCAAAGACGAGGGTAGACCATCCCCTCGGGCCCGTAGCGAGCTACTTCCCCTCCCCAAAGCACGACACCTTGCCGTCCAGCGTCGCCAGGTAGAGCCGACCGTCGGCAGCCGCCATGCCGTCGAAGACGGGCGGGGAATCGAGTGGGTACTGCGCGAGTTCGGCGCCGTCGGTGACAGAGAAGGCCATGAGCAGCGCCCCCCGGCTGTCGTCGCCACCCGCCAGGCTTTCCTCCGTCTCGGCGGGGAGACCGGCTACAAACAGCACTCTGTCGGCCAATACCATCGCTCGGACCTGAATCGGCACGGGCTTCGCCCATCGCTCCGCTCCGTCGCTCCGACTGACGGCAAACAGCCGGTAGGGTCCATCCTGGAATTGGTTGGACCAGTGGACGCCCTTGCGTCCGTAGCCGTAGATCGTCGAGTCGTCGAACGCGAGCACGCGCCCGTAGATCAGGTCCTTATCGCGACCACTGCAGCCGCCGGCGACCGAACAGCGCGTGCCGAAGATCCAGTAGGAGCGGTGCGGCCAGGTGTCGTCGAGGAAGTCGGTCACAGTCAACAGGTGGGGCTTGCCCTCCGGCTGGCTCTTCCCGTCCTTGTCGAACACCAAGTCGCGCAGGTAGACGTGCTGGTCGTCGCTGACGAGGATGTCCGACCGGGCGCCGGGCATGGCAGCCGGTCCATACTGCTGGGGCTGCTTGCCGGTTTCCGGGTCGGGGCTGTAGAGGGGCGTTCGCGACACGACCTCGCCCGTCTCCACCTGAATCCGACACAGGTCGATGCCGCCGTCCAGGTAGGAGGACCAGCCCGCGGTCGCGTAGGCAATCCCGTCGCGGACCAGCACGCTTCCGTGCGAGGGCGAGGCGGATTCGAGTTGTCCGCAGACCACGACGCGCCGTTCGCTGCGCGCGGCGCGGAGACGCCAGGCCAGCGCGCCATCGGAGGCGCGCACGCTGTACACGTAGCCGTCGCGGCCGCCAAAAAGCGCTCGGTCGCCATACAGCGTCGGCGGCGAGTCCACGCGCCCGCCCGCGGTGAACTCCCACGCGGCCTTGCCGGAATCAGCGTCGAGGGCGCTGACCCTGTGCTCGTCCACCGACGACACGAACACCTTGCCGCCGGCAACCGTCGGACTGGTCAGCCGGCCGCCGACCGTTGCCTGCCACTTGACGCGCAACGCGGAGGGAACGGCGGCCGGCGTGAAGCCGCTGCGCTGGGCATCGTGGCGGTAGGTAGACCACTCCGGGTCATTTCGGATGTCGGATGTCGGATGTCGGATGTCGGATGTCGGACTTGGCCGTAGGCTGGTCCCTTCTCGAGGGGCTCCGGTGCTGATGGCTGACCGCTGACTGCTGACTGCTGCTCTGCCGGCGCCAGCGCGTTGAAGCCGGACAGCTTCACCGTCGCGTAGCAGCCGCAGGCATGTGGCGGAGCGTAGAGCAGCCCGTTGGCCGGCATGACGCCGTACATGCAGACCCCACGCGCCCAACTGTTCCACCACACCTCACCGGACTGGAGGTCAATGAACTCAGTCCCCCGCCGCCCGCCGACGAGGTACCGGTCGGTCGCCTTGTTGGAGTAGCAGCGGTGGTGGTGGTTCGGGTTCTCGGGGTTGATCTCCTTGAGCACCTTGCCGGTGGTCAGGTCGTGCTGGGTCACGAAGTACGGCCCCCACACGGGTCCGCGCTTCCCGATGTCGCTCCCCGCCAACGGTTTGAACCCGCCCAGCCACAGCGTGTCGTTGATGAGGAAGGCATCGCGGATCTCGCACAGCAGCGGAGCCTGGCTCCACAGGGTCTTCCCGGTATCCGCCGCCAGCGCCGCGACGGTTTTGCCGTCGGCGCAGACGACGGCGCGGTCAGAGGCCACTCGCATCGGCGCCGGGGCGGGCACCGACCACCGCTCCTCCCCCGTCTTCAGGTCGAAGCAGACGACGTTCCCGCTTCGCTGGCAGAACACTCGCTCGCCGACGGCGGATAGGCTGACAGCCCGCAGCCCGGCGGCGTCTGCGCCGGTCTTCCTCCAGAGCGCACGGCCTGTGTCGGCTTCGAGCGCGACCACCGCGACTTCCGCCTTGTTCTCGATGCCGCGCAGCCGTTGGAGCAGCGGGTCCGCGGTCTCCCTGACGTACAAGGGGGAGCCCTTTTCCCTTGAGAGCTGCGCCCACGCCTTCAGTTCGGAGGACCGCTCTTCGGTGACGGTTCGGACGGCGAGCAGCAGGACGCCGTTGTGCCAGACGATCTCCTCCGTGCCGCGCGTCTGGTCGTAGGTGCGGACGGTCTCGCCCGTCGCCGCGTCCAAGGCGCACAGGTCGGCGTGCAGGCCGAGGGTGACGTAGACGCGGTCCCCGACGGCCACGAGTCTCCGTTGGAGTTGGCGAGGTCCGGCGGTCCAGCCGCAGATATGGGGCCACCACTGGGCGATGGTCCGCCGCCAGAGCAGCACTCCGTTGTAGGCGTCGCGAGCGACGACCTGCCATTCGGGAGAGCACAGCAGGGACGACGCGGGCGCCTCATCAACGATGTAGAAAACCCGCCCGGCGGACGAGACGACAGCGGCGACGCTCGGCGTGTGCTCGTGGCTGCGCGCGTACTTCGGATCCTCCGTCCACTGGAGGAGACGGGGCGGTCCGACGATCTGGTGGTGAGCCACCGGGTTGCCGCTGGCGTCGTGGAGGAAGTGAGTCCACTCGTCAACGCCTCCGGGACGCGGTTTGACGGTCTTGCGCCACGCGTCGCCCTGTTTCAGGTACGCCACGCCGCTGGGTGCGAGCACCCGCAGCACTTCGGCCATCGGTACCTTGCCGAGATCGGCTGACACGAGGAGAGTGACCAGGTTGTCGGCATAGGGCAAACGGCTTCCCGTCCAGCGTTCGACGGACACCTTTCCGTACAGCCCGAGCGACTGAATGTGCGCGCGCGCCCTGGCAACGTTGCCGGTCTCTGCGTCCAACCCATGGACGAGGTAGCTGTCATTGGGCCGCAACGCGGCAGTCAGCTTGCCATCGCCGCAACCGAGGTGGACGATGAGTCCGCCTTTGACTCCAGTCGCATCGCAGATCTCCCGCGCCTGCTCCTTCTCCGCGGCGACGACGGCGATGGTGGGTACCGTCATGAGCAGCGCGCACAGTGCAGACGCGCTGCCTCCCAATGTTGACAGGCTCATCGCACAGCTCTCCTTCCGTCTGCTCTCTTTGAGTCCGGGCAGCGAGAGGGCGCCGCCCAGACGGCATGAGTGGCGCTGCCGCTCGGTTCGGCGCGCAGGCGCCCTGAGGGCGCGCGTCACCCCTCACCGTCACTGCTCACCTGCCGGGCTCCCCGGCGCCGGACCTTCGCCAGCAAACCACCGAGGTCGTCGAACAGTGTGTAGACGACGGGGATCACGACGAGCGTGAGCACGGTCGAGAGGAGCAGCCCGCCGATGACGGCGACGCCCAGCGGGGCGCGCTGTTCGGCGGCGCGGCCGAGCTTCAGGGCGATGGGCAGCATGCCGAAGATCATCGACAGAGTGGTCATCAAGATGGGGCGCAGGCGCGTCGGCCCGGCCGTCAGGATCGCCTCGGCGCGCTCTAAGCCGCGCTGCCGAAGCGTGTTGGTGTAGTCCACGAGCAGCAGCGCGTTCTTCGTCACCAGCCCGACCAGCATGATGAACCCGATCAGCGACACGATGTTGCGCGTCATGCCGGCCAAGACCAGCGCGATGATGGCGCCGACCAAGGCCATGGGCAGACTGAGCAGGATGGTGAAGGGATGCAGCCAGCTCTCGAACAGCGCCGCCATGAGCAGGTAGACCAGGATGATGCTCAGTCCCAACGCCCAAGTGAGGTAGGTCGTGCCCTCAGCGCGGCTCTCGGCTTCGCCCGCCCACTTGAGGTAGACGTTGCCCAGCTTGATGTCGCTGATCGCTTCGGTCACCTGCTTCTGAGCGTTGCCGGCGGGCACTCCGGGGCCGAGGATGGCCGAGACGCTCACGACCCGCATGCCGTCTCGGCGCGAGATGGTGGTCGGTCCCAGCCCGTGCTCCAAGGTGGCCACGTCGCGCAGGCGCACGGCGCGGCCATCCACCATGCCCACGACCACGTTGGACACGTCTTCCACGCTGTTCCGGTCGAGTTCCGCCGCCTGGACGCGGATGTTGAACTGGTTGCGGCCGTCGCGTAGCTTGGCGTTGATGTTGCCTTCCAGTGAATCGCGCATGGCCTCGGCAATGTCCGTGACGGACAGACCGTACTCGGCGGCTCTGACCCGGTCGATGCGCGCCTGGACTTCGGGCTTGCCCTCGCGCCAACTGATGTCCGGGGCGATCAGCCCGTCGATGCCTTTCATGCGGTCGCGGATCTCCTCCGCGACGCGCACGATCTCGCGGTTATTCATGCCGCGAAGTTCCATCACGATGGCGCCGATGGTGCTGCTGAATCCACCGCCGCCGACCATGCGCGACAACCCCGAGGCGCTGTTGTCGGCGTTGGCGCGGAGCATGACCGGACCGGGGATGGTGAGGAGCCGCTGCTGGATTTCGGCCGCCACTTCCTGGTCCGCCCGGGTGCGGATGTAGCCGTGGTAGTCGCCCTTCCCCAGGAGCCGCTGGAACGGCGCCTGGAGCTTCTCCAACACGCCTTGCTTCGGGTAAAGCTCGACGCGCAGCATGCCGCTGTTCCGCGCGCGGCCCCCGCCGCCGAAGCCGATGAAGCAGGAGAGGGTCCGGATCTCGGGAATGTCGCGCAGGCGCCGTTCCGCCTCGCGGAACACCTGATCGGTCTTCTCCAGGCGCGCGCCGGGAGCCAGTTCCATGGAGACGCGGATCTGCCCCTGATCCACCGGCGGGAAGAACTCGAAGCCCAGTCGCGGCCAGCCCCACCAGAAGACGGTAAGCAGGACTCCGACGCCGCCGGTCACCACCTGCCACCGGTGGTGCAGCGCCCACCCCAGCACGCGCCGATAGCCACGGTCCAGGGCGTTGTAGAACCGGTCGAAGTGCGCCCAGAACCCCACGGTTGCCTCGGTCTCCTCCCCGCGGCGGTAGAGGCGGGAGGCCAACATGGGCGTCAACGTGAACGACACGAACAGCGAGAACAGCGTCGCCGCCACCACCGTCAGCCCGAACTCCCGGAAGAACTGCCCGATCACGCCGCCCATGAACGCGATGGGCGCAAACACCACGACGTCGGTCAGTGTGATGGCGACGGCGGCAAGGCCAACCTCGGTGCGCCCGTTGAGTGCCGCCGCGCGCGGTTCCTCGCCGGCGTGCAGGTGCCGGAAGATGTTCTCCAGCACCACGATGCTGTCGTCAACCAAGATGCCGATGACCAGCGAGAGCGCCAGCATCGTCATCTGATTCAGCGAGAAGTGCCCGAAGTACATGACCATGAAGGTGGCGCTCAGCGAGGGGGGAATGGCCAGCGAGACAATGATCATCCCGCGGAGGTTGTGGAGAAAGACGCACACCACCAGCACCACCAGCAAGATGCCGAGGAAGAAACTGACGCTGACGTCCTCCAACGCCGCCCCCACGTCGGCCGACTGGTCCCGGGAGTACGTGACCTCGAGGTCCTTGGGCAGTTCCTTGAGGAGTCGGTTGACCTCCGCCTTGACTGCGTCCGCAACCTGTACCGTGTTTGCCTCGGGCGTCTTCACGATGGCCAGCGACACTCGAGGCTGCCCATTGAGCCGCGCCAGGATGGTTGGCGCCTCAAGGGTGTCGCGGACCTGGGCAAGCTCTCCCACCCGCATCTTCGCCACGCCCCGGGCAGTCTTGAAGTGCAGGACGGTATTGCGGATGTCTTCGGCGTCCCGGTACTCGCCCAGCATGCGGACGGCGAACTCCTGCCCGGCCTGCTTCACGGAGCCGCTGGGCGAGTTCAGGTTGCCGGCATCCAGCGCCTGGGCGAACTGGGTGGTGGTCACCCCATATGCCTCCAGGCGCTCGCGGTCGACGGCCACGTGGACCTCCCGGATATCGCCCCCGTAGATGCTGAGGTCGCCGACGCCCCTGCCGCGATGACTTCGCCTGGCTCCACCAGTCGCCGCGACACCGTGCCCGCTAACGGCGCCGCCACGACGCAGTCGCGAGGCCCTTTCTCAGCCAGCGTCAGCTCGGCTGTCGCCTGCTCCACGCTGGCCTGCAATGCCTGGATCTCTTCTTCACTCACAGTGACTTTACCGCGGTTCGCCTCGGCCAGGTGCTTGGCTTCCTCCTGCTTGCGGACCAGCGCTTGGGCTTCGGCCAGCTCCTCGCGCTTCACGGCGAGCTGGGTGCGCTGAGCCTTTGCCTCGCGCAGCGCCGCTTCGCTCTGGGCAATGTGCGTCTTGGCGAGGGCGACCTCCTCAGTGCGGGCGCCTTCGTTGACGAGACTGAGCCGTTCCTGTGCCTGCGTCCGCGCAGTCTTGCTGCTGGCGAGACGGGCCTTGGCGGTGGTCACGGTTGTCTGCGCTGCCGACACCCGCTCTGCGTCTGCGCCGAGGTGAGTTGGGTGGTCGTGCGGGCCTGAGTCAAACGCGCTCTCGCCTGCGCCAACACCGCGCGGGCGCGCGTCACCCGAGACCGCGCGTCCGTGTCGTCCAGCCGCACCAGCACTTGCCCGGCGCTCACCCGGGAGCCCTCCGTGGCACCGACGGACACGACCTTGCCACCGGTCTCGGCAGGGACTGCCACCTCGCGCCGCGCCGTGATACTGCCGGTAGCCTCCACGACGCGGTCCACCACCGCCTCTTCCGCTGCAGCCACGCGGACGGGCACGGGGCCGCCCTTCCCGCCTTTGCCGGCCTTCCCGCCCTTCGACTCCGCCTGCGGCGCGGCGACGCCGCTGGGCTCTCTGCCGGCCAACCTGAGTCACCCGCAAACGGCCGCCACTACGAAGAGAGCGGTCACCCACTGGATTCGTTTCAGCGGGAACTCCTCGAACAGTGCTCGGAATGATGACGGCGTCTCTGGGACGCGGCAACTCCGCAGGCACTCCTTCCTCTCTCGGCGCAGCGCCCACCCGCGCAAGTGGGCAAGGAACGCCGCGATCCGCCTGGCGCGCCGGAGGGCTTTGGCAGACCGCCGTGCACAGGCTTCCCCCAATTCCCGTCAGGCGGGTGCGGAACCTCCTGCCTCGGCACGATTCTCGCGCCGCTCGGGGAGAGTTGGACGCCCCACGGAGGCGGCCCTGAAAACCACAAACGCCCCCCCGCGAAGCTCGTGAGGGGGCGCTCAATGGTTGGCGTCTATACACCGGTCAGGCGGCAAAATCGCTTACAGCGACTGTGAGCCGGACTGAACGACGACGTTGGCGGCGCGCTTGCCCTTGCCGCGCGGATCGTCTTCCATGTCGAAGCTGACCTTGTTGCCTTCGTACAACGTCTTGAAGCCGCTGCCCTGCACAGCGCTGAAGTGCACGAAGAGATCGTCTCCGCCGTCGTCCGGCTGAATGAAGCCGTAGCCTTTGGAGTCGTTGAACCACTTGACGGTTCCGGTAGCCATGGTAGATGCCTCCTCTCTTAGATGGGTTGTTCGTCGGACCTAATGCTCTCAATGATCCTTGTCGGACGAACAACCCGAGAGGAAGCATTGTGCCAGGGCCTTGAACCGATTTCCGCCGATGAATCCGGAAGGCGCCCTAAACCCAACCGTACGCCCACAGCGGGGAACATGCAGAGCCACAAACGAAAATCAGACCGCAGTATAGCCCAGGACGCCGGCAAGCGCAACCGCACCGGCACAATAGCCGAGCAAGAGCACGCGGGCCGCCGCCGCCCGGCGGGAAGGCTGGAAGGCAGGAAAAGCCGCCGACCCCTCATCCCGGCGTCCCCTTGTCCCCCTCCCCCTGCCCACCAAGCAGGGACCACCCGCCCGCTCGCGAACCAGTCCGGCCCATGAAAGAGCACAGCGCCCTTCGCCGGACTGGGTTCGCAGCTTGCCTGCCCGCGGCCGTGGGCTTTGCGCTGTTCGGTTCGTCGCCCGGCTCCCCGGCCGAGGGCGAATGGCAGCGCGACCCGACACCGCTGCTGACCAACTTCGACAACATGTACCAACCGTGCGTCGTCGAGACGGGCGGCGACTACCGCTTCCGGATGTGGTTCTTCGGCTGGGCGACCGCGGCGGGCAATCCGGGCGTGCCGGGCTGCGATGCCGTCTTCCACGCGCGATCCAACGACCTCAGGAAGTGGGAGGTCTACGCAGGCGACGGGCAGTGGGACGACACGATGGCACTCGCCAAGTGGGTGTCGGTGCTCCATGCCAGCGACCGCTGGTACGAAGCCTGGCACGTGGGCGACCCGTCGGTCGTGCTGCACGACGGCACGTTCTACCTGGCCTACAGCGCCACCTCGGAACCCCTCGGCCAAGTGCCCGGCTATCCGTCTGAGATGGTGCAGTGCGTGATGGGCGCCACCTCGACCGACGGCCTCCACTGGGCCAAGACCGACCAGCCGCTGCTCCTCCGCCCCGGCGACACCGCAGCCCCCAAGCCCGAGCCGGATCGCGTCGGCGACTTCCACCGACCGGGTCTTCGCCGCGAGGGCGACAAGTGGCGCCTGTGGTTCGACTACTGGCTGCCGGGGCAGGGCGTCTGCATGGGGCACGCCGAGAACACCGGCGACTTCGCCGCACCGGGCGGCTTCCGGATCACCCACGACCTCCTCCGGCCGGTCCTCCCCCAGTGGCCCAACCCGGAGATCGTCAAAGTGGGCAACCGCTACTACGCCTACGGCGATCCGCCCGGATACCCGACCCGCGAGGGAGCCTCCCACTGGATGAGCCGCCAACTGCGCGAAGCCGTGTCGGAGGACGGGCTCACCTGGCAGAAGCAACTGTTCCTCCCCCCCGACCCCGACGCCGACGCCTGCCACGTCCCCCAAGCACTGGTCACCGAAATCGACGGCAAGCAGTGGCTCTACCTCTTCTACGCCACCCAGATCGGCTACCGAAAGAACGACGGCCAGTACCACTACCAGTACGACCGCCTCCGCGCCATGCGTCGGCCGCCGCCAGCGGAATAGGCGCTTCTCGGCCTACCGTCTACTGGTCGAGAACTTGACAGATTGATTAGCCCACTGCATATTTGCATGACAGATGTGCAGGGGGCTGATCGATTTGGGCTCCGTGCGGCTCGCGACACCCCCGACCCGCAGGCTGCAAGTGCGCGCAAGGAAAGGGAGTCCATGCTGAGCCTACCGATTTGGATCATCGGCGGCTTCAGCAACCGCAAGAGCCTCAACTGCGCCGAAGCCTGGTACACCAAGGACGGAGCGACGTGGCAGCAACTCCTACCCAAGCCACCGTGGTCCCCGCGCCACGAGCCGACCTGCTACGTGTTCGACGACAGTCTGTGGGTCGTGGCGGGGAACTCGTGGCCGTTGATGAATGATGTTTGGAGGGTGAGTGTCGCAGGGGATCGGTGAGCCGCTGGCTGCTGCCACCGGACAAGACTGAGACAGGCGGACCGACAGCCCCCCGGTGCCCGCCGCGTGAAGGCGTTCCTCGATCTCCACAGCGACGTGAGCCGCCGAGGCTACGTGGTCTGCCACTGCCCGCGGCGACAGCAACTGACGGAGCGGGTGGTGCGGTGGGGTGGGAGGACGCGTGCGGTTCGGGACTGGGTGAGTCGTAGGAGAATCTGGAGGCGGCGCGTACGTCAGCAGACCGCCAAGGGGATCGGCCAGGAATCCAGGCATGCCACTGCCAGGGGAAGCCTCAGCCAAGTACGGCTTCGACTACGAGTCCCAGTGGATCGTCCGCAACATGCTGCGGCTCCTGCGCGAGGACGCCACCAGCATGTGCATCGCGGCGCTGGGAGACGAGGCCAGAGCCGCGGAGTTCCACATCGATTTAGCCGACGGGACGCGGGAGTACCACCAGTGCAAGCGGCAGCCGGGCATTGACACCGCGTGGACCATTCCGTCCCTAAGAAGCGCAGGAGTGCTGCCGGGTGTCAAGCAGCATCTTGAGACGACCCCAGCCACCCGTTTCGTGTTCGTCTCTCAGGTCCCGTGTCAGGTGCTGGCTGAGCTTGCAGAGCGTGCCTCCGATTCCAGGAGCGATCCCGACGGGTTCCGCAATCACATGCTCCCAACCAACGCCGCGCGGGGACGGGCGTTCGGCGATGTATGTGCGGTCTGGGAACTCTCCCCCAATGACTCAGCTCACTTCGCGCGCGCACACGACATGCTGGGCCGGACTGAGTTTCTGGCATTCCCGCACCGTGAACTGGCGAGAGACAACGTGGCGCTTTTCCGCGCGCTTGTATCGGGCGACGCTTCCAGTGCGGCGGCCAAGCTCGCCAAGTTCGCTGACAGCAACCTCCATCACGACATCTACTTCGACGACCTATGGCGATACCTCGAACCTGAGCACCAGAGGCTTGAGTGGGCGAAGTCGGCTCGGGTGAGTCGCCAGATCAATGAGGTATACTCGCGAAGGTTAGGAATACACCGAAGTGGAAGTTCGCAGAACTTCCCCGGCAGGCGTGCAGCAGACGTAGGACAGAGGGTATTCTCCCAGACGGAGCCGAAGTCGCACCGGGACTTCGGTGTGTTCTTAACCTTCGCGGGTATAGGTCTGGCGTACTCACTTGGCCACCGCGCACCCCGTGTTCACCTGCGCCCGTTCCCGCCCCGGAGTCACTCCACCAGCATTTCCCGAATGGCGGCTTTGACGCGGACGACGACGGAGGGCGTGGCCTCTCCAGTCTTGCGTACCAGCCGGGCCTTGTCCACTGTGCGGAGTTGGTCCAGAGCGACCATGCCCTCTGTGCCTTTGAGCTTCAGCGCCACTCGCCAGGGGTACTTCCGCATAGTCGTAGCAAGCGGGGCGATCTGGACGGTGCGGAGGCTGGCGTTCATCTCATTGGGCGAGACAATCAGGCACGGTCGCGTCTTCTTGATTTCCGAGCCGATGGTTGGGTCGAGGTTTACAATGTAGACCTCGTACTGCTTCATGCCCACTCCGCCTCCTCCTCGAACACGTCGGGCAACAGCAATTCGTCGTCGCCCAACTCGCGCATTCGAGTGGCTGCCGCCGACCAGCCATCGCGCGGCTTCCGGATGAGGGGCTCCAGGATGATCTTCCGGTCCTCCACTTCCAGTGATACCGCATCCGTGATCTGACACTGGTCGAGGATCCTCTTGGGGAGCCGGATGCCTCGCGAGTTACCGATCGGCACGACGTTAACGTGCATGGGTCTCCTCCGGGGTTGTAATTACGGTTGTGATTATATCCGTGCGAGGGCTGTCGAGCAACCGCTGTCGATTCGCTTTCACGCAGTCCCCTGTTGGCGTGCAGCGGTGTCCTGGCTTGACGCCTCTGCTTTTCCGAGCGTCGGGGTCCCGTGAGCAGTCGTCCCACGCCACCACCGGCAAGCGCGGGTAGAATCGTGGCCGCACGTAGATACTCCCCACAGAGGTGACCTGAATGACCAACCGCACGCTACTGATCGTCGCGCTTCTCGGCGTCGCGACCCTCTGCGCGGCCGAGGCGCCTGCGCCGGACGCTGACGGCTGGTACAGCCTCTTCGACGGCAAGTCCCTCAAGGGCTGGAAGCCGGTCGCGAGTCTCGATTGCTTCAAGGTGGAAGACGGGAAGCTCGTTGCGGGCGGGGCGGAGATGGACCACTTGCTCTACGAAGGGCCGGTCAACGGTGGGCAGTTCAGGAACTTCGAGCTGAAAGCCGAGGTCATGACGACGCCGGGGTCGAACTCCGGGATCTTCTTCCACACGAAGCCGCAGAAGGGCGCACTGCTGAAGGGCTATGAGGCGCAGATCGACACTTCACACAGCGACCCGCGGCGGACCGGCAGTCTGTTCGATGTGGTCGATGTGACCGAGACGAAGACCAAGGACAACGAGTGGTTCGAGTACGACATCCTGGTGCAAGGGAAGCGGATCGTGCTGAAGGTGAACGGGGAGACGATTGTGGACTACACGGAGCCGGCCAACCCAGAGCGCTCCGAGCGACGCAAAGAGCGCGTCCTGTCCAGCGGGCAGCTCGCCATTCAGGGGCACGACCCCAAGGGCAAGGTGTTCTTCCGCAACCTGCGCATCAAGCCGCTGCCGGACTGACCGAGCCATTTCGGATTTTGGATTTGCCGTCTGCCGCTACCGTGGGCGCTACGCCTACTTCGTGGGCAGGCGCACATATACTGGGGCATCGGTCACGTCAAAGCGGCCGCTGGCGGGGACTGGCTTCTCTGCTCCCATCAGGTCCCAGGCGCCTTCCGCGCCGGGGAAGCTGAGGTCTGCTTCCGTGTCGGAGCGGGTCCAGGCAACTGCGAGGGGGCCGCGGGGGGTATTGAAGTGGTGCACCCAGGCGTCCGCGCTTGGCCGCTCTGTCCGCTCGAAGGTCGCGCCGTCGAGCAGCCAGGTCATGGTCGCATAGGCGGCTACGTTGGGGCGTGGCTGTCCGTCGCCTTCCACGAACCCTTCCCAGTCGCGGATGACGGGAGAGCCGTCGAGGAAGAAGTTGTAGAAGAAGAACTGCTTCACGCCAAGCGCCAACTGGCTGACATGCTGACGGACGAGCCAACAGGCCATCTTGTCGGAGGGAATGGTGTCGGGCGGGCACGGCCGGTAGGTGAGGCTGGTGCCGGGGTTGGCGTAGCCGCCTTCGCTGTTGAGGATCGGGAGTTCCCTGCCTGCCGCGCGCAGCTTGCTGCGGAGGTGCGCCAGCCACACCTCGATTGGCTCGGAGCCTTCGTCCACCGACTTGTTGATATAGTCGTGGAAGCTGAACTGGTCCATGAGCTGCAGCCCGCCGCGCTCGATCAGCTCCTCCGTGAACTGCCGCGCCGGTGACTTCTCGGTCAGGGCGCCCGCCACGACGCCGGCGATGACCGTGGCTGTCGGGTCTTCGCGCTTGACGACGGGGTAGGTGTGCTGCAGCAGTTCGACATACGCCTGCGCGTGGGTCTGCCCTGCGCGGGGGATCAGCCAGTCGCCGAGGTTGGGTTCATTCCAGACTTCCCAGACGCGGATCTCCTTCCTGTAGCGCCGAACCGTCTCGGCAACGTAGTTCTCCCACTCCGCCCAGTCGCGGGGCACCCAGGCGCCAATGCCGGTGTAGAAGCCGCCCGGGGGCGTGCCCGGCGGCGCACTGGACGCCCAATCGGGACATCGGTCCAGGGAGCCGATCAGCGCCAGCCCGGCTGCCCGCGCGATCCGGATTGGCTCGGCGCGCCACTTCCATTCGCCTTGCTTGTCCGGCTCGACGACGCGCCACTTGGTGTGGTTGGGCGGGTGAAGCCGAAGCCAGCGGCAACCCACGGCGCGCGCCAGCGCCAGCCCGCTGGGGTCGACGGCGAAGTGGGCGCCGAAGGGCGAGTCCTGCACCGGGCTCCGCCGGTCTGCCGGCGGCAGGATGACGAAGGCCGACTCGTTCCGCCGCTCGTGCCCGTCATCGGCCCAAGTGACCGTCGCCCGGTACCAGCCCCGGCCCAGTTTGTCTGCCGGAACCAACTTCTCCTGCCGGCCCGTTCCGCGACTCCACTTGCCGGACAAGCGCACGGCTCCCCAGAAGTCCTCAATCCGCCAAGTGACCACTGTCGGCTTGCTGCCTGCCGGCGTGGAGGTCGCCAGACGGAGGCGCGGCTGCTCGCCGTCGTGGTAGAGCGACAGAGGATGTCGCTCCGAGATCAGGGCCGCCTCGAAGCGCTCGTTCCCGCCGGCTTCGCCGTCCTGCCGCAACGCGACGTCGTCGATCCACAAGACGGCGGGTCCGGTCACCACAAACCGCACGTAGTCTGTCGCCCGCGGCTGGAAGCCGCTCTTCCCCGTCGCGGTGATCGCCTGCCACTTGTCGGTCACAGTCGGCCGGGCGCCACAGCAACCGGAGGTGAACAGGACCTGCGTCGGCGCCTCTGCGCGGACGCGGCACGAGATCGAGAGGGGCCTCCCGGGCGCCACCTCTGCGGCTTCGCTGGAGAGCGTTGCGCCGATGCCTTCGGGCACGCTGAATTTCAGACAGGGGTTCCCGCCGTCCGCCTCGACGGCGACGGCCGCCTCCTGCCAGTAGTCGCACCCGTGATTGACGAGCCAGTTGGCGGGGCCGAGGGCGAAGTTGCCGTTCCGTAGGAGGTTGCCTGTTTCTGCCGGCGGCGCGACCCGGGCAGCTTCGTCGGCGGAGACCTCCTCCACCGACAGGTCGTCGATCCAGAGCGTCCCCACCCGCGCGAATCGCAGCATGAACCTGCCCTGTGGGTCGTCCGCGTTGGCTGTCCAGAAGTAGCTCGCCTCCTGCCAGCGGTCGCCCACCACCAATCCCTCTTCGACATACACGCGATACGGTGCCGGCGCCTGCCGAAGCTGTACGGCGACATACCCAACCTCTCCGCGGAGCCACGCCCGGACGCGGTAGATCGCGCCGCGCTTCAGCGGCACACCGCCTTGCGGAATCACCTGCACCGCCCCGTAGTCGAGCCGCGAGCACGTCACGCGCTGACACGCGGAGCCGCCGTGCGGGTCACCGGTCCCCGGAGCGTAGCGCACGTCCAGGTTCGCCCACGACGAGTTGTCCGCCCAGCCCTGGGCAATGCCGTCGTCGCCAAACTTGCCTTCGAAGTCGGCGTTGGTGAGCAGGTTCTGGGCAGTGGCGGCGGAGAGCGAGGCGAAGGCGATCAGTATCCCGAGGGTGGCGCGCATTGGCTGAACTCCATTCGGTGACTTCCTTGGGAGGCGATCTTCTGTGGAAGCCGCGAGGCGGCACTACTTCCCGGTAGTGCTTACCAAACCTGCCGACTGAGCCTATCCAACCGGCTGTGCGCGTCGGCGCTTCACCGGCGCCCACAGCCGCAACCGGTTGCGAGCACGGAGGCGAGCCGCTCCGTAGGCCGTGAGGTCCCGCGCGCGTGTTCGCCTCAGCGAAAGGAGGTGGGTGTGTATGAAGAAGACCGCACCCGCCCCGGGAGCAGGGCGCCTGTGAGTCTGGGTCAGCTTCGCTGACTTGAGCTCTTAGGGAACTGCTCCATTCGCCGCGGCAGGCTTTCTGCCGCGGCGTCTCCTTTTCTGCAAGCCGCGAGCCCGGCGGTGTCGTGTCGGCGGGTTTGGGCAGGGGACGCTCGGAACGGGCTGGACAGGTCCGAGCGAAAGGAACCCGCGCACCGTGGGCGAACCGACAGAACCGTACCGCTCGTCCCGCGAGGTGGACCCACGATGAGCACGCGAACGCTCTGGATGGTTGTAGCAGCCGTACTCCTACTGTCAGGAGAGTGGGCACTGGCCCAACCCCGCGACTACGCCTCCGTCGCCTATTGGTACCAGCAGCCCGGCGGGACGGACTTCTTCAAGCCGGTGCCTGTCGAGCAGCGGCGACCGTGGGGAAGAGTGCCGAAGCCGCCGGTGGTCGAAGCGGAGGAAGTCTTCGCGCCCGAACTGGCCCGCGGGGCCAGACTACTCGACGACGAGGCGCTGGACTACGAGTTCTCGAAGGGCAAAGCAATCGACCTCGGCGTTAGAGAGCCCGGCGACACGCTCACCTTCAGCGGGCCCGACCTGATCCACGAAGGCCCGTACACCGTCTTCTTTCTCCTGCCGCGCGAGGTGACCAACCCAGCCGCCTTCGCGCTGCTAACTGGCGACACGGAGCTGGGCAGCACGCCGACCGACTACGGCACCAAAGACTCAGTGAAGGTGGGCATCGGCGTGTTCGGCACCGGGCGACCCAAGCTGACCCTCCGGTTCACCTCCGCCGGCAGCGCCGTGTTCGACTGTGTGCAGTTCGCCGCGGCGCGGCAGCTCAACGACGTGGTCGAGGCCGAGAAGGCGCCGGAACTCACGCGCAACGGCCCCGAGCCGGTGCAGGACATCGACGTCATGTGGAGCGGCGCAAAGCAGCTCCGCTTCCCGGCGGCGAAGACGGGCGACTCCCTAGAGCTGGAAGCGACGATCCCTCCGGGCGACTGGAGCGTCAGCGTCGGCCAGACCCGTGGCCCGCGGTACGGCGACCACGACGTGTTCGTCAACGACAAGCCCGCCGCCAGCCTCAAGGGCTACGAAGAGAAGCACCTGGTGCACGACTGGGTGAAGCTCACGACCCTCAAAGGTCAGAACGGTAAGACAAAGTTCCGCTTCGTCTGCACCGGCAAAGACGACCGGGCCAACGGGTATGAGCTCGGCCTTGACTACCTCGGCTGGCAGCGCCTCGTCGTCGAAGATGCCATTGAGGGGGAGACCGCCGAGCTGACCGACGTCAAAGAGGGCAGCATCACCGACCAGGAGTTGGGTCCGCGCTTCAGCGGCGGCAACCATCTCTGGTTTCACCCCAGCAAAGTCGGCGCGTCATTCACCTGGCTCCTGGACGTGCCCAAAGACGGCAAGTACGAACTGTCCGTCTACTTCACCAAGAGCTGGGACTACGCCCTTGTCCGCCTGTGGTTGGGCGACAAGGACTTGGGCACCTTCGACACCTACGCCCCCACGGTCGAGTGGGGCGGTCAGACCCGCCTCGGCGCCTTCGACCTGACCCGGGGCCAAGCACGGCTCCGTTTCGAGGTCGCCGGCAAGAGCGACCAGTCGAAAGGAATCCTCATCGGCGTGGACTGCGTTACACTGAAGCCGGCGCCGTAACGCGTGCACCGGCGCTCGGGGCAGGTCTCCTCAAACGCTGCGCGTTTGCACGCCCCGGAACCACCCGCCCGCTTGAGGGGTGTAGGATGTAACCGCGTTCCGAAAGGAGTTGCTCGTGGGAGCTGTCCACCAACTGCGTCTGGATCTCGGAGATCCGTCCGATAACCGCGGGCTGTTCGCCGACCATTTCCTTCAGAACCGCCTCGCTGAACTCCCAGCGTGGCGAGACGCCGCAGGGGTGGCTGCTGCGCTGAAAGGCGTCGGGGAGCTGTATCGCAAGCGGGCGGCTTCGTTCACCAGGCGGACGAATGAGGCGCAAACGGAGCAGGAGTTCATCCAGCCGGTGCTGGGCCTCCTCTGGGGCCAGGACTGCTACAAGGTGCAGGTCCGCATCCCCAACTTGGACGTGCAGCGGCAGCCGGATTACGCCCTCTTCCGCACCGCCGCTGACCGTGACTCCGCGCAATCCCGGCTGGGGACGATGGACTACTGGCGGGACGTGCCGTGCCTCGGCGACGCCAAGAAGTGGTCGGCTTCGCTGGACAAGGAGCGCGGCGCGGACGAGAACCCCACGGCGCAGGTCTGCAACTACCTGTACCGCTCCCGGGTGCGCTGGGGGATTCTGACCAACGGGCGGATCTGGCGGCTGTATGAGCGCGAGAAATCCAGTGCCGGCGGCATCTTCTATCAGGTCGACCTCGCCGACCTCGTCGCGCGGAACGACCCGGAGGCGTTCAAGTACTTCCACTTGTTCTTCCGGCGGGAAGCGTTCGTCCCCGACGCCGACGGCCTGTCGTTTGTGGAGCGCGTGTTCCAGGGAAGTGTGGACTATGCGGCGGCGGTCGGCGACCGACTCAAGGACAGCGTGTACGACGCCCTCCGGCTGCTGATGAATGGGTTCTTCGAGCGCCAGGCGAACCAACTCGACCGGCAGGACCCCGACGCGATCAAACTGGTCCATGAGAACTGTCTGCTCCTGCTCTACCGGCTGCTGTTCATCCTCTACGCCGAGGACCGCGGGCTGCTTCCCCGCAAGGACCAGCCGTATGCAAGCTACTCGCTCTACCGCTTGCAGACGGAGATCAACGAGCACCTCCGGGGCGGCGGCGGGTATCCACCGGTCGGACACCGGTTCTGGGGTGAACTGACCAGTCTCTTCGAGCTGATCGACCGCGGCTTCTCCGACGGCGGGATACCGGCCTACAACGGTGGGCTGTTCGACCCGGTCAAGCATCCGCACCTCGCCCACACGCCGCAGCCCGGCCAGGTGCGCTGGGAGATCGGGGACAATCGCTTGGCGGAAGTGATCGACCGGCTCGCGTACGAACGGGAGCGCTGGGACGAACCGGGCGCGCGCGACGTGGACTACGCCACCCTTGCGGTGCAGCATCTGGGCAGCCTCTACGAAGGCTTGCTGGAGCTGCAGGCGCGCGTTGCCACCGAACCGCTGGTGGAGACCACGGAGGCCGGCAAGCCCGTCTACAAACCCGTGGCGCAAGTTGCCAACCTGCGTCCCGTTCGCGGTCAGCCGCCGCGCACCA
>Ga0210016_1001100_pt1 | contig 24885 bp, 20 predicted proteins | sample CryGeyCG2014_300_FD_185454 | JGI IMG/M metagenome (GOLD analysis project Ga0210016, IMG submission 185454) | Groundwater microbial communities from aquifer - Crystal Geyser CG02_land_8/20/14_3.00 (SPAdes) (version 2) | ecosystem: Environmental > Aquatic > Deep subsurface > Groundwater | place...
GACGTCCCGTGCCAATCGTAGCGCGGTGTCCGGCGCGACCGTGCTCTGGCCGCGCAGGAGTTGGCCGAGGCGCTGTCGCGGCACGCCGAGCCGCGCGGCCAATGCGGACTGGCTCACCCCCAGCGGCCTGACGGACGCCTCCAGCAGCCTCTCTCCTGGAGGCGTTGGGGGGCGTTCGTTCGGCAGGCGGTCAGGCGCGGTGAGCCACTGAGGTGCCGCGCCGCGAAGGCGACCTGGAACCGCTGCTGCGCCGCCTCCGTCGCGCTCAACCCGCTTCAGCAAACTGCCGAATGCGAACGTCACCGCCTGGCATATGAGCGCTCAACTCCAACTCGCCCCCGAGTGCCGCCACCAGTCGGTGCAGCGTGCTGGTCTGCATGTCGCCCTGCGACTCCAGCTTGGACAGGGAGGGCTGCTTGATCCCCAGGGCCTGGGCCAGGTCTTCCTGGGTCAGACCCACTTCCTTGCGGCTCTCGGTCAGCAGCATCTCCGCCATTGCCTCGCGGGCCCTGACCTTCGCCCGGGCGAGTCGTTCGGGTGGCATCTTCGCTTCGAGTTCCTTGAAGTTGCGTGCCATCAGAGCAGTCCTTCCTCGTTGGATGGCGAGAGGGTAAGCGGGGGACGGCGCCGACTTGGCACGTGGGTGATCGGCGACACCGTCATTCAGGCAACCGCGGCCACGAGCTTGCCGGAGTGCTGCCGGTTCCGGCGGGCCAGGGCGAAAAGGCTATCGGCAGACTCAACCACTGCTTGTGCCCCGCCCGGCTCGAAGTAGGTCTCGCCGCACTGCGTGCAGACGAGCGCGCGAATGCCCGAGATCTCGACGCGCATGCCCTCGCGTTCGAATTCCTCGGCAACGGTGTCATAGGCTACCGCGCCGCCGCACTGGGAGCAGGGCACGTCCTTCAACCTACGGATCCTGTCGGTTGGATCGAGGTCGTGGCTCACAGGAACTCCTTGTTGTCTGGGGCCCGCTCACTAGCGGAACACACCCCCCAGTATGGCCCGCCGGTTGTTCGCGACAACCATGGGCTGGCGCCGCCAGGCCGTTCGTCTTGCGCCGTTGCGGTTCACCGACACACGCACGGTCGGCAGTTACGAGAGCGCCGCGCCCGCTGGACGCCTGTCCCCTATTCCCCCTTCAGCAGCGCCTGCGCCAGGATCGTCTCCGCGACTTCCATCGTCTTCACCGCGTCAGCGAAGTTGGACCCGGGCTGGGTGCCCTTCTTCACGCAGTCGAGGAACTCGCGGTTCTTCGCCTGGAAGCCGCCGAAGACGTAGTTCTCGTCGCTGCCTGCCACCTCGCGCGTGTCGTGGAGGACGCCCTGGGTGTCGCCGTCAGCGTACAGCCTGCCCTTGCCCTCGATCTCGGCTTCCGCGCAGATGCCGGGTGCATGCATCTCGACGTCGAAGAGGCGCCGGCCGCTGGTCCAACTGTTGATGAGAAACCCGGTGGCGCCGTTGTCGAAGTGGAGTGTCGCCGAGAAGAAGTTGAGATCGGGCGTGCCGACTCGCTTGCAGTGGCTCTGCACGTCTACCACTTCGCCGCCGCACATCCAGCGGACGGTGTCGATGGCATGCACGCCATCGTCCATCATGTGGTCGCGGGCGCCCAGGAACGGGGTCGGGGCGCACTTGTAGAACCGGCACACGGCGTGGACGATCGGGCCGCGCTTCAGGCACTCCTCGCGCAGCATGACCACCATCGGGCAGGTGCGGCGCTGGAAGCTGACCTGAGTTATGCACCCGTTGGCTTCGGCAAGGTGCGCCAGGGCGCGCGCCTGGTGGAGGGTCAGCCCCATCGGCTTCTCGATGTAGAGGTTCAGCCCGCGCTGGAGGCACCACGTCCAGATGTCGTACATAATGTGCGGCTGGCCGATGACGTAGACGGCGTCGGGCGCGAGGGCCTCGACCATCGTGGGGTAATGGACGTAGCGCTTCTCGACCCCGTACTTGTCCGCGGTGGTGTTCAGCCGCTCCGTGTCGAGGTCGCAGACCGCCGCGATCTCAACATCCTTGAACGAGGCGAGCGAGGGGTAGTGGACGCTGTTCGCCATCACGCCGGCGCCGATCATCGCCACGCGTACTTTGCGCTTGCGGGAAGTGGTTCCTGGTTTGGTGCCAGTGCCGGTCTTCTTCGCCATCACGTGTCTCCTCGGAGAGCGAGTGCCTGGTGTCGGTGCCGGAGATACGAGTTCCTCGCGACGGTCCGGGTCTCCTTCCGCGGCGCTGACAGCCTGATCTCCCTGCAATACACTCGAAGCCATCCCTCAGGGCACGGAGGCGGATGGAGTTGCCCGGGGACGAGGAGGCTGCAATGGCTGAACTGAAAGACCGCATTCTGGACATCCTGAAGCAACCACAGTTGTCAGGGCTGGCGACGATCACCGAGGACGGCAAGCCGTGGGTCCGCTACATGATGGCAGTGGCCGATGCCGACCTCACCATCCGCTGCGCCACGTTCGTGGGTGCGCGCAAGGTGGCGCAGCTCAAGGCGAACCCGGAGGTGCACCTGACCTGCGGCGTGACCGACCCGGCCAATATGGTCCCCTATCCGCAGATTCAGGCGCGGGCACAGCTCTGCACCGACGAAGCCGAGCGCCACGGTTTCTGGAGCGACATGCTGGCGCCGATCTTCTCGGGACCTGACGACCCCAACTACGGCGTGCTGGTGATGAAGCCGTACCGCCTCGAGTTCTGCAGCAGGGGGTCGCTGGAACCCGAGGTGTGGACGGCTAAGTGCTGCTGCTGCTGTGCGTGACGGCTGCCCTCACAGCCCCAGCAATCGCTGCGCGTTCCCGCCCAGAATGGCGTCCTCCGCCGCAGCCGGAAGACCCAATGACTTGACGTCCCGGATTCCGTCTGCCTGCCCCGCCCACGGCACGTCGGTGCCGAACAGGATCTTCTCCGAGCCATGCCGCCGGATGATCCCGGCGGCACGCTCTGTGCCCAGGTAGGGGAGGGCGTAGGACGTATCCAGGAACAGGTTTCTGCCTTCCAGCAGGTATTCCACGCCATCCCAGCAGTAGAACCCGCCCATGTGCGCGGCGACGACCTGCGCCTCCGGGAACCGGTCGAGAAACAGCGCCAGGCGGTCCGGCGGGCAGTGGACCGGCGGACCCAAGCCGAAGTCAATCCCCGCGTGGAAGAGGATGACGAGACCTGCCGCAATGGCGTCCTCGTACATCGGGAACGCGCGCTCCTCATCGACGTAGAAGCCCTGGTAGTCAGGGTGGAACTTGACGCCCTTCACGCCCTGATCGACGAGCTGCCGGATTGCGTCCTTGCGCTCTGCTTCGCTCAGGTCCGGGTGCAGCGCGCCGAACGCCTTGACGCGCTCGTCGATGACTTGCCCCTGCCAGTCGTTGATGGGCTTCACCTGACCGGGCTTAGTCGCCACCGGCTGCAGGACCGACACGTCGATGCCGGCCGCGTCCATCGAGCGCTTCAACGCGGAGACGGTCCCGTCGGTATACGTCTTGATGCCGCCGGCCTCCTCGATGAGGTACGCCATCGCCTTGGGCGCAAGTTCGTCGGGGAAGCAGTGGGCGTGGAAGTCGAGGATCATGCTTGTTCGTCCACCCAGTTCTCTACCCTCAGACCGGGCAGGTCGGTGAAGTCGCGTTCATTCCGCGTCACCAGAGTGGCCCCAGCAGTCAGCGCGGTCGCCGCGATACAGAGGTCGGCTCTTCCTCGGTTCCCACGACCTCGACGGAGGCCAGCCATGCGCGCTGCGGTCTCGGCGGTGTCGGGGACGACAGACCAGCGACGGAGGGTCACGAGGGAGGCAACCAGCGCTGCCAACCGTCGGGCATACGCCGACTCCTCACGGGCCTGCGCCACGGCTGCGGTGCGGCCTCGAAGGACTTCGTACATCGTCACGGCGCTCAGTACTATCTCGTCGCCGTCCCGCAAGCGGGCGAGCCGTGGCGCAAGTGCCTGAGAGGCACGCTCCCAGGCTGAGTAGATGTCCGTGTCCCAGAGGTAGATCATGGTTGCCGGTCGGCCGCGTTGCCCTCGTCCCGAGTCACGCGGAGAATCGCCTCGTACTCGTCCCAGTCCTCCTCCTGCAAGTGCGGGAGGTAGCCGGCGAAGTCGAGCCCGGGCTTGCCCGTTGGGGACGCGTTTGGCTCGCCCCGCTGCGCTGCTGCAGAACGCACCAGGGACAGCTCTTCCTGCAAGTAGCCCCCGGCCAGTGCGGCCCCGCCCAACTCAACCGCGACAACTTCGACCTCACTCAGGCGCCGCGCGATATCACTCCGGGCAGCCGAAAGCGTTGCGTCGCGCGTGGTGCCGACGGTCCGGAGCCCGGGAAGCGCCGGAACTGTGGCCACGAAAGCTCCGTTGTCTCTCTCCAACAAGACGCTGTACACCATGGCGAACCTCCGAAGTACGCCATTTTAGCATGATCTGCTTGTCGCGCGCGCCCCTGATTGCCGCAGGAATGTCGCCCGTCCTACGGGCTATCTGTACCCGCGGCTCTGGGCTCCCGCCCCGTCACCGCGAACACCACCGGCACGGCCTCGAGACAGCCGCGGACTTCGACCGACCGGATCACCTTGTCCGGGTGCGGGTTCACCCACTGCGCCACGTAGAGGCAGAGGTCTCTGGCGTCCGGGTCCTCCCGGCGCCTCTTCTCGGTGGCGGCGAAGAGGTAGCCGACTGAGCGGAAGACGTAGGGGATCGCGTCACCGATCTCCCAGCGACTGAGGTTGTTCATGTACAGAAGCGGGCACTGGTCGGTGGAGCCCTCTTCGTAGCTGATCGTGTAGGCTCCCATTGGCACGCCGCGCCAGTTGGGGCCCTTCTTGAAGCCCTCGAGGAAGCTCTCTTCGCTGCCGGGAACGAGGTGAGCGGTGTGTAGGAACCGCAAGCTGGCGGCCTTGCGGCCGACGGGGATCGTCACCGTCCCGGTCCCGGGTGGCGACGGCGCGACGCAATCCAGCGGCGCGTCCAGCACGCGGAACGGGAGCCCGCCGACGGTCCCCTCGCCGCGGGGGAGGTTGCGCAGGTCGGAGTCTGCTGTCGCGCCGAACCAGTGGTCGGGTGCCGGCGGGTCGGCGGCTTTGGAGCTGAGGTTGGCGGGCAGGTCGACGAAAAACGTCTGTCCGGTCGCCGCCGGCTCGGGTTGCTGTGCGTCGCGGCACAGGGCGCCTTCGTACTTCCTCACTTCGGCCCAACTCAAGGGAGGCTGAAGCGTCGCCACGTCCGGCCAGAGGTTCCAGGAGTTGTCGGCCGCAATGGGGTAGTTCAGGTAGCTGTAGCTGCCGCCGCTGCGCCAGGGGGCGTCGCTCCACCACGGGATCTTCGACCACACGCCGAACATATTGCCGGTGCAGTAGTCTGCCTGCTCTCGGTTGACGCCTCGGGAGTTGGACTGCCAGACCTCGAAGCCGAGGCCACGCAGCAGCTTGTTGGAGTTGGGCGCCAGGGAGGTGGACCAGTTCGTCTGCAGGAGGTCGGTCGGGAGGAGCTTGAGCGCCTTTGCGCCGTGGTAGGGCGCGCCGCCGTTGTGCTCCGGCAGCAGCACGTCCGACCACATCATCGCCCGCACACCGCGTTCCTTGAGCCACCCGTGGAGCCGGTTCACCTGATCGGCGAAGAGCTGCCACTTGGGGACGCCGGCGCAGAGCTTGCACCGTTTGTCCTCCGGTACGTCGAAAGTCTTCCACCAGACTTCATCCAGACCGAGGTGGAAGTAGCGGACCGGAGCGAACAGGTCGAGCAGCTCAGCGTACACGTCGGTCAGGATCTTGAACGTCTCCGGGTTCGAGCTGCAGACCATCTCGTGCTCGCCGTCTTCCCACAGCTCCTTGTGCGCCAGGCTCATCCAGGCGGCGTGCCCGTACGAATCGACCAGGGGAATCGGCTCGATGAAGTTGGCGCGACAGGTGTCGATCACGCGGCGCAGTTCGTCCTTCGTCCACGCCGCCGAACCGGAGAGCTCCGGGTGCGAGTCGAACTTGACGCCCTGCCGGATGAGCAGCACCAACGCGTTGAACTTGCGCCGGGCGAGAAAGCGCTCGATGTAGTCGCAGAAGAACCCGACGTCCACCGGCGCATCGTTGGGATGTCCCCAGCGGTCGGTGGGCAGCGGCTCGCTTAGTGCGCGCCACTTGAGGCTCGGCCAGTCGACGACCGTGCAGCACCGTGCCCGCGGCGCGCCAGGGCTAACGGTCGTGAGTTCGAGGTTCTGCAGGAAGGTCTGGGCCGCGTAGTACAAACCGGCGTCGTCGTTGGCGGCCAGGACGACGCGGGTCGGCGCTACGGCCAGGAGGTAGCCTTCGTCTGCGAGCCCGGCGAGCCGACCGGCCAACTTGGCAGGGAGGGGCACCGCCGGTGGGACGGGGGTGCCCTTGGTGTGCCTGTAAAGCAGCAGTACCGCCGCCGCGTTGCTCCTGGCGGCTGGCTCGACGTCGGCCCCGTACCACCGCTTCAGCTCCCGGGTGAGCAGGCCAGTCACCCGCTGGTCGACGCGTTCGGCGCCGAGTGTGCTCACCGTGAGCTTCGGTGGCAGCGCGAAGTCGCCTGCCAACAGTGCGACCTCCTTTGGTGCGGGCACGATGGGTAGCGGGGAGGCTGCGCGCGGGCTTCCCACGGGCAAGAACACCTTGTAGCGGAAGGCGTGGGAGAACAGCGGCCGGCCGTCTGCCGCCGCGAGCGAGAGCCGCACTTCCGCTTCCCCCTCCCGGTCGAGGCGCGCCGTCACGGGCGCGAACAGCTCCCTCCGGCTGAGCTCATCGCCCGCCACGGTGTCCTCGCCAACGAACGTCTGCCCGCCGAAGCGGAACTCAGCACGAAGCGTAAGCGCGCTGTTCTGCGCGCCGAGCGGCGACGCATCCACCCGGGCGGCGTACTGCCCCTGCCCGTAGTCGGCCCAGCTTGGCGGCCCGAGCTTCTCGGCCCCGTCGGCGACTGGCGCCGCCGTGAACGCCCCCTCCCGCTGCGGCGCCTCCAACTGGATCTGGTCGACGAAGAAGTGGTGTGTGCCCGACGCGCCGAAGTAGAACCGCCGCATCCGCGCCGGGTCGAACTCTTGGCCGCCCCGGTTCCAGAACGTGCCGAACGGGAGGTAGACGCGTTTCCACCCCGTGTCTTCAAGCGAAACGGAACGGGAGTAGGTTGCGTTCTGGGGCTCGTCGGTCTCCAGTTGCAGCGTCAGCTTGCCCGGCGACCCGTCGCCCTTCAGGTAGAACGACAACCCGCCCCACGGCTGCTTCCGCCAGGGAGCCTCTTCGGCGAAGTACGGACAGATGACATTGGCGCCTTTCTCCACGTCGGCGTACCAGCCCCGCAGGCAGCCGCTGCCGAACTTCGCCTCGTCGGCGGCCTCGCCGCCGCACTTCCCGCCGCCCCACGGGTTGCCAAGCCAGCCCGTGACGCCCTGCTCGAAGTCGAAAAGCAACACCCGCAGCGGCCGCTCTGGCGCTGATTGGGAGGGCGCGACGAAGGCGGTGAGCATCGACAACTGACAGCACAGGTGGATGAGGGACATGGATCGCTCCTTCGGATAGGGATTTCCTTGCGTCTTCAGCCGACGTCGTGCCCGGCCGGCGGCCGGGAATCCAGGAACGGCAGGAAGAGCCGCCACCACAGGTTCTCCGGCAACCGCTCCTGTCCCTGGAAGCCAAGCTGTTCGGGCTGGAGCGGGTCGGCCGGCATGTGCGCGGTGCCGAACAGCCAGTCCCAGAAGCTGAAGACGACGCCGAAGTTGGCGCCGAACCGGCCGCGAGGCGCCTTGTCGTGGTGCCAAATGTGCATGCACGGGCTGTTTAGGACGTAACGCAACGGTCCCCAATTGACGTTCAGGTTGCTGTGGTTGAGCGCGCCGAAAACGAGCAGGAATCCCCAGTAGATCAGCCAAGCCCTGAAGTCAACACCCAGGACATGCAGTGGCAGGTACTTCACCCCTCGGTACACCACGATCTCGGCGCAGTGGAAGCGCCAGTTCCCGATGAAGTCCATGGTCCGAATGCTGTGGTGAAGTCGATGGAATCGCCACAGCACGGGGATGCCGTGCATCCCGTAGTGGGTGAGGTACTCCAGGAGATCGGCAGCGACCAGCAGCACGAGCGCTTGCTGCCACAGGGGCCAGTGGGTCAGGAGCGCCGCTTCGGTCGGTCGCTTCCCGGTGGTCAGGTGAAACGCGGCGGCAAGACCGTGTCGTTCGGCAGCGAACAGCCAACCCAGGACGAACTCAAGCAGGACGTTGTTGAAGACGTACCAGAAGACATCTTGCAGCCACTGGTCGCGGAGGAGCTTCTGCTGCCGCCAGGGACGGACCCGTTCGGCCAACAAAAGGACAGCGGACACGCCGAGAAGGCGGAGGTGAGCTGGAGTGAGGAACATCGGACAAAGGCGCGGTTTCGACTCCCACGCGTACCGCCTTACTGAATGCCCAGGATCTCGTCGTTGCTCGGCAGTTGCCAGCGCTGCTCGGGGTCCTTGCGGTGACCCACGTAGAGGCAGTCCATCGGGCAGACGCGCACACACTCGCCACAGCCGACACAGGGCGTGTCCTTCAGTGTAACCGGTTGACCGCGGAGGGCCCGCCTCTTGATGTCGATGCCCATCTCGCAGTTCATGTTGCACAGGCCGCAGTCGATGCACTTGCCTCTCACGGCGCCGATCTGCCAGCGGCTGGCCACCTTGCCGATCAGGTTCATGTAGGCGGCCAGCGGGCACCAGTAGCGACACCAGATCCGGCCGCCGAAGAACGGGTAGGCGGCAATGGCGACCCACCCGGACAGCGCCCACATGACGAACAGGTCGTACAGCTTGGCGCCCTCCTGCCCGGCGTGGAACGCCTTGAGCAGCGTTACGACTACGGCAGCGCCGAGCACGACGTAGATCATGTTCTCCCACTTCTCGGCTCTCTCACCTTTGGGTGCCAGCTTGCGGAACGGGTCGCCGCCGGTCTCCGCCAGGCAGCCGCAGCCGCAGAGCCAGGCGCAGTAGCGCTTGCCGTGGAAGTAGGTCAGCAGCGGGATGCCGACAAAGGCAAAGAGCAGCCCGTAGAGCCACCAGAAGTCGGCCGTCAGCAGGTGGACGTACTCAGGATTGGGGCGGAACACGGCACCCATGCTCAGCGGCCAGGCGTAGCCGAGCCGGTAGAGGTTTCCCTCGTTGAGCAGCCAGGGAAGCAGGAAGAACAGAACGGTCTGGAAGCCCATGCAGAAGACCGTGCGCCAGAACGTATACCGGCTGGGTTTGCGACGGAAGATCACGTAGAGCCCAAATCCGCAGACCACCGCCGAGTAGAGCGCCGGGTACCAGACTCGCGCGGAGGCATTGGCCTTCGCCCACAGGTCGGACGCCACTGCCACCAGCCCGAAACTCGGAGCGTGCAACGGGCAGTCGCAGAAGAAGGGATGATCGGGGCTGAACTTCTTCACGTAGTAGAGGGCGAAGACCAAGAGCGACCACAGCCCGAGCTTCGCCCAGCGTTTCTTGTCCCACTCATTCTCCAGGCGCAGACCAATCTTGCGGAAGAAGTCCAGCGGAAGCTGCGTGCCGACCATGGTGAAGACGAGGTCGTTTGCGATCGTCTTCTCGTCGCCCTCCACGGACAGAACGACTTCGCCGTCTCGGACCTCCTTGACGGTTGAGCTGAACAGGACATCGATTCGGTCGGACTCGATTGCCTCGCGAATCAGGCGAGCGTTGTCGGGCTTCGGCCGCGCGAAGTCGCTCCGACGGTACGACAACGTGACGTGGTTGCTCTCGGACAGCGCGAGCGCCGACTCGATCGCGCTGTCGCCGCCACCGACAACGAGGATCTCCCGCCCCTTGAAGTCGGCGGGATCGTAGAGGCGCGTGAACACCTTGGGCAGGTCTTCGCCGGGCACGTTCAGCCGGCGTGGAGTGCCCTGCTTCCCGATAGCCAGGATGACGAACTGACTCGTCAGCGTCTGCCCGTCGGCAGTGAGGACCTCGAAGTGGCCGTTCTTCCTGATGTCGGCGACTTCGGTGTTCTCGCGGATCTCGAGTTGCTCCTGTTCGATGGTTTCCCGCCACCGAGCCAGGAACTCCTCTTTCTCCGCCTGCCCCAGCCACAGGTTTCCGCGCGTCTCCAGCGCCACCGGCTCGGCGTAGATCTTCTTCCTCGCCGGGAAGTTGTGGAGGGTGTTGGCCGCTCGCGCCTTCTCCAGCACGACGTAGCGCAGCCCCTTCTCCGTTGCCGCCATTGCGGCCGAAATCCCCGCTGCGCCGGCGCCCACGATGACGACGTCGTAGTCGGTGGCCGTCTTTCCTGCGTCCACCCTTGCGGCAATCTGCTGCACCACGTCGTAGCCGTGGTTGAGGGCGTTCTTGAGCAGCGGCATTCCCGTCAAGTCGCCGACCACATAGAGACCCTCGAGATTGCTTTCGAGCCGCTCATTGATCGACGGGAAGCGATCCGCGGGGGACGCTTCCGTCTTGCGGGCGAGTCTGGTCACGAGTCGACTCCTTGGGAGGAACAGGGCTCAGTCCTGGCGCCGCCGCACTGCTGAAGCAGCTTCGCCACCAGCGCCGTCCAGCCGGTCTGATGGCTGGCGCCCAGGCCGGCGCCGGTGTCGCCGTGGAAGTACTCGTAGAATGGAATGTGATCGCGCCAGTGCGGGTCGGTCTGGAAGTATGGGTTGTCGCCGAATACGGCTCGGCGGCCGGAACCGTCCCGGAGGAACAGCCGGTTCAGTCGATGCGAGAGATCGGTTGCCACTTCGTCAAGCGTGACGGGCTGACCTGAGCCTTGCGGCAACTCCGCGCGCAAGCCGTCGCCGTAGTAGTGATGGAACTTCTGCAGTGACTCGATCATGAGGTAGTTCAACGGGAACCAGACCGGCCCGCGCCAGTTGGAGTTGCCGCCGAACAGGTCGCTGCGGGACTCGGCCGGCTCGTAGGCGACGGTGTACGCCGCGTCGTCGACGTGGAAGGTGTAGAAGTCACGGTCATGGCGCTTCGAGAGAGAGCGGAGACCGTAGTCGGAGAGGAACTCGTCCGGGTCCAGCATCGACTGCAGGATCCGGGTGAGCTTGCTGCGGTCCACCATCGAGAGCAGCCGCCGACCGCCTTCGCCCGGAGTCGTGAGGGGCGCGAGGTTCTCGATCAGGTGCGGACGATACTGGAGGAACCACTCCAGGCGACGACGGAAGCGCGGCAGCCGCTCCAGGAGATCGGGCTCGAGCGTCTCGACGGCGAACAGCGGGATCAGCCCGACGAAGGAACGCACCTTGAGCGGAATGTACTGCCCGTCGGGCGCGTGCAGCGCGTCGTAGAAGAAGCCGTCTTCGTCGTTCCACAGGCTGGTGGTCACGCCGTCTTCGGTGTTGGCGGCGCTGGCGATGTAGACGAAGTGCTCGAAGAACTTGGTGGCGACGTCTTCGTATGCCGGATCCGTCCGCGCCAGCTCCAGCGCGATAGCCAGCATGTTGAGGCAGTACACGCCCATCCACGCGGTGCCGTCGACCTGCTCGATGTGTCCGCCGGTCGGCAGGGGCGCACTGCGGTCAAAGACCCCAATGTTGTCGAGACCGAGGAAGCCGCCCTGGAAGATGTTCCTGCCGTGTGGATCCTTGCGGTTGACCCACCAAGTGAAGTTCAGCAAGAGCTTGTGAAAGACGCGCTCAAGGAAGACCGTGTCTGTCTTGCCGGTCACGTTGCGGTCGATCTTGTAGACGCGCCACGCCGCCCACGCGTGGACGGGAGGGTTCGCGTCGCCGAAGTTCCACTCGTACGCCGGAATCTGACCGTTGGGGTGGGTGTACCACTCGCGCAACAGCAGGATCAGTTGCCGCTTCGCCCACTCGGGATCGACCAGCGCCAGCGGCAGACAGTGGAATGCCAGATCCCACGCGGCGAACCACGGGTACTCCCACTTGTCGGGCATAGACAGAACGTCCAGCGCGTGGAAGTGGGTCCACTCGCTGTTGCGCTCGCGCTTCCGGGACGCCGGCGGCCGCGGCTGCCCGGGATCACCATTCAGCCACAAGGCGACGCTGTAGTGATAGAACTGCTTGGACCAGAGCAGCCCGGCGAATGCCTGCCGCTGCACGAGGCGCTCGTCTTCCGTGAACTTGGCGCACTGGACCGCTTCGTAGAACTCGTCGGCTTCTCGCTGCCGCTGCGCGAAGACGGTCTCGAACCCCTCGAACGGGCTGCCTTGAGGCGCCTCCGCAAAGCGCACCCCAACGGAGAACGACTGGCCCGACGCCACCAACCGATGAAAATGCCCCGCCGCCTTGGTGCCGACCTGCGCGGGATTGACTCGATCCGTGAGTCCGTGCACCACCGCCTCGTGGATGCCGTCCTTGACGTATGGAGTGCGGTTGGGTGAGTCGAACAAGCGCTCGGCGTTGGTCTCGTTCTCGGTGAACAGCAGAGCCGATTTGCCGCCGTCGGATGTCTGACAATACCACCAGCGCTCGCCCAAGTGCTTGTGGGTGACGTGCACGGTGCCTTCGCCCACGGTCTGCAACTCCGGACGACTGCGTCCGCGCCCCCATGCCCAGGTATTGCGGAACCAGAGCTGCGGCAGCACGTGAAGGGGAGCCGCCTCGGGGCCGCGGTTGGTTGCGGTGATTCGGCAGAGGAGGTCTTCTTCGTCTGCCTTCGCATACTCTATCACGACATCGAAGTACCGGTTCTCGGCGAACGCGTCCGGAATGGCGTCGATCAACTCAAACTCTGGATCGGCGCGCCCGCACCGGGCGTTCTCTTCGACCAGCAGGCGGTAGGGGAACTCGACCTGCGGGTACTTGTAGAGCATCTTCATGTAGGAGTGGGTGGGCGTGCTGTCGAGGTAGAAGTAGTATTCCTTTACGTCCTCCCCGTGGTTGCCCTGTTCACCCGTCAGCCCGAACAGCCGCTCCTTCAGAATCGGGTCGCGCTCGTTCCATAGCGCAACGGTCAGGCAGATGTTCTGGAAGCGGTTGCAGACGCCGCCGAGACCGTCTTCATTCCACCGATACGCCCGACTGCGCGCCTGGTCGTGCGGGAAGTGATCCCACGCCGAGCCGTCGCCGCTGTAGTCCTCACGCACCGTGCCCCACGCGCGCTCGCTCACGTAGGGTCCCCAGTTTTTCCAGTCGGCGATCCGGGATGCCGAGTCAGCCAACCGTTCTTGCTCCGCTGTTTTCGGTTGAGGCAAGGGCACCTCCCACTGATTCCGGCTACCTCCCGTTCATTGACCAGTCGTAGCCCAGGTAGGACACTTTCACAGTGCCGGACTTGAGCATCGCGGCAACAGGTGCCGGCACGTACTTGGCGAGGGTGCTCAGCATCTGGCTCTGGCTGCCGAAGTCCTTGGCGTACCACTTGAAGAGCGAGGACAACTGGGCCTCCTTGGCGGTGACGCTGAACTTGTTGCGCGAGGGATCGTTGAGGAATCGCTTCGCCGCCGCGTCAAGTTGAGAACTCAGCTTTGACCCCGTGTAGGCGCTGTCGCTGAGAGCCGGGCAGCTTGCGGAGGCGCAATTGAGCGCGAAGTGGACCCGAGCGTCCTTGTACTTCGCCCTCAGAATGCCGTTCTCGATGTCACCCAGCGACCGAGTGGCGCCGGCCACCTTGTGTTCCTGCGACTTGAAGAAGCTCCGGTCCTTCTGAACACTGGCAATTGGGTACCGTTTCAGCACGCCGTTGAGGCAAGAGGCGTTGTACGCGTTGATCCAGAAGGCGAGCTGGTCGGCTCGGCCGCCCAGGGCGCTGGCGTTTGCAGTGGCCAGGGCCTTGAGGTACTTCGGGAAGTCGGCGTCTGACAGGAGCCCGTGGTAGTTGACTCGTCCATTGCTTACGTACTTTCCCAGCACCTTATCGAAGAGCAAGTGGTCGAAGGCGGCACTGGCGCGGCTCGCAAGGACCATCGCGAGCAGTGCTGTGGGCAAGCAGCGCATTCTCATCGCTACCGGCCTCCTTTCGGCTCCAGCAGTCCTCACCGGGAGCCTGTGTGTAAGATAGTATGGCGCACGAACCACGCTACCGGACCCCGGCCACTGAGCGTTTCCCGCACCGGTGTTGCTGCAGCACCGCGTCGGGTCTGCCAGCCAAACCTCCGGCGACCCTCTCTGTGGGCTGTGAGCCATCCTATTACTGTCGAGGGCTCTGGGGACGGGGCCGCGCTCGACGCTTCGAAAAGAAAGCAGTGAGGGAACGTTCGACAGATGAGCCTGACAGTCATTGACCGTGAGACGTACCAGTTCGTCCTGGCACCCGAGCGGCCGTGCTGGGTGGCGACGAATGCCCCTGGAGCAGCGCTACTCGCCGGCCTCGCCAAGAAGGGCGAGGCTGCCCTCGGCGCCGCGATCGTCGCCCTCGCGGCCAGCGACGGACTGGCCCCGGTAGAGGCGGAAGCAATCGTCAAGGGATTCGCTGCCGACGGCGCTTCGGTCTGGCGCAACTCCGGGAACGGCGCGTATGCCGGGCGCGGCGCGTACTTGCGGCCGACGCACCTCCGTGAGCTGTGGATTCATCTCAACAACCGCTGCAACTTCACCTGCCGCCACTGCCTTGTGTCCTCAGGGCCTCAGCGAGACGACGGTCTTCCCCCCGAGACGTTGCGCAAGCTTCTCGACGAGGCGCACGTCTTGGGATGCCGAACCTTCTTCTTCACCGGCGGGGAGCCGTTGCTGCGCCCGGACCTGCCTTCCCTCCTACAGCAGTGCCTCGGGGATCCTGCGGCGCACGTCGTCGTGCTGACAAACGGCAGCCTCGTTGTCGAGTCGTTTCTTTCGACTGTGGCGGGTCTGGACAGGGAGCGCCTCCACCTGCAAGTGAGCCTGGATGGCAGCGCCCCGGAACTGAACGACGCCCTGCGGGCCAAGGGATCGTTCGAGGCGGCCACGCGCGGGATTCGGCGCGCCCTCGACGCGGGATTGGACACGACGGTCGCGACCGTCGTGCTCGACGCGAACCTCGCCGATCTCCCGTCGCTCGCGCTGGTGCTCGCGCGGCTGGGGGTGAAGTCCTGGCACCTGATGTGGCAGCACCTCCGCGAGCGTGGCGCGCGGGAACGGCGGGCTGAAATCGAGGTTCTCATCGAGCGCGTACTCGACCTCAAGCGGATCGCAGCCGACCTGGGTCTCACCCTCGACAACTTCGACAACTTCCGGGCGATCCTCAACGGCGAGCCGAACACCAAGCGGGATGGCACCAACGCGTGCTGGGACAGCCTCGCAGTCCACGCGGACGGGGCGGTGTACCCCTCCGCTTCACTCGTCGGGATCGACGGGTTCCGAGTCGGCAGCATTCTCGAGCAGCCGCTGAGAGACCTCTGGCTCGCTTCGCCGGTGGCGGATAGCTACCGCAGGCAGACGGTCGCGCCCAATGGTTCGCTCAACGGGGATCCGCTGGCGTTCCTGCACGGCGGCGGTGACCCGGAACATGCATTCTTCTCCGGCAACGGCACCCCTGGCGCAGGCGACCCGTACTTGCCGCTCTACCGGGCGCTCCTCCTCGATGCTGCCGACGACATTGTCGGCGAACGGCTCGAGCGGATGGGCGCGCGGGAAGACGTGCCGGTTGTTTACCATGTGATGGGCCAGGACGGCCTTGGCTGCCCCGTCGAGGCGGGTGTCGAGAACACCGGTCCGCACCGGCTCGACTTCGTGCGCTCGAACTGTGTCCTGAAGCAGGACGTAGTCGGCTACGCGAGGAAGCTCGTGCAGGACTACTACGGGGAAGCCGCCGTGGTGATCAAGGGCGAGATCTGCTGCCCGGTCACCGTGGACCGGCGGTACTTCACGCACATCCCGAAGGTGGTGCTCGAGCGCTCCTACGGCTGTGGCAGCCCGCTCTTCGCGGCCGAGGTGCAGGCCGGGGAGACGCTCCTCGACCTCGGGTCCGGCGGCGGCATCGAGTGTTTCGCCGCGGCGAAGATGGTCGGGCCGGGCGGGCGCGTCCTCGGGATCGACATGACTGTCGAGATGTTGGCGCTGGCCAACAGCGCGCGTCCCCAGGTGGCCGAGAACCTGGGTTACGACAATGTCCGGTTCATCCGCGGGTACCTGGAGGGGCTGCCGCTTCCGAGCAACTTCGCCGACGTCATCACCTCGAACTGCGTGATCAACCTCTCCCCGCAGAAGTTCAAGGTGTTCGCGGAGATCCTGCGCGTGCTGAAGCCGGGCGGGCGAATGGTGCTCTCCGATATTGTTGCGGGCGAGGCGGTGCCCGAGCGGGTGAAGTTCCATCCGCAGCTCAAGGGCGAGTGTATCGGCGGCGCGCTGACGCTTGAGGAGTTCCTGCCGCTGCTGACGAAGCTCGGCTTCGCGGACGTTCGCACGCTTGGCGAGCTGCCGTGGCGGGAAGTGGAAGGCGTCGAGTTCTTCGCGGATACAGTGGTCGCCGTGAAGCCGGAGCCGTTGGTCAAGCCACTGCCGTACGTCGGCATCCGGCGAGTCGAGCACGGCACCCGCGGCGCGGCCACGCCTTCGCCCGCCCGCGACCACCTGTCCGGCTGCATTGTCTGCGGAGCGGACCTGCAGTATCTACAGACGGCTCTCGACAGCCAGTGCGCTAAGTGCGGCCGCAGCTTCAGCACCAGAGCGCGCTGCGCAGACGGTCACTTCGTCTGCGACCAGTGCCATGGAGGCGATCACCTGCGCTTCCTCCGTAGCTACCTGGCGCAATGCGAGGGCACCGATCCGCTCCAAGTGTTCCTGGAGATGCGCGAGGCGTACGCGTTCCCGGTCCACGGGCCCGAACACCACGCGCTGGTGCCGGCAGCGTTCTTGACGGCTTACAGCAACCTGCACGGCTATCCCGACCCGGCGCGCGTCTGGCAAACCGTCGAGTCGGCGGCGAAGCTCCCGGGCGGATCCTGCGCATTCTGGGGGGCGTGCTCCGCCGCGCTCGGCATGGGCATGGCGCTGAGCACCATTCTGGAGGCGACACCGCTCAAGGCGAAGGAACGCAACGTCTCGCAGGAGTTCGTGTCTCGGGTGCTCAAGCGCATCGCCGAGTTCCAGGCGCCGCGGTGCTGCCGCCGGGAGAGCCTCGTGTCACTGCAGATGGCATGCGAACTATCCGGCGAGCTTCTGCCGCATCCCGTCGGCACGACCCGCGACCTGCAGTGCGACCAGGTTTGGGCGAACCTGGAGTGCGTTGGGGAGGCGTGTCCGTTTGCGCCGGGCCGGTAGGTCGTGGCGTTCAGTCAGGTGGCCCGGCATGGGTGCCCACGGAGCAGGCGCCGGCTTTCGCTGGCAACGAAGGTCACGACCAGCGGACCGTACTCCGCCCACCCAACCCCAGGCATCGGCGCCTCGTGGAGGAACCACGAGTAGGCCGCCAGGGTCGAGCACGACAGCACCGCCCACGGTAGGCTCCGTGTCAGCGGCAGGAACGCGGCGACCCACAGGACGTACCACGGGAAGACAATCGGCGACACCAGAATGAAGCTGCCGAGCATCACCCCGCAAGCGGCGGGCAGCTCAGCCGGCTCTTTGACACGTACTGTCACCAACGCCAGGACGGCGAGCAGTGCCAACGCACACCCGGCTGTGGCGACGCGATCGGGATTGTCGGTCGCCAGCGAGAACAGCCTCACCAGCGCCGGGTACACAGTGCCGTGTCCGCGCCAACCGCCCAGGTACTCGCCCAGCCCCCCAAACATCGCGCGGCCGGCGCCGACGTACGGCAGCACCGCAGCCGCACCCGCCAGCACGAACGCGGGCGCGAACCGCTTCCTGTGCAGCTTCAGGAGGACGGGAAGCAGGAGGACGGAGTACCCCTTTGCCAGCACCGACAACGCGAGCGCCACGCCGGAGGAAGCGACGCCCAGCGTGATGGCCGCAAGCAGGAGCGCGACGCCGAGGATGTCCTGGTGCAGGTTGAACGCGACCTCGACCACTGCCAACGGGCACCAGGCGAAGAAGACGAGGTCGCCATCCGGTCGGCCTGCCCGCCGCAGCAGTGCCAACAGGCACACCCATGCCAGCACCTCGGCGGCTAAGAAAACGAGCCGCAGAGCTTCCCGTCCGCCCGCTGCCCGCACCAGCAGGAAGACCATCTGCGAGGTCGGCGGATAGATCGTCGGGATGCTCCGGAAGTTGATGTCCTTCCAGTTTTCGTCGCGAAGGGCTTTCAATTCGGGGGCGTTGGGCGCGTAGCGGTACGGGTTGACTCCGGCGAGCTGCACCTTGCCGTCCCAGAGGTAACGGTGGTGGTCGGTGGTCAATCCCGGCACCTGTCCGAGGCTCAGCGCGCGCATGACCAGTGCCCACAGCAACACCGTTCCGACGGGGAAGTGCCGGGTGCGCAGGGCAAGCCCGCAGGCCAGGAGGTAGAGGACTGACGCGACGACCCACACACAAGCCAGTGCCCGGAGGTGCTCAGGCTGTGGGGCGAGGAAGCGGTAGGCGGCGGCGGCGGCAGTCAGCCCGGCCCCAAGCACATTAGCCGCCAGCGCGGGTGAGGTCGGCGCGTGGGTGAGTGTTGCACGGCTGCTCATGCGATCTCGGTCTGCTTCGCGGGAGGGGATTCCTCCTCATTCGTCACTGCAAACCGAGGTCATCTTGACGAGGCGGGACGTGCGCCCGCGAACGCGCGGACTCAGCCGAGACCGAACTCGCCGCCGTCCACGTTGATGACGTTGCCGGTGACCCACGTGTCTTCGGCCAGCGCGAAGTGGGCGACAAACCCGGCCACGTCGTCAACCGTGGTCAAGCGGCCCGAGGGCGAGCGTTGGAGGACCTGGTCGAGCATCTGCTGATGGGTGGGGATCTTGCGGAGGGCAGGAGTGTCCGTCACTCCCGCGCGCAGGCAGTTGACGGAGACCCCGTGGGGCGCCAACTCGTAGGCTAGTTGACGGGTGTGGGATTCGAGCGCAGCCTTTGCCGCCGACACGGCGCCGTAGTGGCTCCAGACCCGAGCGGAGCCGGCGCTGGTCATCGACAGGATCTTCGCGCCGCGCTCCAGCAGCTTGGCGTCAAACAGGTCCTGAGTCCAGTAGACCAGGCTGTTGGCCATCACGTTGAGCGTCATGTCCATCTGCGCGGGCGTGATGGCCTTATCGCCGTTGGCAGCCAGAAAGGGGCGGAGCGAGCCGAACGCCAGCGAATGCAGTAGCACCCGAACCGTGGACGGCGCCGGGCTGACCCCGAACGCGTTCTGCATCTGCTGGATGATCGTGCGGCGGTTCTTCGCATCGGAGGCGTCGACGTTGAAGAAGAGCGCCTGCCTGCCGGCCGCCTCGATGTCCGCGACTGTCTTCTCCGCGCTCGGGAGGGTGCTGGCGCGGTCGAGGTGAACGCCGACGATGTCGAAGCCCTGTCGCGCCAACGCCACTGCACTCGCGCTCCCAAATCCGCTGGAGGCACCGAGGATCACCGCCCACTGGGCCGATCCCTTGGGCATGTCCGGCCGGTGCTCTTGGCAACGTGGTTCCTGCATGTAGTGTCTCCTGAGGGGAGGCTGGCGGCCGACAGACCGCCACGGATTGTCGTCCCGCGAATGGGCGCCCTGCCCGCTTACGGCCGGCAGCTATTAGTCTGGCGCGGTTGCCGCCGGCAGGGAACGCCCCCGGCCCGGACTCCGGCCCTGGCTGAGCGTTGAGCGTTGGCCGTTGGGCGTTCGGCGTTGCCCCTCCAACGGTCAACTCCCAACTCTCAGCAAGCTCGTGCCGCCCGACGTCGCCCGGAGGCGTTGCTCCCCCGTCAGTTCACAGCTCGATCGTCACCCCCTCAGTTGCCGGCGCGGCGAGGATGTCCGCCCCTCGCGCTGCGCAGGCATCAACGAACTCCTGATGGATCGCTTCGATATCGGCGTCCGTACTGTCCGGGTCGTGATGGAACAGGCACACCTGCCCGACCTCCGCCTGGACGGCGAGGGCGGCGACGGCCTCGCCGCACGAGTGCCCCCAGCCGCGCTTCTGGTCGTACGCCGAGCGTGAATAGGTGGTGTCGTGGATTAGCAGCGAGGTGCCTGCGGCGAACTCGGCGAACCGGAGGGCCTCTCCTGAGAACTCCGGCTCGAGGTTCGCCAGCGGAAGCTCGTTGTCGGACGCGTACACCACCGACCGCCCCCCCAGGTCCACCCGGTACGCGACGGTCCGCCCCGGGTGAAAGGCGTAGAGCGCCGACAGCGAGTACCCTGGCATCTCGAACGTCCGTTCCGTGACCACGACGAAGTCCACCGACGCCTGGAACGCCTCGATGGACACCGGGAAGTAGTCACCCCCCATCTCGCCTTTGATCTTCTTCGTGAGCGACTCGCTGGAATCCGCCGGACCGTAGATCTCCACCACGTTCCCCGGCACGTACAGCGGCTTGAAGAACGGTAGCCCCTGCGTGTGGTCCCCGTGGTAGTGGGTGAAGCAGATTGCCAGCTTGGACAGCGACTGGGCGACGAGGCGATTGCCCAGCAGCAGAATCCCGGTACCCGCATCGAAGATCAGTCGGCGTCGTCCGGGCAGCACTACCTCGACGCACGGCGTGTTGCCGCCGTACTTGCCGGCCGCAGCTTCCGGCACAGAGATCGGCCCGCGGCATCCCCAAACGCGCACCGCGATCTTGTCCGTTAGCGTCTCGCGGACGACTTCTCTCAGCGTCTCGGGCCGGAACGGCGTCATCAAGTACGCCGCCCCGCCTGCGGCGAGTGCTTCACGCTGGTCTGCGTCGAAGCCCTTGGCGGAGACGAAGATGAACGCGAGGTCCGCTGTCGCAGGCGCCGCCCGCAGGCGCTTGCACGCCGAGATGCCGTCGCCGCAGGGCATCAGGATGTCGGTGACGACGAGATCGGGGCTGAACTCGGCGACTGCCTTCTCCAGCCCTGCCGCCGAGCCCAACTCGCGCAATTCGTAGCCGTCCGGTTCGCGGGCGCGGCGCTTGAGCGCCCGCGTTTCGTCGTGGTCGTCGCTGAGGAGCACGCGCTTCGGCATGGTGGTTTCCGCCTCTGGGGAGAGGTTTGCTTCCTGTTAGGTGACGGAGGAACGGTACAGCAACGGCGAGGCACCGTCAAGCGCTTGTCGGCTACGCGGAGGGCCACACCGCCCGGGCGACGCGCAGTACGTTGCCGCCGAGGATCTTGCGGATGTCGTCGTCTGAGTACCCGCGCTGCACCAGCCCGACGGTGAACATCGGCCAGTTGGTCCAGGCCATGCTCTGCACCTGCCGTTCGGTGCGCCACTGCGGCTTGTGCAGGTCGTCGTCTGGCGGCCAGAAGTTCTCCCAGCGGTGGCGCGCCGGCCCGCGGGAGGGGACCTTCTTCTGCTCGGCGGAGGCTGTGGTGGACGTGTAGGCGACATCGGTGCCGATGGCGACATGGTCGGCGCCGAAGGTCTTCGCGACGTGGTCGATATGGTCGAGCAGGGCGCTGAGGTCGCCTGTGCCGCCGAGGAACGCGGGGATGCAGCAGATGCCGACGAGGCCGTCGGTGTCGACGATAGCGCGGAGGACCTCGTCCGGCTTTGAGCGGCAGTGCGGGTTGAGCGCGTGGCAGACGGCGTGGCTCGCAACCATCGGACGGGCCGAGGCCTGCGCCGCTTCCAGGCTCGTGCGCCAGCCGGAGTGAGCCACGTCGACGATGACGCCAACCCGGTTCATCTCCGCGACGACGGCCCGGCCAAAGTCGCTCAGCCCCCCGTTCGCCGGTTCCGCGCAACCGTCGCCAATCATGTTGCGCCGGTTGTAGGTGAGGTGCATCATGCGGATGCCCAACTGAAAGAAGATCCGGATGTAGCGCAGCTCGTCCTCGATGGATACCCAGTCCTGCGTCAACGGCACGCCGTTGCCGGTCAGGTAGAAGCAGCGTCTGCCGTCCTCCCGCGCGGCGACGATGTCATCGGGCCGGGCGGCTCTGCGGAGGAAGTCGGGCAGCCTGTCGGCGACGTAGGTGAACCGTGCCAGCCGCTTGAGCAGCCGGAGCGGCGCCTGCCCCTCCTCGCCCGCGTTCTGCATGATGCAGTCCACCCCCGCGGCTTCCCACGCCTCGACGAACTCCTTGCGCTCGGACTCCACCGTCGCGCAACGGGTCATCGTCATGTCTTCCTGTCTGTCCTGCAGCTCGGCGTCGGAGGCGCCTGCTTCTGCGGCGGCTCGCAGCGCGTCCCCGTCCACCGCGCACCGAGGCGCGAAGCCATACGACTCACACACCAGCGCGTCGGCGTGCAGCTCGAGCCCGTGCTCCAAGTCCTTCGGACTGGGCTGCAACACCGCGAGTGCAGCCTCGCGCGCCGTCCGGATCTTCTCGTTCATGTCCGTCACCTCGGGCAGGATGGTTGCGCTTGGTTCCCCGCGCAAGAATACGCGAGGCGGGGAGCGCAGCCTTCTTGCGCGAGTGAGTTCTCGTGTCTACGCCAACTCCCGAACCCCAGCGACTTTTCGACCTCTATCGCCGTCTGCGCGACCACTTCGGCTACGCGCCCGACTGGTGGCCGGGGTCGCCGTTCGACATCTTCGTTACGGCAGTCTTAGTTCAGCAGTGCGACTGGGCGACCGCCTGGGAGGCGCTGGGTCGGCTGCATGAGTCCGGGCTCTCGTCGCTGGACGACCTCGCTGCCGCAGACGAAGACACCCTCGCGGACACGATCCGGCCGGTGGCGTTTCACGCCACCAAGGCCGAGCGGCTCAGGTCTCTCTGCCGGTACGTCGTCCGCAGACACGGCAGCGTGGCGAACCTGTTGGCACGCAACCGCGAGACGCCCGTCGTCCGCGGAGAGCTACTGTCGCTGCCGGGCATCGGCGAGGAGACTGCGGACGCGATGCTCAGCTTCGCCGGTCAGCACCCGCGCTTCGTGGTCGATGCCTACGCTCGGCGGGCGTTCATGCGGATTGGCGGATTCGGCGGCGACCGCGACTGGTGGTTCCGCGCCCCCTACCACGAGCTGCACGACCTGTTCTACGACGCAATCCGCGCCGAACTGCCGCGCTACGGTAGGTGTGGGCTGAACTCGCAGGCGCCCGGCTTCACGGCGGCTCTGCGGGACGTGCACGCGCAGCTCACCGAGTTGGGCAAGCACCACTGCCTCAAGTCGGCTCCGCGTTGCCGGGGTCAGGGAGTGGCCGGGTGGAAGGGGTACTTCCACTGCGTCGATCACTGCCGTGACGGCGCGTGCACCGAATGCCCGCTGTGGGAGGTCTGCGAGACGGGAGGGGGAGCGGCGTGACGGCTGCCGAACTTGCCCGGACGCCGGTGGCAGTCAACGTCTTCTGCGCTGCCGACTTCTTCCGCGGGCTGTCTCTCCCGGAGCGGGTGGACCGCGCTCTCGGCGCCAACGTCCGGGCTGCGGACGCACGGTGTCCGTGCGCGGAGGTGCACTCGTTCCGGCTGTTCGAGGAGCCGGCTGTGTCCCTCGCGGAGGTCCCGCCCAGCGAGTTGGCCGCTGCCACCGACGCGCTGGGGCGCCTGGACCGACTCAGCATTCACGGTCCACTCCGCAATGCGCTCATCTCTCGCAAGGCCGCGAAGCGCGAGCGGCTCGCGCGCGAGTACCGGTTCGCCATCGAGCAGGCGGCTCACTTCGGGGCGTCGTGCGTGGTGGTGCACTTCTCGCCCTGGTCGGCTCGGACGGAGGAGTCGCGGTTGGCGGGAGTGACGCTGCTGCGAGAACTGGGTGACTTCGCGTTGGCACGGGGTGTCCGGCTTGGAGTGGAGAATGGTGGATGCACGGCGTCCGTCCGCGGCGGCGGCCAGTCCTTGGAGGACTTCGTCGAGCTGATCGCCTCGCTGGATCACCCCGCCGTCGGTGCGACGGTGGACACCGGGCATCTGGTCGGTTGGCTGACGGCCGAGCAACAGGCGCGACCCGCTGCCGCCGAACTGTACAACAACCTCTTGGCGCAACTGCTGAAGGAACTGCACGCCTACGGCAAGCTCTTCCACGTGCACCTGAACGACGTTGACCCGCAGACCTTCGGCGATCACTACGGCCCCGGGTTCGGCCTGGTGGACTTTCGGCGCGCATTTGAACCGCTGTGCCGAAGCGGCTACGATGGGCTGTTGGCAATCGAGATGCACCGCGGGTCTTGTGCCGAGACCGGGAGCCTCACGCCGGCCGAGTTCGAGTGCGCGGTCAGGTACGCACAGTCGTGTTGGGCGGAGGCGGAGCGCGCAGGCGGGAAAGGTTGACTTGGTTTGATCCCAAACTTCCGATGGCAGATCCAGGGCAAGCTGGCGGGCATGTCTCGGCCCCTTGCCGGTCTCGGAACCGACGACGAGTCGGACCTCCAGTTCCTCAAGGAGCGGGGCCTCTCCGCCATCGTCTCGCTCACGCCCAACCCGCTCTCCCCGACGACGCTGGACCGCTACGGGTTCGCCCACCTTCACCTGCCCCTGGAAGACTTCAGCGCGCCGACCATGGAGCAGATCGCCGAGTTCGTGACGTGGGTCAGGGAGCACCTCGAGGGTGACGGTCGCGTCGCCGTCCACTGCCTGATGGGTCAGGGGCGCACGGGCACCATGCTCGCCTGCTACCTCGTCAGCGAAGGCAGATTCCCGGAGGAGGCGATCCGCGAGGCACGCGCCAAGCTCCCCTCCGCCATCGAGACCCGGGCGCAGGAACAGGCCGTGCATGACTGGTGGGAAGTCCTGCAGCAAGGCGCGCAGTAGCAGGGAACCAGTGTCCGTTGGGTGACCCGTCCGCCTCTTCCCTTTGGTTGCCCGTAACTACTCACCTTGTGGCTACGGGGGCTGGGGGAGGGGCAGGAGGGGAGCGCCCGGGCTCAGTAGGCTGGTGAGGACGTCCAGGGCATCCGGGCCCCCTTTGGCCGCCGTCTGAATCACTGTCGCCATGACCGCGAACGCCTCCGCGCCCCACTGCGACCGGAACCCGCCACTGACCTTGCGGTGGCTGACGGAGTTGCGCAACGCCCGCTCACAGGCGTTGTTGTCCGGCGGCACGTCCCCGCGATACAGGAACGTGAACAGCGCATCTCGATGCTTGCGATAGCGCTTCTGGAGTCGCCGCCCCTGCCGCCC